>OFMP01000087.1_pt1 | contig 69212 bp, 46 predicted proteins | sample 1541841 | NCBI WGS metagenome assembly OFMP01 (sample SAMN04209226, study PRJEB22552) | human gut metagenome | biome: gut; material: feces | host: Homo sapiens | place: USA: Oklahoma
GCCTAAAAAGGTAGGGATTAGGGAATGCAAGGTTTTTCGGAAAAATACTACCCGCAGGGCTGGAGATTTTTCCAGAAAACAGGAGGCTTGACCTTGCTTTCCCGTCAAATCCCGGAGTTACCTTTGCACCCAGCACGAAAATGACTGCTTGATGCGGCCTACTGAAAGACGCAAAAATGGAGGTAAACGGAAGTAGAGGCAGATTAGACAGAAAACTTCAAAAGGAAAATCCGCAAAAAAAAGGGAATCGACAAAAAGAAAATGGAACAATGCCGGAAGCGTGAAACCGGGTAAACCGACAACAAGGAAGTATGATATTATCTGTTTGACCAGACCTGTCTGGTCGGACGAATAATATCATTCTTCCCCGGTTTGCCTGCCGTGGGTGACGGCTTGTTTCATTTATGAAACGTGCGGTCAAACACGGCTTTCCGCTTCCGGCTAAAAGGAACAAGGAACAGCGAAAAGAAAAATCGTCAGAAACCCGTAAAAGCACCTCCTTGGCATAAGCACAAAAGAAATGGGTCCTGCATCATCAGTCTAAACAATCGTTTAGGCGTGAGGCAGAACCCTTTTCTCACCGCTTATGCAATAGTCGGCACACGTTCGTTCAAAACCTGTTTTGTACGATGGTGCGCCGACACATGTAATCGCTTTTACGGAAAATAAGAGTGAAAAATCAGACAGATAACATCAAAAGTCCCAACAAAATTGCTACCTTTGCATACGAAGAGTTCTTTGAAGGTTACGCAACGCGCAGAAGAATAATGCAGTAGATAACTTGCTAATTCGTAACCTATTACCATGATGAGCAATCAACCTACGCTCATTTCCAGTGGTTTACACTCTTTTAGTAACTTCTCGGTACGAATCAACAAAAACAATCAAAAATATGAAGAAAATATTATTGGTGGCAGCAGTGGCATTAACACTTGCCGGCTGCGGAAAGACAGGAAATAAAGACGCGGAAGCAGACAAAAACGTAAGCATGTTTCGCACGGAAGAAGTTGTTGTCAAGAAGCAATTGTCGTTGCCCGACAGTCTGAACTTTTATGGCAAGGACGCAAAAGTGTTTACAGAGACAACGGTTTCTGTATGCTGGCCTGAAACGCTTGGAGGCAAGGAGCCGAAAGAGCTGCAGGACAGCATCCTCTCGATAGCCTTCGGCACAAGCAAGCGCGCCACGCTCAAAGAATCGCTGGAGGCGATGCTTGCTGAGCCTCTTGGCTTTGAGGGAGAAAAGGGCATCACGCAAAAAGACGTTGACAAACTGCCGGAGCTGTCGGAGACTGTGCACCGCCACAGCGCCCAACTTACGGTTACGCCTACGAGCATAGGCAAGCGTCTTGTGACCTACAGTGTGTATTCCTACGCATTCCTCGGCGGAGCTCACGGCAACTATGCGACAACCTATGTCAACTACGACGTGGAGAAGGGTCAGGTGCTGACCGTGGGACGCGTGTTTGCCGACGTGCAGGGGTTGAAGACTGCAATCATGCGCGAGCTTCAGCTGAAGCCGGAGTATGCCGGAAGTCTGCTTGTCGACAAGGTGCCTACTGTGGGCAACTTCTACATTGAAGGGGCGTTGATCACGTTCTTCTACAACCCGTATGACGTTGCATGCTATGCTGCCGGCGACATCAGAGTGGCGCTGCCTATCCATGAGGTGCGCGAATTTATGAGCGACTATGGCAAATCGCTCTTCCCCGAGGAAGACTGACGTGATTTTTGAATAAAGAAATGCCGGAGGCGCATCGCTTGTTGGGTGATGCGCCTCCGGTTTGTCATGTGTGGCCTACGCTATTTCTTCAACCTCACTTCGTAGAGGTCGTTGCGGCGGTCTCTGAGATTCTTCACGCTTCCATAGGTGTGGAGGTGGTTGAGCCGGTCGAGGTCTACGTCGCTGACAAGAATCATCTCGGTGTTTGGCGTAGCCTCTGCACGTGTGCCGTCGGTTGGGAATTCAAAGTCGCAAGGCGTGAACACGCCCGACTGTGCATACTGGATATCCATATTGTGGACTCTCGGAAGGTTGCCCACGCTGCCGGCAATCACTACGTAGCACTCGTTTTCGATGGCTCGCGCATGTGCGCATACCTTTACACGTGAATATGCGTTCTGAGTGTCGGTGAGAAATGGCACAAAGAGAATCTGCATTCCCTCGTCGGCCATCAGACGCGACAGCTCGGGAAACTCGACATCGTAGCAAATCAGGATGCCGATGCGCGCGCAGTCGGTTTCAAACGTCTGAATCTTGCTGCCTCCGCACAAGCCCCAGCTCTTTATCTCGTCGGGGGTGACATGAATCTTCTCATACGACTCATACGAGCCGTCGCGGCGGCACAGGAAGCCCACGTTGTACAGGCGTCCGTCTTCTTTCACCTGAGGCATCGAGCCGGTGATGATGTTGATGTTGTAGCTGATGGCAAGTTTCACGAAGCGGTCGCGGATTTCGGTGGTGTACTGCGCCAGTCCGCGGATTGCCTCCGCCTCGCTGTCGTCGTTGAACCGCGCCATCAGCGGAGCGTTGAAGTATTCAGGAAACAACACAAAGTCGCTTTGATAGCCCGACACCGCATCGACGAAAAACTCCACCTGTTCGAAAAGGTCGTCGATAGTGCGGTATGAGCGCATCTGCCATTGCACCAGCCCCACGCGCACGGTGGTCTTCTTGCTCACCACATCCTGCGACGGCGCCTGATAGTAGATATTGTCCCATTGCAACAGGCAGGCATAGTGTTTCGACTCCTCGTCGTTGGGCAGATAGTTGCGCATCACCTTGCGCACGTGGAAATCGTTGCTCAGCTGGAACGTCAGCACAGGGTCGAAAATCTCTTTCTGACGCACCTTCGTGATATACTCCTTCGGGCGCAGCTTGTCGGCATACTTATGATAGTTCGGTATGCGTCCGCCAAACATGATGGCTTTCAGATTCAGCGACTCGCACAAGTCCTTGCGGTATTCATACATACGGCGAGCGAGGCGCAGTCCGCGGTATTGCGGATGGATAAACACCTCTATGCCATAGAGAATATTGCCGTTGGGATTGTGGGTGCTGAATGTCTCGTTGCCCGTCACCTGAGCGTAAGTGTGGTCGTTTTTAACAAGGTTGTAGTCGACAATCAGCGACAGGGCGCAGCCCACAATTTTGTCGTCGACAACCGTTACAATCTGACCCTCCGGAAAAATGTCGATCAATTTCTGTATTTGTCCACGGGTCCAAAACACATCGCTGCCGTCGGCGTATACGCGCGTGAACGACTGCGACAGCTGTTCGTAATCCTCCATTTGAAGATTGCGAATCAACACTTTATTGATTTTAATAGAATCTTCCATAGCGTGGCGAAATTACAGCGAAAATAAGACCTAAACAAGATTTTCGGCAAAAAAAATAACACCATACATTTGCAATTTCCGCAACTTAGATGTATCTTTGCACTCGCTTCAGGCAATAAAGCCGCAACAGGTCCTATAGCTCAGTTGGTTAGAGCATCTGACTCATAATCAGGGGGTCCTTGGTTCAAGCCCAAGTGGGACCACACAACAGAAGGTAGTTAGCTTCGCTGACTACCTTTTTTTATCCACATTCCCACATGCCCGGCAGGACGTGGGTTCGGTAGCAAAACCCAATTGAAATGTTAAAAATCAACGGCGACGCTACGCGATGATAGTCTGCCAACGTTGCCATTGCCTCATTGCGCAAAGTCCGAGGCATTCCGCCGTTTTTACAACGCCTTCTACATTGAGAGCCCTATTTACCCTTTAGGCAGTATTGGCATAGATACAAATGACATTAAAGCCAATGTTAAAAAATCGTATAGAATTCTGACAACTAGACATCAACAAATAAAAAATATTGCCATTGTCCACAAGTTATTTGAAAAATTCTTCGTAAATTTGGGGGTCAGTAGAAATTTGCACTTGTAGGGCGCTACACATTCAGCGTTTTGCATGCATAATAAAGATATGCGTAAAAATCCTTGTTATCTGAGGGTGAAAATCCGGACAATTTTCGGCTCTATGCAGATAACAGGTAATGGCACTCACGTCAAAGTGTATATACCAGCTCACGCTTCTTTATGTTGGTACATGTATAAAAAATATAGCTATATATGAAAACGGCATTAACAACAGTGATTCTTGTTCTTGCGACATATCTTTGTTGCAACGCACAAACCTACACTTTGGAGGATAAATGGGTTGATTGTGGCGACAACGTTCAACTACTTGATCCATATTATCACCCTGGTGTTACATTTACATGGTCCGGGCCAAACAGGGACGGCAAAGCCAATGGTCAAGGCGTAGCAACAAAGTATGTGAACGGAAAATTTGAATCTAAATACGAAGGCACATATCGCAATGGCATTCGTGAAGGTAAGGGCTCGTTCACGTATGTCGACGGAACAGTTAGAACCGGGACATTCGTCAACGGACAACTTACAGGCATGGGCTCTGGAAAAGACGAGAATGGCAATTCTTATGAAGGCGATTTCCTTAATTATCGCATGCACGGCAATGGCATTCGCCGTTGGGGCAATGGTTCAACATTTGTTGGTTTTATGGTCAACGACATGCCTTATACAGGTAAATACACCTCCTATGCCGGTGATGTCACCTACATCCAAAAAGGCAAGCCGGTAGAGCGTATTACCGAGCTGAAATCGAATTATCGTCCTAAAATTGGTAGACAGGTAAGAGAATACTTTGATGAGAATTGGAACAGGTGTGAGCCCAAACAAGCTTCTTATTATAGGTTAATCACCTATTCTGCGCCAAACAAGCCGGACGGAGTTGTCAGAGATTATTATATTAGCGGTGAATTGCAATCAGAACAATATCCCATTTTTATTGATTACTCAGATGAAGGAAAAACATTCTTAGAAGGCAAGCAGACCTTTTATCATCGGAATGGTAAAGTTTCTTCTATAAGATTCTACTACAACAATCTTCCCAATGGACCAATGACTGAGTACTTCCCTGATGGAAGTGTTGCTTCAGAGGCATTTTATGAATTGGGTGTCCTAAATGGTGATATGGTTAGGTACTATTCGAATGGAAAGCTCGCCGCTATTGCAAAGTATGAGAACGGTGTACTCCACAACAACAAATATCTTCAGATAACCGAAGATCAAATGGTTTTGTTGGTGTACAACGAGGACTTTGAGCGGAATCGAGAAGCTTGGGAATTCCAAGGTCAGCCGGGCATCGTACAGGTAAATGATGCGGAATCCGTTTCAATCCTTGCCAATCCTGAGCGCACGGTATCCGGCGGTATATACACAGGTTTTACGCCTATGAGCGATAATATAATCAGTGTCATAACCAACCAAAGGAATCCGGGGCAAGGCATTGTTACGCTCATATTCGGATTTAAGGATTGGGACAACTTGTGCGCTCTATCAATTGCCGGAGACCAATATTCGTTCACTTACAAAAAGAATGGCGTAATCGTTCAGAGCGATGAATGGAAGAAATCAGCGGTAATCAAGCCAGACGTGAACAGACTTATGGTTGTAAATAATGACGACAAGATAACGATGTATGTCAATGACGAGCCTCTTATTCAGACCGGTAGAATATACTATGACGGTTCTTTGTGCGGCATATCATTGTATAATGCAGCCTCAACCGAACCGATTGTCATTGATGCAGCACAATTGGCCGTTCAGGAGGTGATTGACCCTCTCAATATTCCACAAGAATATCTCCCCGAAGAAAAAGGTTCCCCTGACGGATGGAAAGGCAATGGCTCTGGCTTCTTCCTTAACACAAATGGTTATATCGCCACGAACTATCACGTTGTTGATGGAACTACGGCACTTCAAGCTAATTTTACTAGAAATGGCGAAACCGTTTCTTATCCGGCATCTGTAGTTGTTACCGATCCTCAGAACGATTTGGCCATCATAAAAATAGACGATAACTCGTTTAAGGATAATGGAGAACTTCCCTACGGGCTTATGACAAGGACGAAAGACACAGGAAGTGAAGTTTTCGCCATGGGTTATCCAATGGCTGATGTGATGGGCTCAGAAGTAAAATTCACAGATGGCAAAATCAGTTCAAAAAGTGGCATTGGAGGAGACGTGAGAGTATATCAAATCTCCGTTCCCATTCAACCAGGCAATAGCGGAGGCCCGTTATTCGACATGGGCGGCAATGTGGTAGGCATAACAAGCTCCGGACTTAATAGAGACTACTTTAAGTCTGAGAATGTAAACTATGCGATAAAGGCATCTTATTTGAAGAACCTAATGGAAGCATGCCCTGAAAGAATTGTACTTGAGGAAAAAGTTGAAACTCCCGCATCTTCTGCGCCGCTGACAGATAAAATCAAGCAGTACGAGAGTTATGTAGTCCTTATCTTAACGAAATAATCAAAATCACTAATAATGAAAAAATTTTTCTCAATCATTGCCATAGTAGCCGTTGCAATCAGCGGTATGGCACAGAAAGTGGAAGACAAACCCGAAGTGAATGGAGAAACATCTGAGTCACTGGCTGCCGTGAAGCTTGCCAATCAATTGCTTCGTTACGGCTATGAAAACAAGTCAACTCTTGCACTGCTCGATGCGCTTCAGATTTTCTCTGAAAATCCTACTCAAGTCCTCAAAGCATCTAAGCAAGGTGATGCAGTAGATGAGAGCAAGACCGATGGCAAGAAAGCGAAAGTGTCATTCGATTATGAATCGGTACTGGCAGATGCAAAAGAATTTGCCGATGGCGATTCCAACCTCCTTGCACTCATAGACAACATCGATGCAGAAGCGAAAGGAGCTCAACGAGGCAATATCAACGGGCCTTCGCGCGACTATGATGCAGTAAATGGCTATAGCAACATTGACTACACGGCAAGCTTTGTTGCTAATCAGCTCGCTGAAGTTTTGGTTTCCGGTGATGGTGATACAGACCTGGATCTGTATGTATATGATTCAAGCGGCAATCTTATTGCCAAAGATATTGACTATAGTGATGACTGCTATGTTCGTTGGGTGCCGGCATGGACTGGTAGATACACTATACGCATTGTAAATCGCGGAGCGGTTTACAATCGCTTCGTCATTCTTACCAACTAATGTTCAAAAACGGCCAAAGAATCCAACCATCCTTCGACTGTAAACAATATGTCCAAAGAGACCTATACAACCAGTATCATTAACCGAATGGCAGTAATTCTACTGTCATTCGGCTTTTGCTCTTTCATTGGGTCTTCACAAAATACGATATCGGAAAGACTGAGTCACGTATTGAAAGTTCAAGATATGGATTTGGGGATAAAACTATATAACGAAATCTCTGCTGTTAATCTAAAACAACTTCCAGATAGTTCATTGTTTAATTATCATTATCTTGGTGGATACTTAAACTCCGAAATTCCAAACCATGAAAAAGCCATAACCCATCTATTGGAAGCAAAAAGATTATGCGAGACCTCACTAGGCACCTATTCCATTGGATATATGGAAATTATAAATGGTTTAGGTAATGAATATATTGAGTTAGGACAATACGATGATGCTTTGGCGATATTTCAAGAAGGAATTGTCAAGTCTATGGCTATCCGCAATAGTGCAACTCATGCTTTTGGTCATTTGATTGTCGGCCTTCAAAATTGCTATGAGTACAAAGGGTGGCTCAATGAAATACCTGCGCTCTCATCTGACGCATGGAACCTTTGGCCAAAAGATGAAGAGCCACTGGCTACATACAATTATTTCCCACTTTGGCTCCTTGAGCAATTCTATAGACGTTATGGATTCTATGACAAGGCTCTTGATGTCAGTGATACCATATTAAATTTCATCACAGAAAAGGCGGGGAGTGCACATCCAGAAATAGCAGACGCCCTCTATCGGAGAGGCAATATCTTGAGTGAAATGGGTAATAACAACGATGCTGTTGAGACTTACAAACTCGGATTGTCAATCTTGAAAACCAATAATAAAGAGAGCGAAAAAATGTACGGACTGTTGGCAAGCAATCTTTTGATGGCTATAATTTCAACAGACAGGCGTGAGGAATGTGATAATATTTTACAAGACATCAAGAACTTCGGGAAAAAGACCAACGATTTGAAAATTTATAAGAAAGCCTTGTTCTCTGCCGCCGACTTCTTTAACAAGAAAGGGAATTTTGAAAAAGCACTTTCTTTGAATGCCGAACTAACAATCCAAGACCTGTCTAACGATGAAAGAACAGTCATTAGCAATCAAGCGAATACGATAAACTTCAATCGTGAAGTAATTGAAGCTTTGCCATATCTGGAGGACCTTTTCAGTAATGCATTAACTGCCGACGAAGAATGGTTTGGTGCCGGATACCGATTGTCAAGCGCATATTATCTACGAGGCGAAACTGACAAGAGTATAGCTGTGCTGAAGAAAATGCACGATGCAATATTAGCTAATAAAGACAGCGGACAAGATTATTACTTTTGGATACTCGCTAGTCTTTATGACGCAAGCCTTGATAATGGCGCATATCAAGATGCTCTGCGCTACTCAGATGAACAACTTGACTACCTATCATCGGCTTCGAACGTCTCGGAAAGCTGTCTTCTTGCAGTCCTAAACAATGTAGCAGTTGCCAAAATTAAATCAAATAAGTTGGATGGCATTGATGAGAACATGTCCAACATAGAGGATTACACCACAAGGCTCTTCGGGAAAGAATCGCAAGAATACTCTATATACCTCCATAATCGTGGGAGGGCATACCAGTTGCAAGGAAAATTAAACGAAGCCAAGACATTTTATATCTCGGCAATCAATCTGCAACACAAGATTAGCGGAAATGTGCTTACACGCACTGTGCAATACTTGCAAGAAACTGAAAATCGCTTGACTGATGAAGAATTGGATTTATAAAACAACTGTTTCTATGATATTTGCGGCAATTGCTGTAAATATTAATGCATCCGTAGTCACGCAAAAAACGGAATCATTCACACAAGAATATGCGGAAGCTATTAACCTTATCGTTGCTCAAAGATACGAAGAGGGAATTCCTATGTATGAAAGAAACATTCGCACATTAAGGGAGATGAATGCTCCAGCTGACGAAATAGCCTTATGGCAAAAGGGACTTGGGACATGCAAATTATATACCGGTAAGGTAGGAGATGCCGAGAAAATATACTTGGATGCTGTGCATAGTTTGGACGACCCAAAATATAAAAATGAGAAGATTGTGCGTCAATTATTCGATGCTCTATCCGTACTATATACACAGACACAAAATCTGGAAAAAGCTGCTTTATATAGCGACAAAGCAAAGACTCTATATGAGGAAAATTTGGATTTCGGCGATGACTATGTACGATGCCTTTCTAATAATGCATTAGTATATGCTGAAATGGGTTATAATACGGTGGCCAAAACGTTGGTAGATGTTGCATTGCGGCAAACCAAATCAAATCTTAACAACAAAACTCAAATTGCCGAAATTGTAGAGGAGACAACGTTTCTAAAAACAACAGATTTTAGAGATAACGCTTATATAACATTCCGCATAATGCCCTATATTACATTGCTTAATAATGCATCGTATATTTATCAGCTACTTGGGTACTACACCGATGCAATCACAGCCGTAAAGGAAGCCATAAAAGTAGCAGAAGAATATAAGTTATCTGAACCGATGCCATACAACAGCTTGGGTCTATTATATTTTGCGAAATCTAAATTCAAAAGAGCTTCGGAGTGGTTTCAGAAGTCTTATGCAATGTGCCGAGTGCCATACGAGAAAGATCATGTAGGCCTGAATTCCGCTTTATGTCTGTTTTTGTCAAACAATCCTGCTGCACCTGAATTTTGCACCAGTTTTTCTTCTGAAATCAGAGAAAACATTCATGATATGTTTGCTTTCATGAGCGGTTCTGAGCGAGCAATATATTGGAAGCATTATGAGGATTTCTTACCTATGCTCAATTTAATTATTTATGAATGTGGTCAGTCAAATGACTATGGTGCAATATATGACAATATTTTGGAAGCAAAAGGTCTTTTGCTCCGTTCTACCAATGCAATTAGAGATGCCATATTTAATTCCGGCAACGAGAGCGACTTGAATGATTACCATAAAGTTTATCAGTTAAAACAACGCTTGTTGGTTGAATCGAATGATTCTGTTAGGGCTGCTATCAATCAGAAAATCGAAAGACTTGACAAACGGCTGACTGAACATGTAAGCTCGTATATGGAATTTATTTCTGCAAAGAGCATAAAATGGGAAGATGTACGCAATGCCCTTTCCGACGACGATATTGCCATAGAGTTTTATAACATACCTAACGTATGGGGCAGAGATTCCATACAGACTCTGAATAGTGAACCTCGTTATTGCGCCGTTACACTAAAAAAGGATTATACTTATCCGAAGATTACACCGCTCTGCAAAGAGAGTCAATTAGCGAATATTGACAAAGAGGACTATTATGAAACGGACTCAATTTACAATCTGATATGGAAGCCGCTTGTGCAGGAATTGAAAGGTGTTAGAAATATTTATTTCGCAGCCGATCGAGACCTCCATAAAATTGGAATCGAATACGTCTTGACATCGGATGAGAAAAGAATCGAGGACAAATATAATTTGTATCGGGTATCTTCAACTCGAGTGTTAGCAGAGGAAAGAATCGGGAGGCAAGACCTATAATGCTGTCCTTTATGGTGGGCTTCGTTACGACATGGCAAAAGAAGAACTAATTGCGGAGAGCCGTTCCGGAGATTTTCATCCTGTTTCGGCTTCGAGAGCCATCTCGGATGCCAATTTACGATATGGCGTGAAATATCTCCCAGCAACCATGAAAGAAGTTGAAGAAATTGCACAAGAATTTGTCAACAAACCCCGGCTGGTCACTGACGTGAGTGGTACTGAAGAGTCATTCAAATCGCTTAACGGAACTTCTTTGGACATAATCCACCTTGCCACTCATGGGTTCTTTTGGAGCAATGAAGATGCAGAAAATCGCAAATATGTGACTTTTTTGAAGCATATGGATGGCTCACACCAATCAGAGGAAGACAAAGCCCTTATGCGCTCCGGCCTACTTTTCAGTGGAGCAAATATAGGACTTAAAGGAGAGCCTTTGCCCAACGATGTTGAAGACGGCGTCCTCACCGCATTGGAATTGTCGAATCTTAACCTCGGAAATGTTGACATGGTTGTCATGTCTACTTGCGAAAGCGGCCTAGGTGAAACATCCGGAGAAGGAGTCTTCGGCCTTCAACGCGGCTTCAAACTCGCCGGTGCCAACACCCTCCTCATGTCCTTATGGAAAGTAGATGACGAAGCCACTAAAATTTTGATGGTAGAGTTTTATAAAAACTATCTGTTAGGCAAAACAAAACGAGAATCATTACATCTAGCACAGCAATCGCTTCGCAATACCCCCCAGTACTCCGACCCGGAATATTGGGCAGCATTCATATTGTTGGACGGAATTAATTAAAATGTTATGGGAATAATTAAACCTTTAGAAGAATTTTCTTCTTATAGGAATTCATTCAGATTAATTGATCATGACAATCCTAGATTTCATGTTCGAGCACTTTCTAAATATTTGGATTTAGAAGCAGCTATCAGTTGTCTCAAAAATAGAACAATAAGATTCGTTCAGCCATCTAAATGGCCAGACAAATATGAAAGACATTTTTATAATGCCGATTATTCAAATGTAACTAATAACAAAAGTGTGACACCACGAATATGGGCTTGTTGTTTTACAATTAATAAAATGTCGGAGGCTTCATGGAACACATATAGATATGGAAAGAATGGATTAGGTAACAAATGTGTAAAATTTCAATTGTCTAGATCTAAATTTAGAGAAACACTTCGCAGAGATAAAAGAATTCTTTACACCGTAGAGGGATTGATGAACTATTCATTAAGTGATTATGATATACAACATACACATCAAAAGAATTCTCAATATTACGATCAAGCATTTATGCCATCATTCACTTTAGAAAAATATTTGTCATTACTATTAATAAAGCGAAGTGCTTTTTATTATGAAAACGAATTTAGATTTATGGTCGCATCTAAGACGTTAACGGCAGATACGAATGAAATTTTTATCGAAGTTGACTGGAGCTCTCTGATAGAGAAAGTAGAAATTGACAAAGATGCAACAAATATAGAAATTGAGATACTAAAGAAATATTTAGAAGAAGCAGGTATAAAAAAAGACATAATAGAAAATACCAAACGTGTAACATTGTACGATGACCCAATGGAAAAGGTAGTAATAGAATAAAGACTCATGAAAAAGGATTGCGTATAAATACGGATTTACAACATGAAAATATCTCAGGTGTAATATAGCAAAGTTACTCACAGTATATATAAAACGAACAACATGAAATCAAAGAAATTACAAATAATCATTGGACTGATTATGGTCGCAATGATGTGGTCCTCATTTATAAATGCTGAAGCTCAAACAAAGCGAGCCATCCTTGTAGGAATTTCGGATTACGGGAATGCCAACGAGGATTCGGATAAGTGGGCCAACATCAGCGGCGCCAACGACATCAAGCTGCTCGCTCCTTTGTTTGAAGAACAAGGCTTCATTGTCACAAGCCTTATTGACGCACAAGCGACTCATGCCGGAATCACAAAAGCACTCGACAAGTTGGTTCAAGACAGCAAGAAGGGAGATTTGGTATATGTCCATTTTTCTACGCACGGACAGCCATTTGAAGACTTGAATGGTGATGAAGAAGACGGATGGGATGAAGCTCTTATTCCCGTCGACGCCCAGATGCTTTATTCAGCCGGAGTGTATGAAGGTACAAATCACCTTATTGACGATGAGTTGGAAGGCTACTTTGGCAGCATCCGCAGTAAAATCGGAAAAGATGGGCAACTCTACGTCATTATGGATGCATGCCATGCCGGGACTTCGTCGAGAGGAGACGACGGCCACATTCGCGGCACACGAGAGGGATTCACTCGTTCCGGCAAAGAATATATTCCCGATAGAACAGTGGAAACAAACGACTATTTCACCGTAGCTACCCAAAACGGTCAATCGCCCGTAACATTCATCGAGGCATGTCGCTCCTATCAAGTGAACAAAGAGGTTCGAGATCCTGACTCCAACACATGGTATGGCTCTCTATCGTACTATATAGCCAAAGCTATGAGCGAGTATCAAATCGCTGATTCAGAAGACTGGATAGAGGCCGTGAAACTCGGCATGAGCAACAACCGCAAACTCCGCAAACAAAACGTAGTCATCGAAAAATCGGAATAATAACGACCCAAACGACATCATAACACAATACAGATTAATGTTAATCACAAAGAACAATATCAAAATCACCTCAAGGCAATTATAGCATCCTCGGACAAAAGAAAGGAGAAAAGCCGTCATGAATCTCTACAACACAATTCGTGTTTATCTCTGACGTGAAAAAAACTACACTTATTCTATTTTTCCCGGAAACAAAGACACAAAGGGCTGACACCTCGCAAGAAGTGTCAGCCCTTTGGTGTAGCTTATAGAAGCAATTATAAATTACTTTTTCAGGAACTTGCCCCTGACTTTCGTGCCGTCGGCAAATGTAGCTGAGTAGATATACATTCCGTTCTGGAGAGAGGCAACGCTCACCGCGTCGGTGTCGCTCTCTGCCACTTTCGCGCCGCTGAGTGTGTAAACCTCAACCGACGCTACACCCTTGTCTGATTTCACATTTATCACGTCGGTGGCAGGGTTGGGATAAACTACCAGCTCGCCGCCGGTCACTGACGTAACGCTGCTCTGTGGCTTGAACTCAGTCACCGAGATGCTTTTGCCAGTGTCGCTGTTCAGACGGAAATAGTGCTTGCCGTAGCCCACTTCGCTGATGTCGGCAGTCTGCGCTGTGCCGTTGTTGAAGATTATGCTGATTTCAGGATACTGTGTTCCGAAATTGTGGTAATACATTGTCTTGCCGTCAACGGTTGCTGTCTCTGTCATGGCATCGCCTGGCCAAGCGCTGGTTATCTGCTCTGAAACCCACGCGTAGATGTTGATGCTATTCCACGACTCCGGCTTCTCAACGTAGATTTCAACAGGCTCTATCGATGTGATATAGTTTGCCTCCTTGACGCCCGACACGACTTTGCCGTCGGCCACCACCACTGCCTTGAGTTTGGTGTTGGTAGAGATGTCAAGTGTTGTGCCAGGAGCCGCATGTGTGCCGTTGGTGAGCGAAGGGATTGAGCCGTCGGTAGTGTAGACAACCTCAGGATTGTTGAAATCCTTTGCGTTTGCCACGTCCATTGTCACCTTGACGCCGCCGACATAAGTGCCGCCGTCGGGTGAGAATGACAGTTGAGCCACCTGGCTTTCAAGATTCTTGATAGCCACCTTTGTCCAGATGGAGTAGAGCGCGTTGCCAGCCACCTTGTCCGATGTAGAGTAGCCTTTCGACGAAGGGTCATAAGAGCCACGTCCAATCTTGATGAGCAGCTTGCCGTTATTGCCTGTCACCTCAGCCACATAGCGGTTATTGGTTGTCTCAAGCACATTGACAGTGCATTGGTTTGTCAAGCCGACCGACTTGCGGATGGCGATGAGTTTCTTGATGGCGTCCTTTTTGTCGAGCCAGTGCTTGTAGAACACGCACGGAGTTCCTGGTGAGCAGAGCATGAAGGCATTGGCAGCCTCAACGTCGCCGGTAAACATTTTGTCCGACTCCTTGTAAGTGTCGTGGTTGTCGACGAAAGTGACAGCATAACGCTGGTAAGTGTCCATGTGGATAATTCCGGCAGGCTGGTTGAGCGAGCCGTTGCGCTTCCACACGAGTTTTGAGAAGTTCATTCCCGGGAAAGCGGCGTTGAGCGCCCACTTGAACTCAAAGTCGAAGGCAGCCGATGTGCGGCCAGTACGGTCAATCCACGATGTTGTCTTGTCGTAGTTGTCCCAGTACTCACCCACACTGTATGATGCTTTTGCCGATTCGTTGTAGATTTTGGTATACTCAGCGCCGTAGCCCTTCACCATGTCATAGCGCCAACCCGTGAAGCCGAGGTCGTTCTTCAGAAAGTCGAGATAAGCCTTCACAGCCTCCTGCACTGCAGGATTTGTGTGGTCAAGGTCGCGGCAGCCGTCAAAGTTGTCGCCGGTGTCGTATGCGCCGGTAGGCTGCGGCATACCAGTCTGGTTGGCAAGCTCGTCGTTCTTGCAGATGGCGTCAAGACCGAGTTTGTAAGTTTTTCCATTATAAGTCTCTGCAGGGAAGTCATACCAGTTGGTGGCGCCGTTGCGGTGGTTGACCACCACGTCTTCGATAATGCCGGTGCCGAACTGCTTGAATGTGGAAATCATCGAGCGCAGCTCCGCCTCGTTGCCAAACGAAGAGTTAAAGTTGCTGAACCAGTAGACAGGGTCGTAGCCCATCGACGGATTTGCCGACGATTTGCCTGCGTTAGGCACCCAGATCAAATTGAAATAAGACGACAGTTCAGCGGCATTTGCCTTAAGCACAGTCCATTTAGAATCCTTGTAAGAGTCCCAATAAAAGCCCTGCAGCATCACGCCGTCGTAATTTGCAGGCCAGGCATATTCGCCCTCCGCCTTTGCCTTGGGCGCGCAGAGCAACAACAGCGCCAGCAAAGGAAGCATAATCTTTGAAAATGCTGATTTTCTCATAGAATAATAGGTCAGTTGTTTATCAGTGATTAAATAGTTCGCAAATATATCAATTAAATCAATACACAGCCAACAATTGGCCACTTTTATTTTTAATTAGGATAAAATAATGGCTTATTGGTTCAAAAAACGTGTCTGTTTCGGCTTCCTCACAACACTCTTTGCCCATCTGCTTTCACAATTCAGTGGAAATGACTAATTTTGACCCCGAAAATTTATTTATCAACAATGAAGAGAATATTTTTATTGGCGGCAGGTTTGCTCGTAGCCACAAGCGGACTGCTCGCCGAGACTAAAGAGAAGGTCGCATTCGGCGACTTTGAGCATTGGGTCACAAGAACCATCAAAGAGTCCGCAATCATCGGCGGAAAATCCAAGACATTATACGAAATCGGCCCGACACAGGCAATCCACGGCAACAAGGCTTACAGAAACCTCGGAGGTTCGCCTTGGGCTACGTCAAACGTGTATGCCAAAGTGGCTGGCGTGGTGAAGGGCAGCAACGCCGTGTTCCCAGCGCAGCGCGCTGCCGGAAACAAATGCGTGAAGCTTTCAACAATCATGGAGAAGGTGAAGGCACTCGGTGTGGTGAATATGGACGTATTGGTTTCGGGAAGCATCTACTTCGGCACAATGGTGGAGCCGGTGAGCAGCACCAAAAATCCATACAGCAAACTGGACATGAACGTAAGGTTTACAAAACGCCCTAAATATCTGACCTACGACTACAAAGTGGAGATTCCTGCCAATGCACAGATGATATATTCAAGCGGTTTCGGAAAGAAGAAAGTTCTCAAAAAGCAGAATGCATGCGAGGTATTCGTGTTGCTGCAGCGCCGATGGGAGGATGCCAACGGCAACATCTACGCAAAGCGCGTGGGAACAGGACGCGAACGCTACACGAGAAGCACCGGATGGGTCAACGGACACCGCCTGCGCATCTACTACGGAAACATCGTCGGACAGCCTTACTATAAAAGCTACATGAACCTTGTCGACAGCAGCCGTCCATACTATGCGCGCAACAGCAAGGGCAAAATCGTGCCTATCCATGAGGTTGGTTGGGACAGCCCGCTGGCAACTCCAACCCACATCATCATGATGTTCTCTGCCGGCTGCGGCACGGCTTATGAGGGCACTGTCGGTCAGAATCTATACGTCGACAACGTGGCGTTTATCTACGACTAAACCGACTCGTTTATAAGCATAATGGGAGCATCCGCTAAGATGCGCCCATTTTTTTTGCACTTATTGCACTTCATTTAGAAAACCATAGAAAATTTCTGAGTAATTTTGCATCCAGTTTTAGGTTTGTAGGTATAAGTATGGCAAAATGCAATGAAATGACAAGCGGTGCCACGATGCCGCTCATTTTCAAATTCACTATGCCCTTGCTGCTCGGCAACCTGCTGCAGCAGACATATTCGCTGATTGATGCGGCTATTGTGGGCAAATTCTTGGGCATAAGCCCATTGGCAGCAGTCGGCGCCAGCAGTTCGGTGATCTTTCTGATTCTTGGCTTCTGCAACGGCTGTTGCTGCGGATTCGGCATTCCGGTGGCGCAGAAATTCGGAGCGCGCGACTATGAGTCAATGCGCCGCTACGTCTACAACAGTCTGAAACTGACGGCATGGCTGTCGGTGTCGATAGCCGTGGTGACGAGCCTGCTGTGCGCAGCCATCCTTCGATGGATGAGCACTCCCGAAAACATCTTTAGCGATGCCTATTGGTATCTGCTGATCACGTTTATCGGCGTGCCGGCAACGTTCTACTACAATCTGCTCTCAAGCATAATCCGCGCGCTCGGCGACAGCAAAACCCCGTTCTGGTTTCTGCTTTTCTCCACCATCCTCAACATCGTGCTCGACATTTTCTGCATCGTCACCCTCGGATGGGGAGTGGCTGGAGCCGCCATTGCCACGGTGTTCTCACAGGCGCTGTCGGCTGTGCTGTGCTACGTCTATATGATTCGTAAGTTCGACATCCTCCGTGCCTCGCGCGACGAGCGGACAATGTCGCGGCGACACTGCTCAACACTGCTCAAAATCGGCGTGCCGATGGGTTTGCAGTTCTCAATCACAGCCATCGGCAGCATTATGCTGCAAAGCGCCAACAACGCCCTCGGCACCGACTGCGTGGCTGCCTTCACCGCCGCCATGCGCATCAAGATGTTTGCCATCTGTCCGTGCGAGAGTCTGGGCATCGCCATGGCCACGTTCACTGGTCAGAACTATGGAGCCGGGCGTCCGCAACGGGTGTGGATGGGCGTGAAATCGAGTATGGCGATGGTGATGGTCTACGTCGTGGCGGTAAGCACGACAATGCTGCTGTGGTCGGAGGAAATGTCGCTGATGTTTGTGTCGGCCTCCGACACGGCGATAATCCGCAACACGGCTTTGTTCCTGCATGTGTCGGCATACATGATGCCTCTGCTGGCTCTGTTGTGCGTGCTCCGCTACACCATCCAGGGCGCCGGATTCACCAACTTCGCAATGCTGTCGGGCGTGATGGAGATGGTGGCGCGCGGCATAGTCAGTCTGGTGTTTGTGCCTGATTTCGGCTACATTGCCGTGTGCTTCGGCGACTCTGTGGCGTGGTTTGCCGCCGACATCTTCCTGGTTCCGGCATTCATCTACGTCTACCGCCGCATCCGTCGCGACTGCACAATGCCGCAAACCGAAACGGCAAAAAGCTTCTGACAGACAAAAGGCACCGCAACAACCCGTCGCAGTGCCTTTCCCAACCTATATCACCTTGCTACAATACTATTTTCGTCACGCGATGTCCCGACGTTGTGGCAACGACAACGACGTAGACTCCATGTGGCAACGCCCACCGGCAACGCAACGCATCGCCACGGGCATCACTGCGCATCGCCACCCTTCCGTCGGCAGCAAACACCGTCACACCCGTAAGTCCGTCGGCCTCAACCACAAGGCTGCCGCCGTCGAGATAGATGCACGAGTCAACGCTCGTTGTGGTTATTACCGACGTCTGACATGTCACTTCGATTTGCGACACCGCTTTCGCAAGCATCGACTCACAGGCAATGCCGAACGTTCCGGCAATATCGCTACTGTAAGTGCCGCCGGCAAACACACCTCCAGTGGCTGTCCACAGCCTCGGCGCGGAGGTCACTTCATTTCCGTCACAGTCTTTCACCTCTGCTTCAAATTCCATGCCTACACCGACACTTGTCTCTCCGGCATGCGGCAGAATAGCCACAGAGCAAGGTTCGCCGGCAAGCATACGGCGGCCATACAGCTGCCATTCATAAATGGAGTATGCCCATTGTGTCGCCTTGCGCGTCATCGACAGACGCACATAGCGGGCAATGCCATTGACCGTCGTTTCATCGGTGCGGTCAGCACCGGTGTCTGAGAGTCCTTCCGTTGCCGACATTGGCTGCCAATTCTCGCCGTCGAGCGACACAGCAACCGTATAGTCGGCGGCTGCGGCACGCTCCCACAGGATGCTTGACCGCATCAGATGATAGACTCCGCCAAGATCCATTGTCAAATCGACGGTTTCTCCGTTGGCAATCCAGCGCGAGCCGTCGTTGCCGTCGTTGAGTGCCGTCACCGCCGAGCCATCGGATGCCGTCACCGTCTTTTTGAGTGCGATATTGTCGGTCAGGCGTGGCAACACTTTCACTTCTGCCTCGGCTTTAAGCGAGAATGCCTCAGCTGCGACCATATAAGTTCCCGGCGCATTTGCCGTCAGTTTTCCATTTTCGACAGCCAAACCTGCAGGAACAGTCCATTCCGCAGCGTCGACAGCCACTGACTGCCCATATTGGTCGGCTGCCAGCACCGCCACTTCTGCAACGGCGCCCTCCGCAACCTCCATGTAGGCCGGCGATATCCGCAAAGCAGACGGAACGAGCGTTGAGAGCACACGCACGGTGCGGCGGTCTACGGCTGTGCCGCTTTGCGCTGTCACCACACACTCGCCTTCCGCCACAGGCGTAAGTATTCCTTCGCCGTCAATCGTGGCGCACGAGCCATCGACAGCCCATTCCACGCCAAACTCATCGGCGCACCCCACTCCATACTGGTCGGCCACACTGGCAGTCATTCTCACCGGAGTGCCGACAAACGCTGCCATACCGTCGGCGGCGTCGATAGTGATGGCTACAGGCTTGGGATTGAGGCGGCGGGCTTTGCCATAAACCCTCAATTCATCAATACATGAGCCGTACTGATTGTGGCGCGACATGCAATACACACGCACATAACGGCTGGCGGCAACTCCGAACCGATGTGTTTTGGAGCCTCCAGCAGATGATTTTTCCTGCGCCACCGTCTGCCATAGGTCTTCATCGCGCGACACTTCCACACGATAGTTTGAGGCATAAGCCCCTGCGTTCCAATCTATTTCCACACGGTCAAGCACATATTCCGCGCCGAGATCGACAACAAGATATTGATTGTCGGCGAAATCACTGCCCCAACGCGTCGAGGCATCGCCGTCGACGGCATATTCCGGCACTGTGCCAGAATTTTCATAACTTGATGCATAGACAGGCTTGCCGAGAGCAAGGTTGGTGTCGGCAAACTCGCCCACCTTCACCGTTGCCGTGGCACTCACCGTGCCGTCGGTAGCCACAACGGTATATGTGCCGGCGCGCTTGCCGGTAAACACCCTTCCGCTAATCATTTCGGGTGCGTCAGCGCATGTAAGCACAAAATCGTCGGCAGGAAATGCCACAGAAAACTGGTCTACCGCCGACAAGCTGAACTCCACCGATTCGCCCTTCACAATCTCCGCCTTCTTCGGCCCGATTGCAACCGCCTGTGCGGCAATGCGTTCCTCAACCACAAATTCCTGCGTGGCAGCATGCCCTCCTGATGAGGCTGTGACGGTGGCAATGCCGTAGCCCGATGGCGTAAACACCCCGTCGGCAGCCACTGTGCCGGTATCTGCGCTCCATATCACATCGCGGAGAGCCACCTTGTTGCCGCGTCTGTCAAAGCCGCGTGCCGCCAAAGCCACTTTCGCCCCTGCCTTGACGATTGTTGCCGGCGCATCGATGGATATTCCCATCAATGCCGACGGATCGGCGTCGGGATCAATACCCAGCACCTGCTGCTCCCACATTGAATACCCATAGGTCGTGGCGCGCGAGCGACAGGCGATGCGTATGTGGCGCGCAGAAGCACCGACAATCGTCTGCTCTACGCCACCGCCGCCGGCAACGGTTTTCACCGTTGTCCATTGCTTTCCGTCTGCACTTGTCTGCACATCGTAGAGCGACGCATAGGCGTTTTCCCACACTATATTCACGGAATTCACGTATGCCTCCTTGCCGAGGTCAACAGCAATCCATTGGTCGTCGGACGCCGCACTGCTCCAACGGGTCGTGCGGTCGCCGTCGACGGCATTTTCCTTATGCGTTCCGGCGTTTTCCTCACTGCTTGCAGTCACAACCGCCCCGATGGCAAGATTCGGCATCTGCGGTGTCATAAAAATCCGATGGCTGTAGGTCTTTGCTCCGGCAATGGCTTTGACAGTGTATACGCCAGCCTCCTTGAGATTGAGTATGGAATCACTCTTCACCACCTTGCCGTCGCGCTCAATCGTCCATGTGTGAGCCACTGGAAATGCGTCGCCATACTGGTCTACCGCCGACAGCGAGAACTCAACCGTCTGTCCGGCAATGGCATAATCCATTTCTGGGAGCAGTCTTACGCTCTTAAGCGTCGGAACGGCATCGACACGCACATCAACCGATGCCGACAGTGCGCCGCAGACGGCGGTTATTGTAGCCGAGCCTTTTGCCGACGGCGCATGCAGCGTGCCGTCGGAATCAATCGTGCCGTATGTTGTGCTCCATGCAATTTCAGCGGCGTCGACAGTCGCTCCATACTGGTCGCGAACCGTTGCCGAGAACTGCGTGTCGCTGCCTGCACCCACCGTCTTTACCGTTGCCGCAATCTCTATCGACGATGCCCGGGGCACTTCGCCATAGACCGTCAGCCTATGTGCCGGAGCCTTGAACTGCGTCATTTTTACTCCATCTTTGAAAAACGTCACGACGCGCTCTGCCGCATCTGCATTGTAGACCACATAGGTGTAACGTCCGTCGGCATTGCAATACGCCGACGACGTAGGAATGTCGGCATTGACCGCGAAATCACGGTCGCCATAGGTGCGGTGGCTGTGGGTAATGAAATAAGAGATGCCGTTGGTGTCGGTCTGACGCGCCACAAGAGCATTCGCATCCCACATCTCGTCCATCACACGCGCCGCCTGGTCGGGATCGAAGCGTTGCAGATATGACAGCACCACATTGCCGAGACCAGGCTCCTTGCTCAGTGTCGACTCCCCTTCGGATGGATTCACCACCCATCCGCCAATTTCTTTCGCCGCCCACATTTGCTCATAGTCCCACTTGGCGAACTTCAGATCCTCGCTCAAATAGTCAAGACATGGCGACACGGGCATCCACTGGATGGAATGCATCCAGACAGGATCACCGGAAAACCATGTCCACCAACCTATGCCGGCGGCGGTAAGATTGGAGCAGTAAGGCTTGGCATACAGTGTGCGGTCAATGTTTTCCTTGTCGCGGTCAAACCAATATTCAGCCACACCTTTCGACTCCGTGATCCATCCGAAAATTCCTGCGTCGCGCATTGCCTTGTCGCCAAGCGCCACACCGAGCAGATACACTCCGCCCCAGCCCTGCATAGACTCCGACGTCGACTCCTGACCATTGCCATTGCCCGTGTTGCCGAGTCCTCCGGCATAGGAATGTCCCGACCACGGCGTGAATGTGCGCAACCACGGAAAACGCTTGTCGGAGCGGTCCCAATTGGCATAATCTTTCACTACAAGACGCAACATATCGCCATATCTGGCACGGAAATCGTCATCAACAAGAGCAAGCAGCGCACCGGCATAGGTGAAGTAGCCGTAATGGAAATGATGGTCGTTGAATGTGTCGCTGTCGTAACTGGTGTCATAGCCCACAAGTGCGCCCCAGCGGTCGTAGCGGGCAAAGAAGCGCGATTTCTCGCCAGGAGTATATGTCAGCCAGTCTTCAAGCGCCTCGCGCAAGCGGCTGCGGCATTGCTCAAACAAAGCCTCCTCGCCCATTTCGCGTGCGAATGTCATATATAATGCCATCTGTGTAAGTCCTTTGCCTCCCCAATATGTGTCGGCTCCGAATGCCCCCTTTTGCGCATAGTCGGCAATCATCTGCCGCATGCGCTCCCGATTGTACGGGTTGCCGAGGTCTGGCATCTCTTTCGGCGCGGCGAACCACGGCAGCACTCCGCTGAACTTGTAAGCCGTCGAGAAACGCTGACCGGCAGCCATACGCATCTTGCCTCGAGGAGTGGCATAGGTATAGTCAATGAAGTCGATGTCGGTCACGGAATTTTTATAATGGTGCGGCAGAAATCCCTGCAGCACATTGCGTTCCGCGCCTCCGTCAAGATTTTCAGTGACAATGCTCCATGTCGATGTCATCATGCCACTGCGCTCGTCATAGCGCCAGTCAACGGTGGTGTTGCGCGGCACAACAGAGGCATAGCGGGCATAAAAATCGGCGGCATCGGCTGCCGGAAGCACTGCTATCGACAGATAATGTGATTTGCCGTCGGCAAATTCCACCCGGAGGTCGCCGTCGCCGTTGTCGGCGAATGCCGTACCCTCAGGAGCGTATATGCCATAAGTGTCGCTGCCGTTAGTCACAATGATACGTCCGTCAACAGAAAGGTCGGCTGCCCCACCGCCGAGATTGAGCAGCAGGTCAAGACCGTCGGCTTCCACCCATGTGAACGGCACTCCTTGCGCCATAGTGACATTCATGCGTTTATCACCGTCGGCAAGCTGCATACGCAGCCCCCAGTCGCTCCAATCATCAGCTATCGCTTCCGCTGGACGGAAACGCCTGCCTTTCACCGTAATCCTTGTGTCGTACTTCATTTCACAGCCATCGCTGCTCCAATGGTTTGGATGCGCCACAAAAATGCCGCTGCCGTCGGCTTTCACCACCTGCGGATAGCTCCACAGCACACCGCTGTAGGTGTCGACAAGCAAGTTTGTCCACCAATCGTTGGTGGGTATGGGTTCTCCCTGCTTGCTGTCGGAAATATAGATGCGACGGGTCTCCATAATGCGGCTCTTGTCGCCGCCATGCTGGTCGGTCTTCGACTTGACCAACGGCGTATACTCCGCATAGCTGCCGCTGCCCACCGGCACGGGCTGCTGCGCCGTTACAATAGCAGAAACGGCGATAGCGGCTGTCAAAAGCAGATAATTTCTCATAGTTCAGTTTTAAAAAAAGCTTCCGCCGCGTCATGACACGGCGGAAGCCATCCATATTATTTGCAATCAACGAATTGCGTTACTTAACAATCTTTGCCGCCACCACTGTGCCGTCAGCCTTAACGGCTTTGACAACATAGACACCCGGCTGAACCGTTGCGATGCTCATTGTGGCTGTGCCTTCAGCGTGCGCCACAGCAGCACCGTTCAAGTTGTAGACAGCAGCCTCTACAGTGCCTTCTGGAAGGACGACCTCGTTGCCGGCTACGAAAATTGTGCCCTCGGCAGCGATTGCTGCCACGCTCGATGTTGTGCCGTTTACGTCATAAACGTAGAGTTCCTGCAATTTTGTGCCATAGCCAGTAGAAGCCTTGGTGGAATAAACCTTGATATATTTCGCTTCAATGCCTTTGCCGGCAAACCAATCGGTACGAGCCTCCAGTCGTGCAGGTTTGTCGTAAGAGCCAAACACAGTAAAGGTCTTGCCGTCGGTCGATGCCTCTACAGTGTAACAGCAAGAGTTTGCGCCTTCCCAAGAAGCCTTGACAGCATCGATTTTAAACACCTTTTCCAATTCCACTACAATCCAGCAGTCGTAAGTATGGTCTTTTGAGCCTGCAGGCTCGGCTGCTCCCCACAGAGAGCCGGCAGCATCTACACCGTCGACAGCATTTTCCGGCTTTGAATCACCGGTCTGGTCGCCCTCTGAAACAGTCACCGGACGGTTCAACGCAAGGTTGTCGCCCTTTGGATTAACCACATAGACTGTCACCACGTTTGACTGCAATCCATTTTCCGCAGTATAATACACTTCATAAGCGCCTGCCTCTTCGGCTGTCAAGACATTGCCGTTCATCAAGCCGGCGCTTGCTTTCCAGACTCCTTTGTCGCCACTGATGTCGTAATTCCCACCGAATTGATCCAAGCCTGTGAGTGTGAAAGTGTAGTCGCCAGGGGTGCCGCACTCCTTGTCGGCAGCAATCATGACACTTGTCAGCTCCGACTTCGAGTTTGAATAAACTTCAAGTTCATATAATTTTGTACCATATTGTGTCGCGGCACGTGTTGAGTGGAATTTCACATAACGGGCCTTTACAGCTTCCTCGCTTGTAAGCCAATCGTGACGATTTGTCATACCTATACCGTTTGTCACAGTAAATGCAGGCACAGGGTCGGAGAACGTCACATTGTCGGTAGAGAAGGTGATAGTGTAATCTGCCGACGATGCTCCCTCAAAGGATGTATGGACGCAGTTCACATCATATACATCACCGAGGTCTACAACCAACACTGCATCATACTCATGGTTTTCCACACCGCTCGGCTCGTCTGTAATCCAGAGGCTTCCAAGATTGCCGTCCACTGCATTTTCCGGGTTTTTAGAACCTTCGGTTGCAAAAACGATGTCTTTTTTCAAAGCCAGATTCGCACCTTCTGCCTTGACCTCTATTTTCAGCTCGTTGGACTCAATGTCGCCGATTTTCATCTTCACTGTATATGTGCCACGGCTCGTTACGGTAAGTTTGTTGTCGACAACAGATGCTCCTTCCGAAACAATCATCTGACGGGATGCGTTTTCCTCGGCTGTCAGAATATAGTCCATTTTATATTGGTCGAGGAATTTGTAACCGAGCGTATAAGTGTCGGCGACAGAGCCTTCAAGTTTGTCTGCCGTAATCTCTATCGATGAGAGTTTCGAGGCTTCCTCCGCCATGTCATACACACCGAACTCCCAGAAACTGAAACCATAAGGCGAGCCTCGCTCTATCAGCTCAACTGCCACATAGCGGGCTGTAACGACATCCGTCGTAGATACTGCTATGGTCTCCGATGCTGGAAATCCCGACAGAGTCTTGTTGACTTCCGCAATTTCTGTCCATCCTGTTGCGAAATCGTTTGTTTTGTCATCGTCTGTAAGTTTGAGAGCCATCTCGGCGGTGATTTCATCGGCTACGTGTATTTTATAGTGTTTGCCGTATGCGCCTTCCCAAACAATTTTCAAGTGGTCGATGATGGTTCCTTTCTCAAGATCCACGTAGAACCACTGGTTGTCGCCGTCAGAAGCTTTCGACTCCCAACGTGTGCCAAGATTATCGTCAACCGCCAGTTCTGGAGGCTGCTGGTTTGAAGACGCATATACTTTTTTCCCCAATGCCACATTGGCGGCTTGCGATGAGGCTGCGAGCATAAAGAACGCTCCCAATAATAAAGTAAAGTTTTTAAATCTCATAGTTGTTTTTAAATTTTATGGCTTTATTAATAATTATCTGAAAAATGGTTTTTCTCACACCGCAAATTTACACATACCACATCTTTCAACACTCACTTTTTCATTCACAACAACTCAACATCAACAAAATCCGGCATTCTGAAAGTTTAACGCAATCAATTATATATCAAATAATTGCACCATTATTATGTTTTAAAACACATCTCACAATGTTGAGTTTTTTCCTCAACATCGCGTTTTTCCGCCATTTTTCGTGTGTTTTCATCATCCACCTCATTGTGGAATCCTCAGAAGCCGGCTTGCACCAACTTTCGACTGCTTAGGCAGCGCCTCCTGAAAGCAAAATTAAGCGCGCTTAATTTTGTTTTTACCTCGGCTTGCACTAACTTTACATATTGAAATGGAAACTGCTCTTTACTTAATCCCGGTGATGCTCAGCGATGAGCCTTTAGACAAAGTGCTGCCGGCATACAATCTTCAGATTGTCAAGGAAATAAAATATTTTATAGTTGAAAACGTTCGTTCTGCACGACGTTTTCTCAAAAAGTGCGACCGTACAATCGACATCGACTCGCTTACGTTCTACACCCTCGACGAGCATACACGCCCAGAAGAAATTGGCGACTATCTGAATCCTCTAATCGAAGGCAATGCCATGGGTGTGATTTCTGAAGCAGGATGCCCGGCAATTGCCGATCCGGGAGCCGATGTTGTGGCAATGGCCCAACGCCGCGGGCTGAAGGTGGTGCCTTTGGTAGGGCCGTCGAGCATATTGCTGTCGCTGATGGCTTCGGGATTCAACGGACAGAGTTTTGCATTTCAAGGCTATCTCCCTATCGATGCTGCAAAACGGCAGAAAAAACTGCACGAGATGGAACGCAACGTCGCTGCCGGACAAACGCAGATTTTCATCGAGACGCCCTACCGCAACAACAAACTGGTGGCTGAACTGAGCCAGCAGCTGCGCGGCGACCTGCGCCTGTGTGTGGCTTGCGACGTGACCGGCGCAACCGAGGAAATCACCACGCACCCGGTGCGCGAATGGGCGAAGGCGAAATACAACTACGACAAGCGTCCCGCTATTTTCCTGATTTATCGTTGACGTGACTATGGAGAAGATTCGTAAAAACTCGCGCAGCCGCTGTCCGTATCAGCAGGGGTCGCTGTTTGGCGACGACGAGTCGGCGGCTCTGATGACGGGCGGCATCAACACACGAGGACGCAGCAAAAAAAGACTGTCGGAGCTTGACACTCCGCTTGAGATAAGCAACGACACCGGCAGTTTCCGATTTATCAGTTTCGGCAGCGGGAGCAGCGGCAACTGCTCATACATAGGCAACGAGCACGGCGGATTTCTGATCGATGCCGGAGTCGACATAAAGACTGTGTTGGCGGAGATGGAGAAAAACAACATCCGTCCGGAGTCGCTACTTGGCATCTGCCTCACTCACGACCACGGAGACCATATCCGCTATGCTTACTCTTTCCTGCGACGATACCGCACGATGGCGCTCTACTGCACAAACCGGGCGTTCAACGGGCTGCTGCGCCGACACAACATCTCACGACGCATAAAAGACTATCACCACGCAATATACAAGGAGATTCCTTTCAAAGTGGGAGATTTCGAAGTGACGGCGTTCGACGTGCCCCACGACGGCAGCTGCAACTCCGGATTCTCAATAACCTACGGCGACGCCAATTTTGTGCTCGCCACCGACTTGGGAAGCGTGACCGACCGCGCTCGCCACTACATGTCGCTCGCCAACTATCTGGTAATCGAGAGCAACTACGACTCTACGATGCTCGACAACGGCTCTTATCCGGAATACCTCAAAAGCCGCATCCGCGCTGGAAACGGACACATGGACAACGCCGCAACGGCGGCTTTCTTGAAGGAGATTGCCTCGGAAAGGCTGAAATACGTGTATCTTTGCCACCTAAGCCACGACAACAACACGCCCGACACGGCACGAAGCTGCGCGATGAAGGCTCTGCAGGAGGCGGGACTTTCGGTTGGCGAAGGGACGGAGTCGCTGACCGACAATGCCAAGGACGTGCAACTCGTTGTGCTGCCGCGGTTTGACGCGACTCGCTGTTACAAGTTTCACGTCAATTTGAAATAATTCGACTGGAAGTCTTGCCAAAATGAAAAATTGTCATTACTTTTGTACCCGATTTGCGCATGTGGCGTAATTGGTAGCCGCGCTAGACTTAGGATCTAGTGACGTAAGTCGTGGGGGTTCGAGTCCCTTCATGCGCACAAAAGAAAATCCTAACTGCTTCATAACGAGCAGTTAGGATTTTTGCTTATATAGAATTGCCGAGTTTTTGCCGAGTTAATTTACTTATATCTATTACATTCTCGGCAAATTCATTTTTATATTCAAAATTTCGCCTTTAAAATCATAACATGTGGATATATATCAATGAATATTGATTCTATTGAACATTTTCCTTATTTATGCACATAGAATACATTATTTTTTGAGAAATTGAATTAAATTCACCATCTTTGTACCATAATATTTTGGCAGCATGGAAGATATAAACAGAATAAAGCTTGTACTGGTAGAAAAGAAACGTACAAACAAATGGCTTTCAGAACAGATGGGAGTTACACCTTCCACCGTTTCAAAGTGGTGTACAAACTCGTCACAACCAGATTTGACTAGTCTATTAAAAATCGCAGACTTGCTTGAAGTGGATTTGAGAGAGCTGATAGTTCGTGAATATAAATCTTATCTATTATCGCAAGAGAACAACAAATAAGTAATGTTAGTCAATGGTATCGAAATAGAAATTGAGTACAAGCCTATCAAAAACTTACATTTGGCAGTTTATCCGCCAAATGGGAGGGTTCATGTATCTGCCCCTAACGAATATACTGATGAACAAATAAAGCTGTTCATCCTCAAAAAATGGGTATGGATAACCTTGAAACGAAAGGAAACGATGTCCTATACCATACAAGACGAAAGAGAATATATTTCAGGAGAAGCTCATTTCTTCAAAGGTGAGCTTTATAGATTGAAAGTTATTAGGAACAAGGCTTGTACTCATCATGTAGAGATACGAGGGGACTACATTATTATATATGTGTCAGAACACACTTCTAAAGAAAATATAGCCAATGTGTTATGGACTTGGTACAAAGAACAATTAACACCAATAACGGAACGGCTTGTTTACAAATGGGAGCAAATTCTTGGGGTAAAAGCAACAAATTGGACGATTCAACAAATGCAATCCAGTTGGGGAAAGTGCCACAAAGAAAGTGGCAAAATCATGTTCAACCTCCAGTTAGCAAAGAAGCCGTTAAACTGTATTGAATATGTGGTAGCTCATGAACTCACTCACCTCATTGAGCAAAACCATACAGACAGGTTTCGACACATTCTTGGAATATACCTTCCAGGATGGCAAAAAATAAAAGAACAATTAAACGAATTTCCTCTATAAGAAATATGGCAAACTATCAAGAACAGAAAGAACGAGACTATCAAAATGCTCTCGTCAAGCGTTTCCAAGAAGAACTTGGGTATACTTATCTTGGCAACTGGCAGTATGCTAAAGGTGCAACTGTAAACAATATGGGTGTAGCCAATTCACCGATATTGGATGACGAAATACGCTCTTTTCTGAAAGAACAAGGTCGTACTGAAATGCAGATAGAGGATGTTTTGGTAAAATTGAAAGACAAGGCTCGCCTTGGTGACTCCAAGATGAGTAGTCTTATACAGTGCAACACAGATTTATATGACACTCTGATAATGGGTATTAAGTCACAGCCATCACCTGAGGAGAATCATGAAGACGTAATGTTTTTCGATTTCGACCATCCACAAAACAATCACTTTGCAATAGCAGAAGAGGTAAGTTATATAGACCCTCTCCTTGGAAAGAACAAACGTCCCGACATTGTGGTTTATGTGAATGGTATAGCTCTTGCTGTCATTGAACTGAAACGAAGTTTAGTCAACTACGAGGAAGGCATAAAACAGCATCTTAGCAACGAACGAGATTTTATACCATCATTTTTTACCACAACACAGTTCACCATCGCCTCAAATGATGATGTGGAGTTTAGGTATGGAGCAATCGGCACTCCCCTTGCCTTTTGGTGTAAATGGAAAAGAGATACAAATAAAGTTGGTGATACTATTACTGAGAAAGAAGCATATCGTCTGTTTTTCAACAAGGAAAACTTTATGTTCTTCTTTCATTATGGTGTACTGAATGATGGGGGTATCAAGAAGGTATTACGACCTCATCAGATATATGCTATTAAAGCAGCCGCCAAAAGAATGCCTCAAAAAGAAAGTGGTGTCATTTGGCACTCGCAAGGCTCAGGAAAGAGTCTTACGATGGTAGCTTTGGCTTCCTATATCCAGAAGAACTTTTCCAATCCTCGTGTCGTTGTGATCACCGACCGAAAGGAACTTGACTTACAGCTTGCTGGTACTTTTGTAAAGGGAGGCAACAAACTTCATCATGCAGAATCGTGCAGCGACCTTCTTGACACATTAAACAAAGGAGACGAATGGCTAATCTGTTCGTTAATTCACAAGTTTGGCGCACACAACCATAATGATGAAGCGGAAAAGGATGAGTCTGGAACAAAAGTCAGCCTTGATGAGTATCTGAATGAACTGCAAACTATCATTGCAAAAAAATATGGTAATTATTTCAGTGTAAAAGGTGACAACATCTTCGTATTTGTTGATGAATGTCATCGAACCCAGAGCGGTCGCCTCCATGAAGCAATGCGTGCTATCATGGGAAAGGAAGTCATGCTTATAGGTTTTACCGGCACACCTTTATTGAAGAAAGACAAAGGAGACCCATACAATGCCATTAAGAGCATGTCAGAACGCACATTCGGACCATATATTCACAAATACCTTCACAAACAAGCAGTTGAGGACAAGGTTATCCTTGACCTACAATATGAATACCGCAATGTGGAACAGCAACTTACGAGCAAAGAGAAGGTTGACCAAAAGCTTGCTGCACTTACAGCAGGGCGTGAACTTACCCCAGAGCAAAAGCAAATGGTGGAAGAACGTTGGGCAACAATGGAGCGTATCTATTCCACAAAAGAACGCATAGAACGTATTGGTTACAGCATTCTCGATGACTTGAATTATGGCTTACTGAAACACGATTGGTGTAACGCCATGCTCATAGCAGGCTCAATTTTCCAAGCCTATCGTTATTATAAGTTTTTCTCAAGTAGCGATTTGAAAGGTAGATGTGCAGTTGTAACAAGTTACGACCCTACGGACAGTGATATAGCCAACAACTCTGCCGATAATAACAAGACTACAGAAGCAAAATTCAAGTACGACTGGGCGAAGAAATCGTTTGAAGAAGCTGGAGTAAAGAATGCTGATGAGTATGAAAAGTGGGCAAAAGAGCTTTTCGTGAAGCGTCCTGCCCAGATGAAACTTTTAATTGTAGTCAACAAGTTGCTTACAGGGTTTGATGCCCCTTGCGCCACTATTCTCTATATAGATAATGAGATAAAAGACCATACGCTGTTCCAAGCAGTGTGTCGTGTCAACCGACTTGGCGAGGACATCAAAGATGACAAGGGCGACATTATAGTCAAGACTCACAAAGAATTTGGACGCATTGTTGATTTCAAGAATCTTTTCAACAGCATAGAAAATGTTGTCACCAAGTTCAATGATGGTTCAGGCTTTGAAGGACTCGATGATGTGGACATAGATGGACTTCTGGATAGTGCAGTGAATAAATGCAAGGAAAAACTTCTTGCTGTCACAGAAGCATACGAGGGATTAAAAACTATTTGGGAGAGTAAAAGTTTGAACGACTTGGAGGCTTTGTCTGAATATTATATCAAGGAATATGATGGCGAAGAACCTGCGCAAGCTCGCCGTAACATCATGTATAGTATTACAGGAAGTATGGTTACGGCATATAACAACATGTCTGACTATTTCTCAAAAACAGATTTCACGGCAGAACAAATAAACCATTTCGCCTCACTTTCACGAGAAGCGGGAACGGTTCAGCGAAAAGTCAAGCAAAAATCAGGTGATGACTTTGACCCAAAGACGCTTGACCCCGATATGCGTCAACTTCTTGACCAACACATTAGGGCGGAGGATGCAGAAACATTCATTCCATCATCGGCAGATTTCTCATTTCTTGACCTCATCAATGACTCTACAGACACCGAAGAAGCAACCGAAAAAGCCATCCACGAAGCAGGAGGTAATGCCAATGGAGCAGCAGAGGCTATCGAAGGTAAGGCTCGCCGAGTAAACACAGACTGGAACAGCGGTGATGCGGAGGAATATAAACTTTTCAGTGACAAATTGCAGGCACTCCTTGAAGAGCTAAAGGCTCGCAATGCCACGGCAAAAGAAAAGATAGAAGCTCTAATAGAACATATAAAAGCCATCAAACATGGCAACGATGCACCATCCGACTTGGCAAACAAGCGTAGTAAAGCTCTATGGAACAATCGTGCCACATGGCATGCTCCAGAAGACAAGGATGAGACTATCCGCATCATCAAGACAATAGATGAATTCATATACAAGAATGCTGGGCGTAATTGGCAAGACCCTGACAGCAACGCAAGTTGGGACTTGCGTGATGATTTACAGGCTTTATTCCCAGCAATGACAGAGCAAGACATTTATGAAATTTACCGCCTTGCTTCACAGGACTCATAATTAATATACAAATAATATGGCTATAAAAAAATCACAACTATACAGTGCACTTTGGGAGTCATGCAATGCTTTGCGTGGCTCTATGGATGCCAGTCAATATAAAGACTACGTTCTCATCGTTCTCTTCATCAAATATCTGTCAGACAAAGCAGGACAACCTGGCTTCCGCCTAAAAGTTCCAGAAGGGTGCTATTTCAAAGATTTTGTCGCGCTCAAACAGAATTCTAAAATTGGAGAGCTTATCAATCAAAAGTTGGAAGCTATCAAGGAAATGAATACCAGACAGATAGGCGATCTTGCTCTTCCAAACTTCAATGATCCAAACAAGTTGGGTAGTGGCAAGACAATGGTCGATACCCTATCTCGATTGATTGCAGTTTTTGAGAACGACGCTCTTGATTTCTCACGGAACCGTGCAGCTGACGATGATTTGTTGGGCGATGCTTACGAATACCTGATGAAGAACTTTGCTGCTGAGAGCGGCAAGAGCAAAGGGCAGTTCTATACTCCTGCCGAGGTGAGTCGTGTCATGGCGAAGGTGCTACGCATTAACGAACTTGACCGTGCCGAGCGAACCATTTACGACCCTACATGCGGTTCTGGCTCTCTCTTGCTTCGTGCTTTGGCAGAAGCAAGCAATCCTCGTGTGTCTATCTGTGGACAGGAAAAAGACAGCAGCACGGCTGCATTGGCAAAACTCAATATGCTTCTCCATGGAGTAAGCAATGCTGAGATTAAGGTAGGAGATACTTTGGGTAATCCTCAGTTCACTCAATATGGTATGTTGAGCACCTTTGATGTTTGTGTGGCAAACCCTCCTTTTTCACAGAAGAACTGGCTTGCTTCAGACATGCTTCCTGACCAATATAATCGCTGGACAGCCAGCCTGCTACCACCGGCAAAATGTGGAGACTATGCTTTTTTACTGCACCTCATCAGTTCCATGAAAGCTGATGTTGGACGTGGTGCTTGCATCTTGCCTCATGGTGTACTATTTCGTGGAAATGCCGAATATGACATCCGTAAGAATATAATAGAAAAACATTACATCAAGGGTATAATCGGTTTACCTCCAAATATTTTCTTTGGCACAGGTATTCCTGCTTCCATCATAATCATCGACAAGAAAAACAAGGATAACCGTAAGGGTATCTTTGTCATTGATGCCAAAGACGGCTTTACGAAAGATGGTGCGAAGAACCGCCTTCGTGAACAGGACATCAAACACATCGTAGATGCTTGGGATGCCCAGCAAACCATACCACATTATTGCCGATTGGTAGAATGGAGTGAGATTGAGAAGAATGACTACAATTTGAATATTTCTCGTTACATCCAACCTATAGGCACTGAGATTCAGCACGACATAGAAGCTCATCTGCATGGTGGGCTTCCAGCTACCGATGTTGAAAACATGGAAATCTTTTGGAAGGCTTGCCCAACTTTGAAGGATAAACTTTTCTGGGATGCCAACAATGGGTACTATTACTTAAAGCCTAAAAAAGAAGAAGTCAACGATGTCATAGACAACGATTCATCCTATAAAGCACAAGGAGAGGCTTTTGCCAAAGTATTAAATGGATGGAAAGAAAATGTCGAACCAAAGATGATGGCAATCAATCAAGGTGTCCATCCAAAAGAATTGATTGCCGACTGGTCTGAAAGTCTATTAGCGAAAACTATGGAGCATAGTGGACTCGTAGATGCTTATGATACCTATGATGTCCTGCTAAACTACTGGGCAGATACCATGCAGGATGACTGTTATATGGTTTCCAACGACGGTTGGACTTATCCAGAAGTGAAAGCCATCAAGGTAAAGGAAGTCAAGGAAAAGAAGAACAAGAAGGATAATGGCAGCGATACTGAAAGCAATAAGTCTAAGACAAAAGAGATACCTTGCATGTATGATGAGATAGTATGCGACCTTCTTCCTGTAAATATTATACTCGATGAATATTTTTCAAACGAGAAACATCATATTGATATCCTAAAAGCAAAACAAGAAGAAATCGAGTCTTTGATACAAGAAATGACAGAGGAGCACGAGGATGATTTCAATGGCTATGACAAGGTTAATGAAATAAGAGCAGCTTACAAAGCTGCAACTTGTAAGAAACCGATAAAAGGGGAAAAGGTATTTTTGTTGACTTTGGCAGATATGCCAAGCAACAACAAAAATGCAAAACTTGCAAGGAACTCCTTTATTGCAGAGCATCAAGACGTTTTTGCTGGTTGGGAAAAATTCAACAAAGCGGACATCAAGAGAAGAATTGGTGAAATTGAGAACTACCATCCTCTTCTTCCCGACACACTTGCAGTGTTTAAGGAGTATCTTGACAAATATGACGAGTTGACTTCTCTGAAAGTTCAAATCAAGGAACTGACGACAACACTGACGAATAAGGTGGTAGAGAAATACGCCTCTCTCACTGAGGATGAAATTAGAACACTTGTTGTTGAACGCAAGTGGCTCGCCACGGTCATTGGCGGTTGCATGGCATTGATGCAGTCAGTCACTCATCGCATTGGTACAGAAGTTGCTTTGCTTGTGGAGCGGTATGAGAATACACTACCGGAATTGACAAAAGAGGTGAGTGAGTACGAAAATGAGGTAAACGGCTACCTTGCCGAAATGGGTTTTACGCTTTAACGAAGAAACAACATGCTTAGTGAAAGTCAAAATATAGAATATAAAGAATCTTGGCGAGACGAATATCTGAAATGGATATGTGGTTTCGCCAATGCGCAGGGTGGTCGCATTTTTATCGGAGTGAATGATGAGAAGCAAGTGATAGGTCTGCCTGATGCCAAGAAACTGATGGAAGACATTCCCAACAAGATTGTCAATTATCTTGGCATCGTAGAGGATGTAAACTTGCTTGCAGAAGGAGAAAAAGAATACATCGAGATTGTGGTGACGCCAAGTAATGTGCCAATAGCTTACAAGGGAACATACCATTATCGCAGCGGTTCTACAAAACAGGAATTGAAAGGATTGGCTTTGCAGCAGTTCATTATGCGGAAAATGGGACACTCGTGGGATGACATTCCTGTGTATGGTGCAACTATTGATGACATTGACCGAAAAGCCATCGATTACTTTTTACATTGCAGCATAAAAGCTGGACGCATGGATGAGGACGAGGCTGATGCAAGCACAGAGGATGTGTTGCGCAACTTGGGATTGTTCACCAAAGATGGAGAACTGAAAAATGCCGCTATTCTGCTTTTTGGCAAACACGTGGGGCAGTTCTTTCCTTCCGCTATCTTCAAAATCGGACGTTTCCATACTGATGAAAGCGACTTGATAGTACAAGATATGTTGGAGGGCAATGTCATTCAGATGGCAAGCCGTGTGGTTGACACGCTTCGTACTAAATATCTGCTATCTCCTATCCATTACGAGGGATTGCAGCGTGTAGAGCAACTGGAAATACCTGAGACAGCTTTGCGTGAGTTGATATACAACTCATTGGCTCACAAAGACTACACCGGTCCGGCTATCCAGATGCGAGTGTATGACCGCAGTATCGAATTGTGGAACTATGGTTTACTTCCCAAGGAGCTTACTCCAGCAGACTTGATGAAGAAGCATTCTTCTTTTCCTCGAAACCACAACATTGCCAACGTGTTCTATAAAGCAGGCTTCGTGGAAACATGGGGGCGTGGCTTCAAGAAAATAAAAGAGGAATTTGAACGTGTTAACCTGCCATTACCCATAATGGAAGAAAATTGTGGCGGAGTATTGGCTACCATTCAACGCAAGACCATAGAGGATGTTATTGCTGAACGTGGCAATAACAATGTCGGTGTAAATGTCGGTGTAAATGTCGGTGTAAATGTCGGTGTAAATGTCGGAAACTTGTCGGAAACAAATCTTACTGATCGTCAAAGGATTATTATCTCTATAATCAAGTCAAATCCATCAATAACCGCCAAGCAAATGTCGGTAACGTTGTCGGTGGCTTTAAGAACGATAGAGAGGGATTTGTCGGTGATGCAAAAAGCACACGTCATAAGACATGAAGGAAGCGATAAATCTGGTGTGTGGGTAGTACTTGAAGAAACGAAAAAGTAAAAATTGGACAGTATGAAAGAAACAAAATTCAAAGATACGGAGATTGGAAAGATTCCTGAGGAGTGGGAGACTCTTTATATCCACCAAATTACCGAAATATCAACAGGGGCTACTCCATCAACTAACATCAATGAATATTGGGAAAATGGAACAATTAGATGGATGAGTTCTGGAGAGTTGAATAATAAAATTATATATGATGTCAATGGTCGTATCACACAAAAAGGATACGACAATACAGGCACTCATATGTTGCCGAAAAACTGTGTATTGATAGGTCTCGCAGGGCAAGGAAAAACAAGAGGAACTGCTGCATATAACAAGGTGGAGTTATGTACAAATCAATCTATTGCAGCAATATTGCCTAATAGTAAATACGAATCAAAATATCTTTACTTTTATATAGATTCTCTATACGACAAATTAAGATTGTTGTCTGCTGGTGATGGTGGTAGAGGTGGACTCAACAAGCAAATTCTTCAGAATTTAGAAATTGCGATGCCTCCTCTTAATGAGCAGCGCCGTATAGCCTCTGCCCTCACAAGCATTGACAACTTGATTTCTTCTCTCGGCAAACTGATAGAGAAAAAGAAGAATATCAAGCAAGGTGCAATGCAGCAGCTTCTTACTGGGAAAACTCGCCTCAAAGGCTTTACTGAGCCGTGGGTATATAGGAAAATATCAGAAATCGCAACGACCTCTTCCGGTGGGACTCCTTCTAGAAGTATTCCAAACTACTATTATGGAGATATAAAATGGTTTACAACAACAGAATTGAAGGACAACTATCTTTACGATTCTGTAGAACACATTACAAGAGAGGCTTTAAACAATTCTTCTGCCAAAATGTTTTCCGCAAACACCATTTTGATGGCAATGTATGGTGCAACGATAGGCAAATTGGGTGTTCTTAAAGAGCCGTCAACAACCAATCAAGCTTGCTGTGCCATCAAATGTAATGATATAGTCGAAATATTTTTGTTTTATATTTTGTTGTACAACCGTAAATCCATTATAGAAAAAGGATGCGGTGCAGGACAACCAAATATAAGTCAAGCAATCGTGAATGAATTATCTTTTCTTGTTCCACCTTGTGAGAAAGAGCAGCAAGCCATTGCTACCATTCTTACAAAGATGGACGATGAAATCACTGCCCTCGAAGCCAAAAGAGCTAAATACGAGGCTATCAAGCAAGGCATGATGCAACAATTGCTTACAGGCAAGATACGTTTAATCAGTTAGTATATGAACAGACTTGTTATCATAGGAAATGGATTTGACATGGCACATGGTCTCAAAACCAGTTATATGGATTTCATCAACTGGTATTGGGACCAGCGTGTCAATACTTTCGTAAGCAACACGACCAAGGTGTCGGAAGACATTCTTTGCAAATTGCAAATCAAGGACAACGAAGACATAATTTAATGATGTTACTCGCTATTGAATGAAATAGTACAATTGTATATTTAATTGATAATCAGTCATTTTTAAAAATTCAGAAAATTTCAATAGATATTATTAAAATGTACCTTTCATGCGCACAAAAAAAGATTGTATCAACCGGTACAATCTTTTTTTTATGCCTTCAACTTTCCAGCCTTTAGAAATATCCGACGATATGCAGAATCGACGGAGTGAGGATGGCTGTGAAGATGCCGTTGAGCGTGAGTCCGAGACTGGCAAAAGCACCATAACGGTCGCTGATGCCAAACGCCCGCGACGACCCTACGGCATGCGCCGCCGTGCCCATCGACAAGCCTTGAGCTATCGGGCTATGGACGCGCGACCAGCGCATTACGCCAAAGCCCACAATGCCTCCGAAGATGCCTACGCTGACCACTACCGCCGCCGTTAGCGACGGGATGCCGCCAAGCGAACTTGTCACCTCCATGGCTATAGGCGTGGTTACCGACTTTGCGGCAAGCGACATAACCACGTCGTGCGACGCGCCGCAGACATCTGCCACCCACACCACCGAGATGATGCCTGAAATGCAGCCTCCGAGCGCCGACAGCGTTATGGGAAGCAGCTGCTTCTTGACGGTCGACAGTTGCTTGTAAAGCGGCACGGCAAGCGCCACGACTGCCGGCTTGAGCCAGAACTCAATGTAACGTCCGTACTGATTGTAGGTGTCGTAAGGGATGTCGTAAGCCATCAGAAACACTATGATCAGCGCGATGGTTACAAGTATCGGGTTGAACAAAGAAAAGCGCGTGCGGCGCTGTATCAGTTGCGCTGAGCCGTAGACCACAAATGTGAGCGCAAGCAGGAAGTATGGGTTGTTAATGTATTCCATGACGTTTCGTGAATTGACGATGTTGATATTTTCTTACCAGTTGGTGAATCCAGCCGGTGACCACGATAACCACAACGGTGCTGACCGCCGATGCCACAATGATTGGCAGCAGCTGCGCCTTTATGACATTGAGGTGGAGCATAAGCGCCACGCCTGGCGGAATAAAGAAGAATCCAAGATTCTTGACCAGAAAATTCGCTATACCCTCAACCCATCTGAGGCGTATCCATTTAAGCTGCAGGCACGCTGTGAGCAGCAGCATCCCGATGATGCTTGACGGCAGTTTGATGCCTGTGAGCCACACTATCAGCTCCCCTATCGCAAGGTAGCCGAAGATGATTCCACATTGATAAACCATTCTGTAATTTTTTCTTTCCTAAAACAATCAGCTGCAAAATTACTGCTTTTATCCGGATTGGGACGCATACATAGCCTATAAACTGAAGGCGGGCACGCCAATTTCTTGGTGCGCCCGCCTCATATAGGGTTGTTGCAAGTGTTATTTCACACTGACAATGCGTGCCATCGAGCCGTCGGCGTTTTCAACGCGCACGGCATAATAGCCTGTTGCCATCGGAATTGTTGTCTCGGCTGAGATATTGCCTGCAAACACGCGACGGCCGTTCACGTCGAAGATTTCAACCTTGCTGTCGCTTGCCACGCTCACGCGCACTGCTCCGTCGGCGCCGGCTATAGCCACACCGTCGAGCGCCACATCGCTGACACTGCCCATAACCTTGAAGAGGGCTGTCACCGTAGTGTTGCGCGAAATCTTGAACTCATTGCCTTCAATCACCTTGCTGTTGGCTGTGATTTTGTCGAGTTCGTATCCAGCGTCAGGCGTTGCCTTGATGGTGATAGGCGACATACGTTTCACCTTGTCGCCAGAGTTGATCACCTTTCCTTCAGCGTCTTTCAACTCGATAGAGCCATTGACTGTCGGTGCGATGATAAGGCGTGCCACGTCGCATCCCGAGCCGTTGCCGCTCATGCTTGGCGTCCAACCTTTCTCTGAAGCGATTGATGTGTCGGAATTTTCCGCATCGTTAGGAGTAGCCTCCGTGCCTGTGAGCAGCGTCAAGTTGGCAGACGGTTGCTCTTCAACCACCTGCGCGCGCTGCGGAAGGGTATAGAAGAAGTCGTTGAGCTCGCAAGCAGTCATACCGTTGCCGCCGCAGTCAATCTTGTAAAGGTCGGTGTTGGCGCTGAGGTCGAGGCTGCGGATTGCGTTGTCGTTGAACGAGAGCATCTGCACCTTCTTGTTGGCTGTAAGGTCGAGTGAGGTGAGCAAGTTTCCGCCCACGCTGACATCTATAAGCTCTGGATTGTGCGAGAGATCGACTGTGGTCAGCTCGTTGTTCATCAATGTAGCTTTGCCAAGTGCTGGAAGCATCGACAGGTCGATGGCTGTCAGGTAGTTGTTAGCGACGTTGACTTCCTCAAGCTTAGGATTGTTCGACAGGTCGATGGCCTCAAGCTGGTTGACCTTAACGTTGCATACAAGCAGCTCTGGGTTCTTCGACAGGTCGACAGACGTCAGGCTGTTGCCGTAGCAAGAGAATGAGCGGAGCTCAGGGTTGTGGGTCACGTCAATCTCTTTCAGCTCGCAGTAGCTTGCGTCAAGCTCCAAGAGGAACGGCTGTCCGCTGACGTCGAGCGTGCGGATAGGGTTCATATAAAGGTTCAAGTTGTTGAGTATGTTTGTCTTCGACAGGTCGATGCCGGAAATCTTGTTGTTCCACAGTCCCATCTCCTCGCCAAACTCGCCGTAGCTTTCAAGGTTAAGAGCGAACACCTCACCCTTGATAGTCACTGTCGACATTGTTGCCGACTGGTCGGCCGGTGCAGCCGCTACGCCGTCGATACGCACATAGCTCTTGCTGCTCACCTCATATTCCTGGCTTGAACCGTTACCCCAGTCGATTGAGACTGTCGGCTTATTACCGCCTTCGGCAGCCAGCGCAAACGACAATGACTGACCGATAGGAGCGGTAAACGAGATAGTGCTTGTCTCTCCGCGGAACACCACTTCGATTGTCGACTCTTCGTTGACCACAAACGTCTTCTCATAGATGCTCTCGCCGTTGACAACGACGTGGTCAAACATATAGCCTTCGTCAGGAGTGTCGTTTACCATGATGGCGACGCCTGCCTTTGCAGTTGTCGTCACATCGGCAAGCTCCTGGTAATAGTTGCCAGCCCACTGCGAAAGATAGAATGAACCGTGGGTTGTGGAATATTTAGTAAAGTTGTAGTTGCGCTCGTTTGAGATGTCGCCGCCGAAATAGCCGGTAACATTCACCTTCTCGCCTGTGTCGTTAGCCTTGACGGTCACAGGCACAGCCGGGCAATTGGCAGTGCCGTCGCCTGTAACGTCGATTTTCCACTTCATCTCGTTGCTCGTCACGTATTCTGTGTCGGCAGTCTCGGCATTCGAGCCTTCAACAAAAAGATTGGTGCTGTAGGCATCCTTGTTCAACGCCGGCAGTGTGTGCAGCGTGAATGTCATCGAGTTGCCTGTCATCTTCGAGTTGTTGCGCATATCAAGATATGAGAACTTTCCGCCAGGAAGCACATAGTTGAAATAGAAGAACGGGCAGAGAGTGTTGGCAGCACGGAAATCGCGCAGGAACTTCGCCTTCGTCAAGTCGATATAGCTTATCTGCGTATCGCTGATGTTGATTGTGCCCAACGATTCATTGTTGGAGATGTCGATGCGCGACAATTGGTTGCCGTTGACCAATAGCGAGCCGAGCTCCTTGTTGGTCGACACATCAACACTTGTCAATTTATTGTTGCCGCAGTTGAAATAGTTGAGTTCCGGATTGTTGGCTACATTTATGTCTGTAAGCTGGTTGCTGGAGCAGTCGAACGAAAACAGCTTCGGAAACTTGGTCACGTCAATCTCAGAGAGATAGTTGCCGTTGACCGACAGCGTCGACAGATTGGGATATGTGCCGTTCTCAAAATCGAGCAACGCGTTGTTGGAAAGGTTGAGCGAGCTCAGATTAGGCAACGAGATGGCATAGAAATGCATAATGTGGCAGTTGTTCATGCTTATCTGCTTCAAATTGGTGCTTCCGTCATAGAACACAACTGTGGTAAGCTCCGGATTGTCGTTGGCAGTGAAGTACTGCAGCTTGTCGAAATTGACAAGGTTCAACGTCACGAAATTCTCTCCGTTTTCCGACACATTGAGTTGCTCGAGGCTATTTGCCAACGAAGAAATCTCAAACTGATGAGAGTCAATCTTGTTGCTCTTCAACCCGAGATTCTTCAAAACAGAGTTGCCGGTCGATGAGAATGTTACAATAGAGTTTTCGTTAAGACTCAATTTGGTAACCTCCGGAAGTCCGCTGAGATTGAAATCTGTCAGCTGATTCTTTTCCATATCCACCTCTTTCAGCTTCGTGTTGGCGAAAGTGGCGGCAGAAATCTGCATCTCTTTAATCTCAAGATAAGTGATGTCGCCCTTGATGGTGATGGTCTTGCTTGCGCCAAGCTTGCCGGTGATCTCCGAGCCGTAAGTCCAGCTAGGCTTCACTTTGTTGTAGATTTTCTCGACGCCGTCACCCCAGTCGATGGTAAACGCATCGTCCATAGAGTCAGCCCAAGTATACAGCTTGATGCTTGCTCCCTCGTCGAGGGTTGTGGTCAATGTGACCACGCTCTCTTCCGCACTGGCGATAGGAACCGCCAAAAAGGCAAGAAGAAATAGGAGTAAGAGTTTCTTCATAAAAATAGTATTTTATATTGTATTAATTTTTTTCCAAAACCACTACAAAAGTAATAAAAATAAAGCAATTAGCGTAACTTTTCTCACTATTTAACACCATTCACCTACAAAAACACGCTCCTTTAATGACTTTTTATAGACGTAACGGCTCATTTTTTATACAAAAACTGCTGTAAAACATATCGCTGCGGAATTGCAGTACTAAATTTTCATTTTAAATTTGCACCGGAGAAAAGGGGTATTAGCTCATCTGGTAGAGCGCAACACTGGCAGTGTTGAGGTAAGCGGTTCGAGTCCGCTATGCTCCACATCAACAGCCTTGCTTTGAGCAAGGCTGTTTTCGTAAGCCACCGCCTCGTTTTTGCGAATCTTTAATCCTTATGCCCGATGTAAATTGATTTTTTTTCGTTATCTTCGTAGCCACTAAAACATGAGTGATGCATGGCATCGCTTCTTCATAGAAGAACCATATGAAAAGAATCGACATAAACGAACTTAAACAGATTCAACTGGACGTGCTTTCTGCCATACACGGATTTTGCATTGAGCACGGAATCAGATATTCATTGGGCTGCGGCACAATGCTCGGATGCGCCCGGCATCAGGGCTACATTCCCTGGGACGACGACATCGACATCTACCTGCCGCGCGAAGACTACAACAAATTGGTCAACGAGTTTCCCGAAACATTAAACGGAAAATATCAGTTCATCTCACTTGAACGCGACAGCAAATGGAACAGAGCCTACGGCAAAGCATTCGACAACCAAACCGTATTGCGCGAAACAGTCAGCGAAACCGTACAGATTGGTGTCAACATCGATGTTTTTCCAATTGACGACGTGCCCGACGACGAACAGCAATGGAACGCCTACAACAAGACTCGCGTAAGGCTACAAAAACTGTATGCAATAAAGACATATTCACCACGCAGCGAATGGAGTATATGCAAAAAGCTGGGATTGGCAATGGGCAAGCTCGCCCTCTTGGCGGTATCATCAAGACTCCTTGCCCAGACACTCCAGAAAATGGCAGTAAAGCACAACGGCAAAGGCTTCAGACGAGTGTTTGAATGTTGTCAAGGCTTGTTCGAATCCCGGTCATTCCCTTTCAAGAAATCCCTTTTCGACAATCTGAAATTAATGCCATTTGAAGACCGGGAATTTTTCGGCTTCGAGGATTACGATGAATATTTGACGAATTGCTATGGCGACTGGAGGCAATTGCCTCCAAAAGAAAAGCAGGTGGCAAACCACATCTTCAACGCCTGGTGGAAACAATAAAACATTTTTCAGCTATGTACTACTTAGACAAAAAAATCGAAAACCTTCACAGAATATTCGACCAGAACGAGCGCAGTTCGTTCTTGCGCCTTGACCTTAACGAGAACCCGGGCGGACTTCCCGAAGATTTCATCAAAGACGTCATGGCGAAGGTCACGCCACGCTTGGTTTCTCAATATCCGGAAACCTTGCCGTTCACAGAAAAGTTGGCTGAATTTCTTGGCACCGACATTTCTCATCTATGCCTTGTAAACGGGTCTGCCGAAGGCATCCGCTACATCATTCAGGCGTTCACAGCTCCGGGCGGACGCATCGTGGGTGTCGTGCCGTCATACTTTATGTTTCAGGTATATTCGGAAATGTATGGCAGAAACTTCATAAAGGTGCCTTACGATGAGGATTTAAGCATGAACGTGGACAATATCATCAAGGAAATAACCGACGACACACAGTTGCTGATTCTCCTGAACCCAAACAACCCAATGGGAAATGTCTACTCCGACGAGGAATTTGAGAGGATAATGGAAAGGGCGAGAGAAAAACAGGTGACCGTCTTGGTCGACGAAGCATACCACTACTTCTGGCCAAAAACATTCATCAAATACGCCCTCAACCAAGAACACGTATTTGTCACCCGCACATTCTCCAAATTGTTCTCAATGGCCGGCTGCCGTCTTGGATATGTCGTAGGATGGCCCGACGGTGTGAAAATGGTTCAGAAACTATGCACACCACACAACACCAATGCTTTTGCCATGCTGCTTGCCGAAAATGTAATCTCCAACCCTGATGTGCTCAACAATTTGATTGAGAAATTCAACGAAGGCAGAAAATATCTGACAGAGTCGCTCGACAGCAACGGATACGCACACAAGGGCTGTGCCGGCAATTTCATATTCATCAAGCCTAAGACCGATGCAGAGAAGATTGTGGCACAGATGAAATCCGTCAAAAAAATTCTCATAAAATCATACCCTAATGTCGGTGAATTCGGCACATGCCTGAGAGTGTCGATAGGCGAACGCAAATATATGGAGACGTTTATGGACGCTCTCCTTGAACTGGACAAATAACCATCTGAATCAAAAACGCTATGAGGAAAGTTATAACATACGGCACATTCGACTTGTTTCACGAGGGGCACTACAACCTGTTGAAACGTGCAAAAGCGTTGGGCGACTACCTGATTGTCGGCGTGACAACCGACACGTTCGATTTGGAACGTGGAAAAATCAACACGTGCAACAATGTAATGGAACGCATCGACGCCGTCCGTGCCACAGGACTTGCCGACCTCATAGTCATCGAGGAATACAAAGGGCAGAAAATCGACGACATCCTGAAATACGGTGTCGAAATCTTTGCCATAGGATCTGATTGGGAAGGATATTTCGACTATCTCAATGAATTCTGCAAAGTAGTATACCTCCCGCGCACCGAAGGCATTTCGTCAACACAAATCCGCAAACACCGCCCGGTGGCAGACATCGGAATCATCGGTACCGGAAGTATTGCTTCTCGGTTTGCATCAGAGTCGGCGTTTGTAAACAGCGCAAGAATCACAGGCGCTTACAATCCCTTGAAATCCGAATGCGACGATTTCTGCAAAAAGTTCAACATTCCGACAAGCGCGGATTCTGTCGAAGAGTTGCTTCAAGTCTGCGACGCTGTCTACATCGCCTCGCCTCACTACACTCATTTTGATTATGCCGAAACGGCGATGCGCACAGGGAAACACGTCTTCTGCGAAACCCCGTTTGTCACAAGCCGAGCGGAAGCCGAGAAACTATACGACATGGCGCAGGAGAAGGGGTTAGTGTTGATGACCGGCTTGAAAACTGCCTACTGCCCGGCGTTCAGACACCTGTTCTCCCTGCTGAAGTCGGACATCATTGGCGAGATAGTAGAAATCAACGCCACATCGACCACCCTGCTCGAGCACGAGGACTACATCGGAGGAAAACGCTATGGAGGAAGCATGGTGGAGAACGGATGCTTCACGATGCTGCCTATTCTTAAGTTTTTCGGCACAGATTACAAGGACGTTCTGTTCTACTCGCGGATGAAAGACGGTGTCGACATTTTCACCAAAGCAATATTCAGATACGACCATGCCGTAGCTTCCCTTCAGGTGGGTTTGGGCGTAAAGACTGAAGGCAACCTCACAATTGCCGGCACAAAAGGATATGTCTATGTGCCTGCTCCGTGGTGGAAGACCGACTATTTTGAAGTGCGCTACGAAGACCAAAACAAAAACAAAAAATATTTCTATCCGTATCTGGGCGACGGTCTGCGTTACGAAATCAAAGATTTCGTAAGTGCCATTCTGTCGAAAGACTATGTCTTCTCAAAACTGACAAAAGACGAGATAATAACGATGGCTGAAATCCAGGAACGGCATCGATTGAAGTCAAACTTATTCGAAATTTAACTTCCGCGTTTTGACTGTCTCAGAGAGCGCAGCACTCTTGGAGCGACAAGCGTCATTGCCGCCAATCCTATCATTATCATGACCACATCCACAAGCACCGAGTCGGTAAAATAAAACGGAAATACACCAACCGCTCCAATGGCAACGGTCAGAATCGACATCTTCGAGATATTGATTTTGAAATAACGGCGGGAATCGTGGATACGGAATCCAAGAAGCACTGCATAAGTGACAACCGAGGTAACCACCACTCCGTATATTCCTATCGTCTGGATGAGGACAAAATTCAGCAGAATGTTGACCGCGGCGGAAACTCCGACGCCAAGCAACGCTCGCCCTGTCTCAAAAGAACATTGATAACCGACCTCAAGAATGTTTGACAATGCATAAAGAACCGAAGAGGCTATTATAGGAAAGACATAGACTATTCCTGCAACATATTCTGGACTCACGATAAATGGATACACTATCTTCAGACCAAACGCAAAACATAATGCCGCTATCGACATAAACATTATGAAGAGATTCACCATCTCAGAGAAAAACTTGTCACGGTCCGGACTATTGTACTGCCGTAACGCCATCTCCTGCCACGCCTGAAAAATTATTGCGCCGACAATCTGCATTATTGCTCCAAAACGGGCTGCTACGGCATAAATTCCGTTGTCCGACAATGAGAAGTAGTGCTGTATGAAAAAACGGTCGCTGCTCGTGGTAAGCCACCAGCACATTATCGTCGGCAACAACGGCAGAACATAGCGCAATATTTTTTTCGTAAGCATTACATTTTTCAATGTGGGCTTGAAATACTTGCGCAGCAACCCCACCCTGACCTCAATATACACAACGGCTATAAGACGCGCAAAAATATTGGCAAGGAAGATTCCCATTATCCCCCATCCGCACCACACTACAAACACCACGCTGAGCGCGCCTATGGAAAATGCCGAGATTATGTTGCTGACAACAAACGTTTTTGTCTCGCCCACTCCTCTTGCCATCTGCCCGAACACTTCAATCAACGCCATCGAGACCAACAAGCCGAACGAGAGCCACAGACACCTTATCGGATAAACAAACGACACAATCGCCGACAACAGCATGAAAACGAGCAACGAGCGGCTCAGCAGCCTCATCGTTGCGCTGACCACCTCGGTTTTTTCCTCGTCAGTCTTGCTGTCAATCAAAAAGCGGAACGCCCCGTCGCGGAGTTGCAACGAAGCAAAACTCGTAAGCAACATAACCGCCGTAAGACACAGGTCGTAATAACCGAACTCCGACGTCTCGACGAAAAACGTGTACAGCGGAATCATCAGGAACGTAATCAGTTTCGACCCGATATTCCCGACTGCATATATTCCTACGGATTTCAGAAATTGCTTTCCCCGGCCTGTCGTTTCCGTCATTTCCGCATTGCTTTTTTATAGACGGCTATTGTCTGTTCTGCTATTTTGCCCCAACAATAGTCGGCAGGATCTTCTTCCATGCACTTATATTCTCCCTTATCGCCGCCGGTCAAGAATTCAGACAGCTTATCACAAAGCGCGTTGGCATCATTTGCCTTAAAATATGACTTAGCGGACAGCTTGAGAAGATGCGTCGCCTCTATATCCGAAACGAGCAACGGTAAATTGAAATTGATTGCCTCAAGCAACACAAGAGGAAACCCCTCTATTCTTGACGACAGGACATAAGCCAATGCATTGGTATACAACTGCGACAGATTGTCGCCATCTGTAAACCCCGAGAAAACCACATTTGGATTTGAGCCGGCAATGGATTTCAATTCTTCCAGATATTTTGAATCCTGGTCAGGAGCCCCGGCTAAGACAAGCTTTACATCTGTATCAAGCCTATTATACGCCGAAATCAGCAGGTCGAAGCCTTTTTCAGGCGTTATCCTGCCTACTGACAGTATGTATTTTTGCGGACAGATTCCTATTTTGTCAAGGAAGTCATGGTTTGTCGACGGACTCATCGGAACAATACCGTTTGGGATATATGTCGATTTACGCCTGACAGATTCTGAATATCTCTGCATCTGGAACTTGTTGACAAAAATAATCTGCGAGGCCGACGCCAATGCAATCCGCTCCGACAGCCGGAGCACTGCTTTTGCAAATGCATTCCATTTGTCGTGCTCATAGTTTGCGCTATGGTAAGTAAGCACCACTTTTTTCCCCACAGCACGCAAAAGAGGGGCAAACATCGCAGGTCCGATATTGTGGATATGGACAATTTCGGCTTTAGAAAACATTGAAATCAGGGTGGCAAGCAATGAATGCAGCACGGTTTCAAATCCGCTAATCCGTGTTGAAGGGAGGTCGGTGAATGAAATTCCGGAATACTGACTTTGCTGTGTCTTGACATATGGTTTTCTACGAAACACCCGAACAGACACACCCTTCATTTGCGGATACAATCGTTCGCAATGGCGTTCCACACCGCCCTGTATTCCAGGGAAGCCCCTTGTTCCTATGACGTCAATTCTCATATTGACATCAAATTAATCCCAACAAATATCTTTTCCTTGACGGATACGCAGTTTGTTTTTGATTATCCATTTTATTGGAATCCACGGACGACGCACCATATCATGACGCTCTGTCACTATAAACGCACAGTTGCGCTTACAGTTCTTCACCAATTCCAAAGCCTTTTTCGCTTTTTCCGACTTCATGATGTTCTCGAAACTGTCTTCCTTGATATTGCCGATAATCCATTCTTCACCAGAACCATTACATGGCGACACATTTCCCCACGGGTCGATAAAGAAGAAATCGGTAAGGGCACCGCATGGTGGACGATATCCTGGCTCATCCCCACGAAGACGACGATGGATACTTCTATTGAAATATGCGCGTCCATAGTCTTTCAGCCGGTTCTTCAAGCCACGACGTTTGGACGTGAGCATCGCTTTGACAAACTCCTCATGTGCGGCAAGAGCATCCGCGCTCTCCAATTGGTTGTCGTCCTTATGGAAATACCAAGAGTTATGCACCACAGAATTACCTAATTCAACGTCAAGAGCGACACATAGTTCATAAAGATGAAGCAAATCCTTATAATTGTCTGGCGAGATGACCACGGAGAAGCCGATATTCTTGCATTTCGTTTTTTTCAATTCGAGCATCGTGCGCAAAGCGTGGTCAAAGCCGTTGAGCGTGCCTCGTTTTTTGTCATTCAATGCAGGCAATCCTTCCACACTGACACGAATCAGGATGTTGGGATATTTATTGGCAAGAGCGACTATCGTTTCTGTATTATAGCCATTTGTACTTAACTCAAGCAACGATGATTTGGGATAAAGTATCTCGAAAATTTTATCTATGTCCTTGCGGATGGTGCATTCTCCACCAGTGATATTTATTCGAAGTCCGGCAGGTAATTTCTCATAATAAGAAGCATCAATCTCTTCCTCAGGCCGAGTTTGATGTTTCCAAATGTTACACATATTGCATTTTGCGTTACAACGGAATGTAGTAATTAAACTGCCTTGTACTATATTTTTTGCCATATCTATACGCGCCTTTTAGTGTCCACTATATTACATAACGAATTGCAAAGGTAATTATTATTTCCCAAACAAACTAATTTAGGTTTAGATGATAATTCACTACCTTTGCACAACGTTACTATTTGTTTTCATCAATATGCAAAGAATCGTTCTATTCGACATAGCAAAAGCCTTATGCATCGTCCTGGTGGTTGTAGGCCATTACTTTCCCGAGAACTCTCCGGTCTGGTATGAATGTTTGAACAAACTCATTTATTCTTTCCACATGCCGTTGTTCATGTTTGCCAGCGGCTTCATCTATATGGCGACAAAAAAGGAAGGAGAGTCATACTCGAAGTTTTTGGTCAAGAAGCTGAAGCGTTTGATGCTCCCGTATGTCGTTGTTTCTGTGATTGTCATCTCAATCAAGATGCTGACAGAAAAGCATGCGTTTGTTGAGAATCCAGTAACTGCCTATGCATATATAAAAATGCTGTATTTTCCTGAAGCGGGATATTTCTTATGGTTTATCTGGGCTTTGTGGTGGATGTTTGTCATCGCGCCGCTGTTTGCGACGAAACAAAAAAGATTATTGCTCCTTGGTGCGGCATTGCTTCTGTACTGCATTCCTCCGTTTCTGCCGGAAGTGTTTTGTCTCAAACAATTCCAGAGCATGTTGGTGTTTTTTATGCTTGGTGCTGTTTGTTGCGACTGGAGCAAGATTGCAACATCCGTAAAAATTCCGTTTTGGGCTGTATGCCTGTCATTTGCCGCGCTTGAATACTTTTATATAAGATTTGACGTATGTCATTCAGTCATCCCTTTTGTCGGGATTGCAACAATAATTTATTTGTCCGACATCATTTCAAGAGGAGCAAAAAAAATCAATGGTTTGCTGACAATATCGGCGACAAGCTATATAATCTATTTGTTCCACACCACATTCGAGGGCGCTGCAAAGGCTGCCTTACAAAAATTCGCGCCCATTCTGCTTGACGACCCGTTTTTTGCCGTCGGCGCAGTGCTTGTCATATCAGCAGGCGTTGCCGGACCTATGGTTCTTTACCGCTATATCCTCGCAAAATATAAATTAACCCAATTCATTTTCGGCATAAAACGACAGCAGGCTGCCTCTGACAGGCTGCCTGCTGCGTAAATCCGGTCAATTGGCCTTCTATCCTTGATATATCTCCAGCACGCTGTCAAGATAGCGCTCGGCACTGAAGCGTGGCAGCGACTGCGCTGAGATTGCCGCATAGTCGAACGGCGACTCCCATGCCGCGGCAATGTTGTTGGCAAGCGAGTCAACGCTGCCGCTGCGGAAAAGCATTCCGCTGCCGGGTTGTATCAGTTCGGGGATTCCACCGATGCGCGCGCCCACCACCGGTGTGCCCAGACACAACGATTCGATAACGCTCAACGGATTGTTTTCGTAGCATTCCGACGGCATAACCGAGAAGCGTGCGTTTCCCAGCAATTCTTTAACCTGCGCTGCGTTCTGATGCCCAAGAAATTCTATGTTGTCACAACGCCCGTAGCGCGATTTCAAACCTTCGGCAAGCGGCCCGCCTCCGGCTATCTTCAATGGTATCTGAAACTGCACGGCGGCCTTAAGCAGCGTCTCCACTCCTTTTTCTGCCGACAGCCGTCCCACATACGCATAATAGTCCTTACGCTCGGTGTTCACTTTGATGTCTTTCACTTTCTCTGGATCGACAAAGTTGCAGACCACCTTGATTTTTTTCTCATCAAAGCCCCCCTGCTTCATTTTCGCTGCCATAAACTCGCTTGGACAGACAAACGTGTCCGTGGCGCGCTGCAAGCGCTTCGTATTCCATTTTTCCGCCTCAAGCCATGCCAGCAGGCTCGCCGCACGGCTGCCTTTCATACAACGGTTGGAATAGACTCCACGTTTGCTGCCTTCTATACATTGCTCGCACACCTTGTCATCGTTCAGGCAGCTGTATGACGGACATACAAGTTTGTAATCGTGCATCGTCCACACTGTCCTGGCTCCGAATTTCTTAGCCATTTCCACGATTACAGGCGACAGGTAGGAGTGGATGTTGTTGAAGTGCACCACGTCTGGCTTGAAATCGCTGAGAAGCCTGGCAAATGCCGCCTTAACACCAGCACCGCCGAATATGCGCCTTGCCGCCGCCAGTTTGCCGCCAATTCCTCCGGAGAACGACACCTCCGGAGCATAATATTGATTGAAATCGGTTGCTATATTGTCCGGATAGTCCATTGCAAAGACAGCCGTCTGATGTCCCCGCTCACGCAGCAGTCGCTCAAGCGACATCGCGCACACGCAGTCGCCGCCGCGCGGATAATAGAACTTATTTACAATCAGTACTCTCATAACTATTTTTGAAAGATATATCCACTCGGCAACGAAAGTGCCTTCAACTCATTGTCAAATTCAGTAAAGTTTTCTCTAAGCTCACCAGCCTCAACACAGCCAAGCATACGGTCTGCCATTGTGGCTACAACGCTGAACGCGCTATAGTCGCCAAATGCGTCGCCGGCAAGGATTACATAATCATAATTCTTGCGCAGGCTGTCGACAAGCACAGCAAACTGTTCCGAAGCAATCAAATCGATTGATTGGTCGCCTCTGGACGCAATTACATCAAATCCGTCTGCGTTTCCGCCGACAACACTGTCAATCGTCGCTTTTCCAACGAGATAGTCATCAAGAGTGGCTGCCGCGCTTGAATTTCCGCATAAATCAACCACTACCGCCTTTCTCAAAGCATTACCGAACGAGGTGGCGAGAGCGGCGGCAATGCCGGCTGTTCCCGACTCCGACTTGACACAGGCTATGGCTACCACGCCTACTCCTTCGGAAGCAATCAGACGGTCGCGCACTCGGCGCATCCCTGCCAGCTCATTGTCTGCCACTTCTCCTACAATCTCAAAATCGGTCAATTTCTCCAAATCCTGACGAATCATTATCCGTTTTGTGCGGATGGCGCGCAGCATGAGAATCAGCAACGGAATTATGATTGCCAGAACCAAAGCCGCGCCAAACACAATTGAGCCCTTAGGCCAAGCCTTTTTAACTTCATGATAAGCGGGGTCAATAATGCGGCCTATCTCCTGCACTCCAAATTTCAACGCATTCGACTCGCGCTGCTCAAGCAGGAAAATGTAAAGATTATTCTTTATTTCAGTATCCCGGTAGAGATCGACATAACGACGCTCGTGCGACGGCAACTGTTTCAACCTCGACGCATATTTGCCATCTTCTCGAACGAAGTCGTTGTAGGCAATCTCAGCACTTTCACGCGCCTTGCGCATCGTTTCTATCACACCTCCGCGCATACCGTCAATCTGCTTGTTGAGAGCCTGCAGAGCCTTGTTGTCGTGCTTGGCTGCCATGTCAAGTTTGGTGCGTTCAAGAATCAACTGATTATAGGACTCAATTGATTTTGCAGCACTTTCATAGTCCTGTCCGCTGGTAACAGGAATCATGGAATACTTATTCTTCGGGTCATCGAGAAACTCGCAAATCATGTCGAATATCGACAATTGTGTCTGCAAGCCCACAATCGAAGCCTTGTTTTTCGATGTCTGCTCGAGCAGCACTTTCGCCTCGGCGGCGATGTCGGTAACATCGTTGGCGGTCTTGAACTCCTCAAGCTGCTTCTCCGACTCAGACAATTGGCTTGTCAAGGACGCAAGACGGTCGTCGATAAAGGCTATCTCCCGTGAAGCCTTCGTCTGCTCCTCGCGCAGACGACGGATGTTGTAAAGCTCCACAACCATGTTGAGCAAATCCTTGCCGCGCTGCTTGTCCTCGTCCTGATAGAATAGCGTGATGCCATTGGATTTCAGCGACGGCACGTCGGCGTAGTATATCTTGGAATAGTCGTCATATGTTTGTGCGGTGCCGTTCACTTCCACTGTAAGCTTGCGCTCCTCCCCGGCTTTATAAAATGCCGTGCGGCGGATGGTGAACGCTCCGTCGGGAAGTTTCACCGTTGCCGGCAATGTCATGCCGTCTTGTTTGAACAGCGTGGAGAACCATTTGCCTTTCACCTTGACGTCAATCTTGCCGTCAGGACGCAGATGAATCTTGAATGTCGCCCCACTTTGAAGCGTGTCGAGGTCAACATTCGTTGACAATTCAACGGGCGACTTGCGGTAGAGCGACAGCTTGCGCATTCCGTCAACACCCTTGTAGTCATACTGCAATCCCAACTTGTTGATTGCCTCGCAGAGCAGGCTGCGCGACTGCAGAACCGCCATCTCATCATCTACCGAACCGCCGCCGAACGAGCCCATCGAGAACTGCTTCATCATCTGCATCATTCCGCCGCCCATTCCGCCGCCTTCTTCCTGTTCGATCATAATGTCGGCGTGGAATTTGAATTCAGGATTGTTTTTAAGCATATAGACTGCAGCGATTGCCATCATCGCTGCAAACGAGGCGATAAACCACCACCAATGCTTACGGATTTCATAGCGCAAACGGCTGAAATCCACCTTGTCAGAACTTGTAGCCATATTCTATTTTTTCTTTTTTATTATCATAAAACTCTGTCACCGGACGCGCCAGCAACGCTTTCGCCTCTTCTTTGTTCACCGCTTTGGCTTGCGCGGCGACAATTCCCATCACTGCCATCAGAAGCGACCCTGATGCTTGAAGCACAGCGCAGCCAGCTGTACCGTCAATGGCAAGGAACGCAAATGACATCACTCCAATTCCAAACAGCTGATAATGATGAGTACGCATCACGATGCGGTATTTCCGCCATATCCACCAGCAGAAATAGCCAAAGAAGAATATTCCCAACAACCCGAACTGCGCAAGCTCGGGATAGAAAGTGTCTGCGATAAAGTCACCATAAGTGGGCGACAACCCCCAAAGCAGGTTTATGCCATAGTCATAGTACAAATCCGAGTAACTGACATCAGGCCCTGACGAGTAGGTGGCGTATGTAGCCAAACCGCTGCCCAACAGCAGGTGGTCAGCAAGCACAAGCACCATTCCGCCGAACAGCACGGGCCGGGCGTAGGTCTCCATCACGTCGGGGTCGAACGTGTCGGAATTTCCGGTTATAAAATAGTATTCAATTTTTTTCCAAGCCACAAGCACCACAAGTACGAATGCGAGTGTGGCTACGACAACGTTGCGCACACTTTTGAAATTGACCGTGCCGGGACGATAAACAAACAGCATATAGAATGCCAACACCACAAACCCATAATATTTCGAGCGGGTGCATATCAGTCCGAGCAACAGGATTACGCAGGTCCATATAAGATCCGACCGTGTATATGCCCGTGGGTTGTCGTTGTCATACGACATCAGCAAATAAACCATAGCACAGCCCACACAAGTCAGACCGCCATAGTAGATATGGGAGATAGTCACATCGTAGATGTCGGCGGCGATGACGAAAAATGCCATAAACGCCAAGAAAATACACACCTTTTTCAACACCCACTTCTCGTTAGCGGTGAACTGCGGCGCAATGGCATAACTTACTGAAAAAGCTATCAGCGGCTTGCACTGAGCAATAAAGTCGTTAATCTGCGCCTTCGGTATATTGTATGGTGACGCGACAAGAGAATATGCCAAATACAACGCCATCACGCCAAGCAGCACAAACATCAACTTATACTTGCCGAAGCAGCGGTTGAACGTCATGTCGACGACAGCGAGCACTGCAAATGCCAACAGACACAATTCGTCAAGAAACGACAATAAATGCGGAGCCAAAAACAAGCCCAGCACGCTGACGAAGAACACGTAGAAATATGCCCGGTGGATATTGAGCATTTTCGCTGTTATTTGACTGCCAATGCAATTACAAGTGACGCGATAACCGACACTGCGCTGACAACAGTGGAAACCACTGTCACCTTGAATGCGTTGTTCTGGCTGTATTTCGCATTGCCTGCCTTGATTTTGTTAGGCTGCACATAGACCACGTCGTTCTGCTGAAGATAGTAATATGGCGAGTCTACGATTTTCGCATCTTTAAGATTCACGCGGTGGTAGGCGCGTTGTCCGTTTTCCTCGCGTATCACCATCACGTTTGTGCGTTCGCCGTATTCTGTCATGTCCTCGGCAGCGGCAAGCGCGTCAAAAATGGTGAACCGCTCGCTTTTGGCTTCGATTGCGCCCGGACGTTTCACCTCGCCAAGCACGTTGACGCGGAAGTTTGCAAGCTGGACGCGGACAACAGGGCTGTCAACCTCCTTCGAAATCTTTTCTGTCAGATAGTCTCCCAAACCTTTTGTTGTCATTCCGGCTGCATGTATCTTTCCAATAACGGGCATTGTTATTTCCCCGTCAGTATTGACAATATAGGTCTGGTTCTGCGGTGTCGACGACACACCCACCTCTCCCTCAAGCGACGGATTGACGAGCGGAAGGTTGTAGGCGGCTGTTGCCTCCGGCACAATGGAGTTGACCGTGATTATCAGCTCGTCGGCCGGACGGATTTTAACGGCATAGTCGAGTGCTGTTGTTCCGACTGTTTTCAAGCTGTCGGCATTCTCGAAATATGCCAACGACTGCGGAGCCTTACACGATGTCACTGTGGCAGCCAATACGATTGCGGCTGCAAGAAATATCTTAGTAAAATTGAGTCTCATAGAAAAGCATACTTTTATTCTAATGTTTAAACGCACACCATCGCGTTTTATTGCATCAGACCATCCACAAAAAGCAAAGAGAGCGCGCCCTCAATTGGACGCGCTCCCCGATATTTGAATCTTTAAGTTCTGATTACAACTTCGGACCGGCAGCTACAAGAGCCTTACCTGCCTCGTTGTTCTCATATTTCTTGAAGTTCTTGATGAAGCGGGCAGCCAAATCCTTAGCTTTCTCTTCCCACTGAGCTGCATCAGCGTAAGTGTCGCGTGGGTCAAGGATTTCAGTTGCTACACCTGGCAATACAGTCGGAACCTTGAAGTCGAACATCGGGATCTGTTTTGTAGGAGCCTTGTCGATGTCGCCGCTCAAGATAGCGTCGATGATGCCACGAGTGTCGCGGATAGAGATACGCTTGCCTGTTCCGTTCCAACCAGTGTTTACGAGGTAAGCCTTAGCGTTGTTCTTCTCCATCTTCTTAACCAACTCTTCTGCATATTTTGTTGGGTGCAATTCCAAGAATGCCTGACCGAAGCATGCAGAGAATGTTGGAGTAGGCTCTGTGATACCGCGCTCTGTACCTGCCAACTTAGCTGTAAAGCCAGAGAGGAAGTAGTACTTAGTCTGCTCCGGAGTAAGGATAGATACTGGAGGCAATACACCGAATGCGTCTGCCGACAGGAAGATTACCTGCTTTGCTGCTGGTGCAGATGAACCCGGCTGGATGTTGTTGATGTGGAAGATTGGGTAAGAAACACGAGTGTTTTCTGTTACGCTCTTGTCTGCGAAATCAATCTTGCCGTTTGCATCAACTGTTACGTTCTCAAGAAGTGCGTTGCGCTTGATAGCGTTGTAGATATCTGGCTCTGACTCTTTGTCGAGGTTGATAACCTTTGCATAGCAGCCGCCTTCGAAGTTGAACACGCCGTTGTCGTCCCATCCGTGCTCGTCGTCACCGATAAGTTTACGCTTAGGATCTGTTGACAAGGTTGTCTTACCTGTTCCTGAAAGACCGAAGAAGATTGCTGTGTTCTCTCCGTTCATGTCGCAGTTTGCAGAGCAGTGCATTGATGCGATGCCCTTCAATGGCAGGAAGTAGTTCATCATTGAGAACATACCTTTCTTCATCTCACCACCATACCAAGTGTTGATGATTACCTGCTCTTTTGATGTTACGTTGAAGGCTACGCAAGTCTCAGAGTTGAGTCCGAGTTCTTTATAGTTCTCAACTTTTGCCTTTGATGCGTTGTAAACAACGAAATCTGGCTCGAAGTTCTTCAACTCTTCTTCTGTTGGACGGATGAACATGTTTGTAACGAAGTGAGCCTGCCATGCAACCTCAACGATGAAACGAACTGCCATACGAGTGTCCTTGTTTGCGCCGCAGAATCCATCTACAACATAGAGGTTCTTGTTGCAAAGCTCGCTCTTGGCGATAGTCTTAACCTTGTTCCATACGTCTTCCGACATTGGGTGGTTGTCGTTCTTATATTCTTCAGAAGTCCACCATACAGTGTCCTTTGAATTGGCATCCTTTACGATGTATTTGTCTTTAGGCGAACGACCGGTGTAGATACCTGTCATCACGTTGACTGCACCGAGTTCTGTCTGCTGACCTACTTCATAACCTTCGAGACCTGCTTTTGTCTCTTCTTCAAACAATTGCTCGTAAGATGGGTTGTGTGCGATTACTGTAGCGCCAGTAATGCCGTACTTTGTCAAATCAAGATTGCTCATTGTTGTTTGATTTATAATAGTGAATATTTACTAATGTTTCTCTCTTTTGAAAACCGCTGCAAAATTACTATATTTTTTTTACACGGCAATGCTATTAGCGAAAATTTTCCGCATTTAAAATTCTTTAAGCATTATTATCCCTGTTTCAAATATAAAATGCTTCTGTTCAAAGGCTTAAATTGTTATCTCTCCACACAGCGAGCAATTGAGATATTTCTTCACCTGTTCTGACCGAAGCCCCATGCCGAATAGATACATCAGCTTGGTGATGGCTGCCTCTGATGTTATGTCGTATCCACTGACCACACCGGTCGACTGCAGCGTGTTGCCTGTCATATAGCGCTCGCTGTGGACTCCGCCGTTGACGCATTGCGAAACGTTGACTATCACAACGCCGCGCTTTACGGCGTCGCGCATCAGGTCGACAAACCATTTGTCGGTCGGGGCGTTGCCGGCGCCATAGGTCTTGAGCACGATGCCTTTCACGTCGGGGGCGTTGAGAAGATAGCGGAGTGTGCTCTCGGTGATGCCTGGAAACAGGTCGATAAACATCACGTTGCGGTCCATTGCGGTCTGCACTTTAAGCGGTCGCTGCGAGCGTTGGCGCCACAATGCTTCTTCATGGAAATGAATGCCGAGGCCTATGCGGGCAAGGTCGGGATAATTGTTGCTCTTGAAGGCGTTGAAATGGTCGGCGCTCATCTTTGTGCTGCGGTTGCCGCGCCATAGATAGTCTTCAAACAATATCGCCACTTCCTGCACCATCGGGTCGCCGTTCTTGTCGCGGGCGGCGGCTATCTGAAGTGCTGTGATGAGGTTTTCTTCTCCGTCGGTACGCACTTCGCCGATTGGAAGCTGGGAGCCGGTGATGATGACGGGCTTGTGCAGGTTCTCGAGCATAAAACTCAACGCGGAGGCGGTGTATGCCATCGTGTCGGTGCCGTGAAGCACCACAAAGCCGTCGTAGCTGGCATAGTTCTCCTCGATGCTCTGTGCGATTTCAACCCAGTGCGACGGATTCATGTTTGACGAGTCGATCGGTGGGTGAAACTGGATATTGTTGATGGAATAATTGAGCTTCTTGATTTTGGGCACATTGTCGATAAGGTGCGTGAAGTCGAACGGTTGCAGCGACTTCGTCACCGGGTTTTCAATCATGCCGATTGTTCCTCCGGTATATATTATAAGGATATTCGGTTTTGCCATTGAAGCTATTTTTTTTCTAAAACGAATCTTTCCAACGACAAAATTACACATATTTTTTGGCAAATAGCAACCGCAACCGCCAACTGCCTGGACAACAAAAGTCACGGCGGTGGCAATTTGCCACCATTTAAGGTTTTTTACTGAAAATTCTTTGATTTCTATCCAAAATAGAACCACATAGTTTGCCAGAAGGCAATGGTGTGTGGCAACCGCCGACACTGTTAAAAAGACTTAACGCAGCGGAATCCGCTGCGTTAAGTCTTTTTCGTTGACAGATGTCTCTAAATTTTAAACAGCATTCCTCCGATGTTGTCGCATGCCGCCCCGGTGACCGACGACAGGCAGCTTGCCTCGTCTGCCATATAAAGCGCGCCGAGAAACGCGAAAATCAACGCCTCCTTGAATTCAATTATCTGACGTGGAGGTATCTTGACTTCGCAACCTGCCAGCTCGCGGATGCGCTCCACAAGATAGACGTTGAGCGCGCCGCCGCCGGTTATAAGCATTGTGGGATGCGGCTTGCCTACCCTGCGCACTACGCGTGCCACCTGACGGGCGGCATGCTCGGTGAAGGTGGAGAGCAGGTCGGCAAATTCAAGCCCGCGGCTGTCAATCATCGGAAATATCTCTTTCTCCACCCATTCGCGGCCAAGCGACTTCGCGCCTGTCTGCGAGTAGAATGGCAATGCGTCGAGACTGGCGAGCAATTCGGCATCGACCGTGCCGCTGCGGGCAATCAGTCCGTCGCGGTCAAACTCCAGACCACGCTGACGGCAGTAGTGGTTGAGCACATAGTTGACCGGACTGATGTCAAACGCATGACGCTCTCCGTCGCACTCATACGATATGTTGGAGAATCCTCCTATGTTCAGACAGAAATCATAGTCGGCAAAAAGCAGACGGTCGCCAATCGGCACAAGCGGGGCTCCCTGTCCGCCGAGCATTATGTCAAGACGACGGAAATCGCTGACCACAGGCACACGCGCCTCGGCTGCAATCGCTGCGCCGTCGCCTATCTGAAACATTATGCGCTTGCCTGGCTCATGAAAGATGGTGTGTCCATGCGACGCCACGATGTCGGGACGTATGCCGTATTCCTTCATAAAGTCGGCGACACGCTCGCCAAGAAACTTGCCGTATTCGCTATGGAACGCCACAAAGTCGTGTGCCGACATCTGTTGCGCTCCCGTGCCGAGACGGTATTTCAAATCGTCGGGATAGTCATAGCCGCGTGCCGCATCGATTGCGAAACGCCATCGGCCGTCGGTTTTGGAAAATGTGGCGCAGCACACGTCGAGACCGTCAAGCGATGTGCCCGACATCAATCCTATAGCCGTAATCTTGAAGTTGTCCATATTTTTTTGGTATTATTGGTTCTGCAAGCTTTTGTCCATCTCTGCCGCGGCGCGGCGTCCGTCGCCCATCGCGAGAATCACGGTTGCTCCGCCGCGCACAATGTCGCCTCCGGCATAGATGTCGGGCAGCGATGAGCGCATTGTCGACTCGTCGACCACGATGGTGCCTCTGCGGCTCACCTCAAGTTCTGGAATCGCATTCGGAATCAACGGGTTTGGCGACACGCCTACACTGACAATCACCAAATCGACGGGCACATCCTCCACTGCGCCATCAACAGCCACCGGAGAGCGGCGTCCCGACTCGTCGGGTTCGCCGAGTTCCATCCGCTGCAGGCGCATCAGGCGCACATTGCCTTTCTCGTCGCCCTCATATTCCAATGGGTTGTGGAGCGTGAGGAAACGCACGCCTTCTTCCTTGGCGTGTTTCACTTCCTCGCGGCGCGCCGGCATCTCGTCTTCCGAACGGCGGTAGACGAGCATCACGTTTTCTGCACCCATGCGACGCGCTGTGCGCACGGAGTCCATCGCCGTATTGCCGCCGCCAATCACTGCCACATTGTGGCCGTGAAGCACGGGGGTGTCTTCATCCTGACGGGCGGCTCCCATCAGATTGACCCGCGTCAGGAATTCATTGCTCGACATCACTCCGTTGAGATTCTCGCCGGGAATGTTCATAAATCTTGGCAGTCCGGCTCCCGACGCCACGAAGATGCCTTTGAAACCCATGGCGTGGAGGTCGTCGTAACTTAATGTCTTGCCGACAATGCAGTTGGACTCGAACTCCACGCCCAGACGGCGCAGACCGTCGATTTCGGTGTCGACGATGGCATTCGGCAGGCGGAACTCGGGGATGCCGTATTTCAGCACTCCGCCAATCTCATGCAGCGCCTCGTAGACCGTGACGCTGTAGCCGCGCTTCGCCATGTCGCCGGCAAAGGCGAGTCCGGCGGGTCCGCTGCCCACAACTGCCACCTTGATGCCGTTTGCGGCGGGTCTCTCCTCGTCGGCCGAACCGTGGCTGCGCGCCCAGTCGGCTACGAAGCGTTCCAGATAGCCTATCGCCACGGCTTCGTGTTTCATCTTGGTGTGTATGCAACGGCTCTCACACTGCTTTTCCTGGGGGCAGACGCGTCCGCAAACTGCCGGAAGCGCGCTGGTCTTTTTTATCACACGGGCTGCCTCGGCAAACTCGCCGCGCTCCACGTTTTTGATAAATCCGGGAATGTCGATGCCCACAGGGCAGCCTGTGACGCATTGCGGGTTGGCGCAGTCAAGACACCGCGAGGCTTCTGCCATAGCCATCTCAATCGTCAACCCTTGATTCACTTCCTCATTGCACGTCACGCGGTAGTCTGCCGCAAGCTCGGGCATCTTCACACGCGGTGTCGAGGTACGTTCCTTAGCTGTCTTTGCCTTGCGCAGTGCCTCGCGCCATTCTGCCATGCGCATATCTTTTGTCTCTTCCATGTCAGTTCTTGTTTTCGTTGTCGTAAGCATGAAGGCGCATCATCATCTGGTCGAAATCCACCTGATGTGCGTCAAATTCCGGCCCGTCGATGCAGACGAAGCGCGTACGGCCGCCTACGGTAACCCGACAGGCACCACACATGCCTGTGCCGTCGACCATGATGGTGTTGAGCGAGCAGACGGTAGGGATGTCGTATTTTTTTGTAAGCAGTGCGACAAACTTCATCATCACCGCCGGACCGATGGTCACTACTTGGTCCACCTTCTCGCGGTTGATCACTTGCTCCACGCCTTCGGTCACCAATCCTTTCTGCCCGTAGGAGCCGTCGTCGGTCATTATCACCACTTCGTCGCTTGAGCGGCGCACCTCGTCCTCAAGTATAATCAAATCCTTGGTGCGTCCGGCGAGCACGCTGACCACGCGGTTGCCGGCTTGCTTCATGGCGCGGATGATGGGCAACAACGGCGCTACGCCTACTCCGCCGCCGCAACACACCACGGTGCCCACCTTTTCTATCTTGGTGGCTTGTCCCAACGGGCCTACCACATCGTGGAGACTGTCGCCTACTGCCTTGTCGCAGATTTTTTTTGTCGACTTGCCTACAGCCTGCACCACAAGGGTTATTGTCCCTGCAGTGGTGTCGGAGTCGGCGATGGTCAACGGGATGCGCTCGCCATGCTCGTCGGCACGGACAATAACGAAATGCCCGGCACGGCGCGAGCGTGCTATCAGCGGCGCCTCTACCACAAGTTGCACCACCTTTTCCGAGAAATGCTTTTTCTCTACAATTTTATTCATTGTCGTAACGTGTTAGGTCTATTTTCTTTTTTTCAGCTCTCAAAGTTAGCCAATTTTCTGCCAAAACCACCAATCTTTATCCCGATAATTGCTTTTGCGCAAAAGCAAAAAAAACGAAGAGGCAATCCGCCACATGCCACCAAAGCAAACGCCCTCCGGCGGGACAATTCCTGCGGAGGGCGTTTGTGTTTTTGTATGCCTGTGGCTTAGTTTCTGCTGTTGCCGAAGAAACGGAGCATGTAGAGGAACAGGTTGATGAAGTCAAGATAGAGCGTCAACGCGCCGATTGTGGCGATTTTGCCCACTTGCGACGAGTCGCTGTACTGCACCATTTGTTTGATTTTCTGGGTGTCCCATGCGGTGAGGCCGATGAAGATTGCCACGCCGGCAAACGAAATCAGCCATTCAAGGGTGCTGCTGCCCACGAAGATGTTGACAATCGTCGTGATAATCAAGCCGATAAGCGCCATAAACAGGAACGAGCCCATTTTTGTAAGGTCGTTGCTTGTCAGATAGCCGTAGATGCTCATCGCGCCAAACACGCCTGCCGTTATGGCAAAGGTGTAGGCTATCGACCCGAGCTCAAAAGCCCAGAATATCGACGAGAACACCACGCCGTTGAGCACGGCGTAAAGGAAGAACAACGAGGTTGCGGCAAATGTGCTGAGCTTGTTGATGGCTCCCGTGATTGCTATCACGCAGGCAAACTCGGCGATGATCAAGCCCCAGAATGTAAGACGGCTTGAGAAGATGGCGCTCATTATCGCTGGTGTCGCTGCAACATAGATTGCCACGCCGGCGGTGACGAGCAGACCGAGAAACATTCGCATATAGACGCTGCGCATCACTTTCGACACGCTGTGGGTCAACGTTATGGTTGGCTGTGCCCCATAACCGTATTGCTGATTGTAATTTTCCATATTTTCTGTTTTTTTAAAAAGTTGTCGGTGAAGATAACGCTATTTTTCAGCATTAGGTTCACCGACATTGTTAATTATCCATAATCAACCACTTTTACATGCGTTCAGGCACTTCGATGCCGAGCATCCAGAAGCCTTGGCGGATGATGTCGCCTACGGTGCGCGACAATGTCAGGCGGAAGCCGCGCAGGTCGGCGTTTTCCTCGCCGAGGATTTTATAGTCGTGGTAGAACTGGTTGTATTCTTTCACAAGTTCGTAAACGTAGTTGGCAACCAACGCTGGGCTGTAGGTGCGGCCTGCCTCGGCTACGATTGCAGGGAAGTCGGCGAGACGCTGGATGAGCGATATCTCTTTGTCGTTGAGAGCAACTGCCGATGCGTCAAACGCTTCGCTGACATGCTTGTCGGCTGCCTTGCGGAGCACCGACTGGATGCGGGCGTAGGTGTACTGCACAAACGGTCCGGTGTTGCCGTTGAAGTCGATTGATTCTTTCGGGTTGAACGTCATGTTCTTGCGAGGGTCGACTTTAAGAATGAAATATTTCAACGCGCCGAGTCCGATGATTGCCGAAATCTTGTCGGCCTCTTCCTGTGGAAGGTCCTGCAGTTTGCCCATCTCTGCCGACATCTCTTTGGCGTTCTGCACCATGGCGTCCATCAGGTCGTCGGCGTCGACTACGGTGCCTTCGCGCGACTTCATCTTGCCTTCTGGCAGCTCTACCATTCCGTATGAGAAGTGCACAAGGTCCTTGCCCCATTTGAAGCCGAGCTTGTCGAGCAGCAGTGAGAGCACCTGGAAGTGGTAGTTCTGCTCGTTGCCCACCACGTAGATCATCTTGTCTATAGGATAGTCCTGGTAGCGCAGCTTGGCGGTACCGATGTCCTGGGTCATATACACTGATGTGCCGTCGCTGCGGAGCAGCAGCTTGTGGTCGAGTCCGTCGGCGGTAAGGTCTGCCCACACGGAGTTGTCTTCCTTGCGGTACATGATGCCTTTCTCCAAGCCTTCAAGCACCTTCTCCTTACCCTCGAGATATGTCTGGCTTTCATAGTAGATCTTGTCGAAGTCTACGCCCAGACGCTTGTAGGTCTCGTCAAATCCGGCATACACCCATGAGTTCATCGTGCGCCACAGCGAACGCACCTCCTCGTCGCCGGCTTCCCAGCGGCGGAGCATCTCGCGAGCCTCCTGCATCAATGGCGACGCTGCCTCTGCCTCTTCCTTGGTCATGCCTTTCTCCTCGAGTTCCTTCACTTCGGCTTTATAGTGCTTGTCGAAAGCCACATAGAAATCACCGATAAGGTGGTCGCCCTTCTTGCCGGTCGATTCCGGAGTAGCGCCGTTGCCCCACTTCTGCCATGCGAGCATCGATTTGCAGATATGGATGCCGCGGTCGTTCACGATATTGGTTTTCACCACCTTGTAGCCATTGGCCTGCATGATGCGCGACAGGCTGTAGCCAAGCAGGTTGTTGCGCACGTGGCCGAGGTGAAGCGGCTTGTTGGTGTTTGGCGACGAATATTCAATCATCACCAGCTCGCTGTTGTCGTCGGCGGTCTTGAAGCCATAGTCTTTTGTTGCGTGGATATGGTCGAGCACTCCGAGCCAGAATTTCGGCTCTACAGTGATGTTGAGGAAGCCCTTTATCACGTTATACTCCTTCACCGCCTCGCAGTTGGCAACGAGATAATCGCCTATCTCCTTGGCTGTTGCGTCGGGTGCTTTGTGCGACGCTTTCAAGAACGGGAATACCACTATTGTAAGGTTGCCTTCAAACTCTTTTTTCGTTGTTTGCGGCACGATGGTTGAAGCCTCTACCTCCAAACCATAGAGCGACTTCAGCGCCTCGGCTGTAGCCGCAGAAATGATGTTATCTATCGACATTTATATGATTATTTTCTAATTATCTTAATTTCAGACTGCAAAGATAGTGCAAGATGAGTGAAGAGCAAAACAAATTTATTTGATTTTGCTCTTCCGAATCGCAGCCTATCTTATTTAAAGATAGTGCAAGGCGAGAGAAAGACAAAATCAAGCAAGCTTGATTTTGTCTTTCTCTTAGAGTCCTTAAAGTCTTTAGAGCCCCTAGAGTCCCTCAAACTATTTTTTTTAAAATCAAATTCTTTTCTGTAGCTTTGCACACATGAACCAGACTGAACGCATAATCGGATCGGAGATACTCCGCAAACTTCCCTACGAGCCCAACAGCCAGCAGATGGAAATCATTGCCGCGCTGAGCAAGTTTGTCGCCGACACCGACGACCGCTCGGTCTTTCTGCTCAACGGATATGCCGGAACGGGCAAAACATCGCTCGCAGGAGCGCTGGTCGCAGCTTTGCCGGCACTGCGCCGACAGGCTGTGCTGCTGGCGCCTACGGGACGGGCGGCGAAGGTGTTTGCGGCATACTCGCGCCACAGTGCGTTCACCATACACCGCAAAATCTACCAAAGCCGACGCTACAACCCCGAGGACTCGCATTTCTGCCTTGCCCGCAACAACCACAAGAACACGCTGTTTATTGTCGACGAGGCGTCGATGATTGCCAACAACGCGTCGGAAGGGGCGGTGTTTGGCACGGGATGCCTGCTCGACGACCTTATCACCTACGTTTACAGCGGCGAGGGATGCCGCCTGATTCTGCTCGGCGACGTGGCTCAGCTGCCGCCGGTGGGCTACACCGACAGCCCGGCTCTCGCGCCTGCCACGCTGCAGGGCTTCGGGCTTACGGTCTACAGCTTCTCGCTAACCGAGGTGGCGCGACAGCGCAGCTCGTCGGGCATACTGCACAACGCCACGATGATACGGCAGATTATCGCTTCGGGAAAGCTGGAGGCGCCGACGCTCGAAGTCTCCGGCTTCGACGACGTGGAGGTGGTGAGCGGTGAGTTTCTGTCGGAAAAGGTCGAGGAATGCTACGCACAGGAGGGAGGCGCGGCTGAGACAATAATCATCACGAGAAGCAACAAGAGGGCGGTGATGTTCAACCAGGGAATACGCGCACGGGTGCTGTATATGGACGCGGAAATAACCACCGGCGACATGCTGCTCGTGGCGAAAAACAACTATTTCTGGGCTGCCGACTACGATGGCATCGACTTCATCGCAAACGGCGATGTGGCGGTGGTGAAACGCATCTCTGAGGTGACGGAGGAATACGGCTTCCGCTTTGCCGACGTGACGCTCGAGTTCCCTGACTACAACAATGCGGAAATCGATGCGAAAATAATCCTCGACGCGCTCTATGCGGAGTCGCCGGCGCTGTCGCGCGAGCAAAACAACAATCTGTACCTGCGTGTGATGGACGACTATGCCCTCATCACGCGCAAAAGCGAGAAATACAAACGTCTGAAGCAAGACCCGTTCTTCAACGCGCTGCAAGTGAAATTCGCCTATTCTGTGACGTGCCACAAGGCGCAGGGCGGACAGTGGCGCAACGTGTTTGTCGACATGGGATACATCCCCGAGGAGGCATTCTCAAACGTCGACTTCTACCGATGGCTATACACGTCGTTCACACGTGCCACCGACCACATTTTCCTGATCAACCCGCCTCTCGCCACCAGATAAGCACGCATCGTAGCGGAGCGGTCTCGCCACCCCCCATCACCGCCTCGCGCAGCAGTGGCAGAGTCTGACCGCGCGAGCGGACCTCATCCTCGACACTCGCCATCCCTGCTCCGCTGCATCGCCGCCATCCTGACCGCGCGAGCGGTCACGTCACCCCCCACATCACCGCCATACTCATCGTCGCGGAGCGACGGCACTCTGCCATAACCCGGTACGCGGAGCGCAGTGCAGCGTGCCGGGACTTGACACGCCCCTGCTGTCGGCGTGCCGGAGGTACGCTACTACGCCAGAGCCAGGGTCCGACCGCGCGAGCGGTCACGCTTTCAGTTAACCCCCGACCGCGTCGGGGGTACACGCGTCGACGCACATGCGCCGCGGAGCGCCGCCGCTGACACACTACGGCACCAGCGTAGAGCCTACGGCGCGTCAGAGACGCGCTATTTTCAGTAACCCCATTCGTATGAGCGCAGCGAGGACGCATGGGGCATTGGCGCGCCACCATCACCCGGCGCTTCGCAGATGCGCTACTACCCCTAGTGGGCGAAGGTATGTAAGTTTTTGCGCGTGAAATTTGCACAATTTTAAAAGTTGGCGTAACTTTGCTGCGCTTTTCCGCCAGCGCCCTCGGCGCAAGGCAGGCTGCCCGGATGGTGGAATGGTAGACACGAAGGACTTAAAATCCTTTGGCCATTGCGGCTGTGCGGGTTCAAGTCCCGCTCCGGGTACTCAAAACGGCTGATAATCGCTCGATTGTCAGCCGTTTTTATTTTAAAGAGTAGATATTTTATGAAGATACGCAAAGTTTTGGCGTCCGACCTGGACGCGGTGATGGAAATCGTCGACGCGGCGCGGGGCATAATGCGCGCCAGCGGAAACATGCGGCAGTGGACCGGCGGCTATCCCGACAAGACGGTGATGCTTGCCGACATCCGCCGTGGCGTGTGCTACGGATGCGAGGACGATGGCAAGCTGTCTGCCGTATTCTCGATGATTCCCGGCCCCGACCCCACATACACTGACATCTATGGAGGAGCGTGGCTCAACGAGGAGCCATATCTGGTGGTACACCGCATAGCGAGCCTGCCGGAATGCCACGGCGTGATGGATGCCGTGCTCAACTTCTGCTACCGCCACTGCGACAATATCCGCATCGACACCCACCGCGACAACTCCATCATGCGCCACTGTCTGCAAAAAGCGGGCTTCGCCTACTGCGGCATCATCTATCTCGCCAACGGCGACGAGCGGCTGGCTTTTCACCGCGCCACCACTCTCCCATAGTAGCGCATCTGCCATCCTGACCGCGCAAGCGGTCACGCCTTCAGTTAACCCCCGACCGCGTCGGGGGTACACG
>OFMP01000093.1_pt1 | contig 66690 bp, 51 predicted proteins | sample 1541841 | NCBI WGS metagenome assembly OFMP01 (sample SAMN04209226, study PRJEB22552) | human gut metagenome | biome: gut; material: feces | host: Homo sapiens | place: USA: Oklahoma
TCATCGAAGCCCGGAAAGCGGAGCTTCGGACGCTTCTCAAGACCGTTACTTGAGGATACATTTGCCATAATTATTTGCCCTCCACGTCAAAGGGGAAAACCAGCCCCAACTCATCAAAAAACGGTTTCAGTTCCGCATCAATATCCTTGATTTCAGATTGCAGCTTGCGGATCTCAGCGGCAACTTCATTCAAGTCAATCTCAGGTTCCGGCTCAAAGGTGTCAACATAACGGGGGATATTCAGATTGAAGCCATTCTCTTCAATCTCTTGCATGGTCGCAACATGAGCGTATTTATCGACATCCTGACGGCGCTCGTAGGTTTCAACAATCTTGTCAATGTCGCACTCCCGAAGGATATTCTGGTTCTTTCCGGCTTCAAAGTCGCTGGAAGCGTCGATGAAAAGAATGTTGTCAGAGTTACCGTTTCGCTCTCTCTTGAGAACAAGGACGCAGACGGGGATGCCCGTACCAAAGAACAGATTTGCAGGCAAACCGATTACCGCGTCCAGAACATTTAATTTCTGAATGAGATGCTTGCGGATTACTTCCTCAGCAGCACCACGGAACAGGACGCCATGCGGCAGAAGAACGACGGCTCGTCCGTCCTCATCCATGTGGTAAACCATGTGCTGAACAAAGGCAAAGTCAGCCTTGCTCTTCGGAGCAAGTTTGCCATACTCATTGAAACGCTCGTCCTCCATGAAGTGCATATCGGCAGACCAGTTTGCAGAATAAGGCGGATTGGCAACCTGAACACGGAACTTCATGTCTCCGAAGTAGTCATGCTCTAAGGTATCACCGTTGTAGATGTTAAAGTTGCGATATGGGATTCCGCGCAGAATCATGTTCATTCTGGCGAGGTTATAAGTCGTGGAGGTCAATTCCTGTCCATAGTAGTTTCTCACATTGGCGTAGTTCTTGAGGCGCAGCAGCAGCGAACCAGAGCCACAAGTGGGGTCGGCTGCATCTTTGACATCCGTGAGACCGAGGCAAGCCAGACGGCAAAGCAATTCGGCAGGACCGGAGGGCGTATAGAACTCACCGGCTTTCTTGCCAGCAGTTGCAGCAAACTGACCAATCAGATATTCATAGGCGTTACCAAGAACGTCAATTTTGGTATCATCCACGCCGAAGTTGATTTCGTCCAGCGAAGCGATGATCTTTGCCATAACAGCACTTCTATCTTTGACAGTATGACCGAGCTTCGATGAATCGAGCTGCATATCAGAAAACAGTCCGTCAAAGTCCTCCTGAGAATCGTTTCCGATTGTGGACTCCATCAGCGCGTTGATTGCGCTTTGCAAGAACTCAATGTCGAAGGAACGGTTTTCTACCATCTTGACCATCTTGCGGAACAAATACTGTGGCTCGATGACATAGCCGAGGTCGCGCAGTGCCTCTTCGATAACGGCGGTCTTATACTCTTCGTCTGCCCACGCCTCTTCATAATCGATACCGTCATCCTTGAGAAGATTTGCCATATACTTCTCTGTCCGGTCGGAAAGGTAGTAGTAGAAGATCATGCCCAAGATGTAGTTCTTGAACTCATACGCCTCCATGTTTCCGCGCAAGGCATTTGCCATTGCCCATAGCTTATTGCAAAGCTCTTTCTGGTGAGCCTGAATCGAATTATCCATTTGTCTCTCTCCTTATTGGTATTTCTCTGTGTGCTGCCGGATGAAATCAACGATCCGATTTACAAGGGATCGCTTCTTCAAAAGCGGCAAGGGCTTCTCAATCCTATCCCGGATAGTTCCTGCATCCATTGTGCCAGAAAACTCATATTCCGAAATAATATCCGTCAGCATAGATGCGTCAATGTCCTCAGTCTTCGCAAAGGCAACAATCTCTTCGCGCTTTGCTTCATTTTCAAAGTCGTTATATGCTGCATCAATTTCATCCGCACTTTCCAAACCGACAACAACACGATCTAAGAACGCTTGTAGGATTTCGACTTTCCGGAGCAACTGCGGATTATCGGTTCTACCCAGCTCATCCTTAATGTGTTTAATATCGTAATCCTTCTGCTTGGGATCGTCGAAATGGATGTTGCGGATCAGGTTCATGATGTATGCGACATTGATCCTGTCACTCTCCATCAATTCGATGCAGAAGTCAACGTCGTTCAGAACGGAGACAACCTCGCGGTCTGTTTTTTGCCTTGAGTAGAGCATGAGGTATTTGCTCTTGTAGTCCTGGTATTCCTGCTCGGACATGATAAGAGCATCTTGATCGAAGCTGAACTCAATAAAGGTCTGCAATGATTGGAGATACTTTGTCAGCTCACGGAAGGTCACGACGAACTTCTTTTGATCGTCCTCGTTCTGCATCGTGTCAACGGACTCAGGGAACAGCGCGATTTCCTTGAGCTTCATCACCATTTCGTTGAACTTCTCCACGAAGTATTGATACCCCGGAACAACAATGCCGGAAGTATCTTGACTCTTAGAGAAGAGTGTCAGCGCGTCATCGGTGCGTTTTTTGAGGTTGCGGTAGCAAATGATAATGCCAAAGGGCTTTGTTTCCTTCTCAACGCGGTTTGTCCGGGAATAGGCTTGCAGCAAATCATGATACTTCAAGTCCTTGTCCACATAAAGGACAGAGAGCTGCTTGCTGTCAAATCCGGTCAGGAACATATTCACGACGATAAGAATATCAAGCGACTTTGTTTTCTTTCCCTTTACTCGGTCAGAGATGTCCTTGTGATAAGCCGAGAACGTATCTGTGGAGAAATTGGTCCCGTACATTTCGTTATAGTCCTTGATGATCCGTTCCAACGAATCCCGGCTATGCTCGTCCTTGCCCTCAGCATCCTCATTCTGCCCGTAGGAGAAGATGCCGCTGATATTCAGGTCATGCTTGATCTTCTTGAAAATGTCGTAGTACTTAACAAGGGCATCAATAGAGGACACGGCAAAAATAGCCGTATACTGTCCATTTCGGGTTTTCGCCTTGTGGTTCTGGATGATGTGATTGGCGATCAGAGACATTCGCTCATCGGACATATAGAGTTCGCCTATATCAATCGCGTCCGCGAGTGTCGGGTCATCCCAGTCAAAATCACCCTCCATTGTTTTTATGTATTCGATGTGGAATCCCAGAACATTATTATCAAAGATGGCGTCTTTAATCAGATAATTGTGAAGGCACTCACCAAAGAGCATTTCCGTTGTTTGCGTGATTTTACCCTCAGTTTTACCGTTGACTTCAAAGCGAGGTGTCCCCGTGAAGCCGAAAAACTGTGCCTTTCTGAAATGCCGCACAATATCCTTGTGCATATCCCCGAACTGGCTGCGGTGGCATTCGTCGATGATAAAGACAACCTTCTCGTCTTTGTATGCGTCCATTACTTTCTCGTACTGAGGGCGCTTTACAGCGTTTGCCATCTTCTGCATCGTGGTGACGATAAGCTGCCGGTTCTTATCCTTCATCTGGCGGACAAGGACATCGGTGCGATCTGTCACATCAACAGAGCCAGCCTCAAACTTGTTAAACTCTTCGGTTGTCTGAGAATCCAAGTCTTTTCGGTCAACAAGAAAAATGACTTTCTTGATGTTCGGATTTGCTGCAAGGATTTGCGCCGTCTTAAAGGATGTCAACGTCTTGCCCGCGCCGGTTGTGTGCCAGATATACGCATTCCGGTTTGTAAGCGTTGCCTGACGGATCAGCGCTTCTACGGCATAAACCTGATAGGGACGCATGACCATCAAAATCTTATCGGTATCATTTAGGATGGTGTAGCGTGTCAGCATTTTGATGATGTGATCCCTTGCAAGGAAAGAAATCGAAAAGTCCTTCAAATTGGTGATGCGGACGTTATTAAAATCAGTCCAGAAGAACGCAAGACTATACATCAAGTCTCTGTCGGAATTGGCAAAATACTTTGTGTCAACACCATTGGAGACAATGAAGAGCTGAATGAAATGATACAGCCCGTTGTAGGAGTGCTTCTTATAACGCATGACCTGATTGACTGCCTCGCGGATGTCAATGCCACGGCGCTTTAATTCTACTTGGATCAGGGGCAAGCCGTTTACGAGAATCGTAACGTCGTAACGATTGACGTACTTTCCAACCACGGTTGTTTGATGAGTGACTTGGAAAATGTTCTTCGTGTGGTCCTGATCAAAGAAGGACAGATATACCTTTGTACCATCTTCACGCTCAAGGACAAACTTATCCCTCAAGATTTTTGCGCTCTGGAAAACAGACTTTCCGAGCATGAGGTTGAAGATACGCTCCCACTCTTTATCAGTGATAGGCGTATCCAGCTTTGGCGCATTGAAGGCTTCAAACTGAACCTTGAAGTTCTCCACCAGCGCGTCATAATCAGGAATTGCGACTGTGGTATATTCCTGCTTGTTCAGTTGCTCTATAAACTGCTGCTCAAGAGCCGCTTCGCTTTGGTATGCCATATCTTCATCTCCAATACTTGAGGATTATTTGACTATCTACTATTTATTTACATAGCTGCACACATGCCTTGCAGATAATTTCCGTTATAAGAGCGCGGTGCGATATTGAAAAATCATAATCTGATGCAGTCTTGAAGTAAACGCAAAATCAATCAAGATCCTCCGCAAAAAAGTCGCTGTCAATTCTTTTGATTTCGTATGTAGCTTCCGTAGACACGCCCAAATTATATTCGATCATCAATTTTGCCAGCGCAGTGCCATCAACAAGCACAACCTTTGTGGTGTGTTGCTTCTCTGCATATTGCCGTGCTTCTTTCGTAAACTTAGCCGTCGTAATGAACAATCCTTTGGAAGCACCTTGTCCAGCCAGCGCACCAACGAATTTCTGAATCTCAGGTCTGCCAACGGTTTTGTCACAATCCCAACGCTTCGCCTGAATATAAATCAAGCTGAAGCCAAGTTTGTCTTCACGGATGATGCCATCAATGCCTTCATCACCGGTTTGCCCTATGACCGTGCCTGCATTGTCCACCGAGCCACCATATCCCATTTGCATCAACAGTTTGACGACCAGATGTTCAAAGAAAGCGGGCGGCTGCTTCATTACTTCACTCAAGAGATCATCTGCCAGGGTGGTATTGATCTGCTGAAAGGCTTCATCCAAAACATCCTGCGGTGTTTTACCGGACACCTTTTCCATGGGTGTCGAAAGTGCTATTTCTTCATTATTGTTCGGAGAAATAAACTTTCGAAATGACTCAAAGCGCTGGAGATAAAGGTTATCGATTTGAGGAGGATTCTCATTGAGGACTTGTCTGCCTGCTGGCGTAATCACATAAATACCTCGTGACGGGCTTTGCACAAGGCCTGCCTTTTTCAGATATGTCCTTGTCCAGCCAATACGGTTATCAAAAAGCTGCTGCTTCCCGCTTGGCAGCATCTCAGCCCGCTCCTTTTCGGACACCGAGAAAACCCCTGCAACCGTATCTTTTACCTCTTTTGATCTGTGCAGTTGGCCATCTGCCAAGCAATCAAGGAAGGCACGGTACATCTCATCATATTTGGGAATTGGCATCTGACACTCTCCTTACGCTTTCAGCTTATAGGTTCTGTTTCGATTTCCGCCTTCGGCTACGACAATTTCCTCCGCAGTCAGTTCAGAGAGGAGTTTCTTGGCTCGTGTACTTTTGACTCCAAGGAGCTCTGCAATATCGGCACTTCTGGCCGAAATATGATCAGTAAGGTATGCAACGATTTCTTCTTTCTGCCGCGCAGATTTTACCGTCGCTTTTTTATCGTCACTTTTTATCGCCGTTTTTTTATCGTCACTCTTGGAGAATAAGAGCGTTAATGTTGTCCGCTCTGGCTCCAGTTGCTCTGTAATCTCCGGAGTTGTCCAATTTTGCTCGCGCCAGACGCGGAAGATATTCGGAATGCCGCTACCAGCACGCTCACCAATATCAATCAGGTTGAACATTTTCAGCATCGCACCGTTCCGCGGGTCGGATACACCGCCGCTTTTCGCCGCGTCCACCTCAATACGGAAGCTGCCAGGATTGGACATGGTGATGCTGTCCCGCTTTTTAATAATGACCAGTCCCTGCCTGCCATAATAATCGGCATGAACCAGGCAATTTGCCAACGCCTCGCGCAGTGCTTTATGCACATCTGTATCGTCCACTCTGGTACCGCCCTCCATTTTGAAGGGCACTTTGATGTCCTGAATCAGCTTGTTGTAGACCCGGAAATAGAAGTCATACACATTACCGCTCCAATCGCCAGAGGAGGAAATGATACGATCTGTCCAACGGGTATCGGCATCATACTGCTCCTGATAGTCCAGAAAGAATGCGTTGAATTCCCGCACAATATCGTACTCGTTGCCAAACATGAGAAGTCCGGCAGAGGTGGGATGCTTCTTTCCGTCAGAGCCGATGCCCACGGCACCCAGCTTCAGAAGGAAATCTTCATCCTCCAACGCTTCCCACACATGGCCGGGTCGAGAAAGACGCATTCTCTGACGGTAGCTGCGGATGCTCTCCTGGTTGAACACCGTCAAGTCCATTTCGTTCAGAACCAGCATATCCTGCGTCTTTACCGATGCGTCGCGCACCATAGCCTGATATTCCTCCTTGGTGCAGCGATAGTCGCCCTCACCGTTACGGCGGTATGTGCAGAGCGGATTTCCGTCCACATACACCGGTTTATAGGAGCGTTCCGCGCGGGGAACATTGATGACCACGATATGATTGCCGTCGACTTCCTGCACAAATACATCCTTGGAGGACAGCACATTCACGCTGGTCTTGTTGGGATTGTTGACGATGTCCCAGAACTCCTTGATGAGTCTGTCAGGGTCTGGCAGATCTACCGTGTGCAAGGATTTATCCGCCCATTCTTCCACTCCCAGCAGGATAATACCGCCGTGGGTATTGGCAAAGGCGGAATAGGTTTCCCAAATGCTCCTGGGTAGCCCGCCAAGGGCTTTCTTCGCCTCAATACGGTTGTTCTCCCGATACTGCTCGATTTTGGAAAAGTCAATCATGGTTTTCCTCCTTTACGAGCTCTATGATATCGCAGAAGTCGCAATCCAGTACGGTACAGATTTTCGTCAGAATCTCTGTACTGACATGCTGGTTCTTGCCCAGCTTGGCAAGGGCGGTGGTGGACATGCCAGTGGCTAATCGGAGATCCTTCTTTTTCATGTTTTTATCAATTAAGAGTTTCCAGAGCTTATTATAACAAATCGTCATCATAACACCTCGTGTCAGAGTATACAATAATACAAGCCTCAATTGAAAAACTAATTTCCGGTTGGGTAGCCAGTCATGCGGAAGTTAATCTTGCAAAAAGGTACCTGGAAGTAACTCTTACAAACATTTTCCAAGACATTGACATGCTCCCAACGGTAAATTACAATGTAAATGCTTTACCTATGCGCAGGATAGGGCAACACTGAGGAGCGACCTGAGCGGCACATAGGGTTTGCGGGAAGGCGGCATCTGAACGGATGCTGCCTTTTTTGCTGCCTTCCCGGAAACAAAAGCGATAAACCTCAGGGTTTAAGGGGCAGAGCCCCTTCGTCTTCTCCGAATGGCGGCAGCAGAGAAACGGAGAAAACCATGGCTAAGAATACACATTTGACCCTTAGTGACCGAATCGCCATTGAAGTCGGTCTCAAAGAACAGAAAAGCTTTTCTGCCATTGCAGCAGAACTGCGAAAAGACCCCACAACCATCTCCAAAGAAGTCCGTGCGCATATCAAACTAAAGCAGGCCGGAGGATACAATCCCTGCGGTGTCCGTAAGGAATGCAAACACTACGGTGATGTGTGCACACTCTGCCAGTTTCCTTACGGAAAAATGTGTCATACCTGCTTCAAGGCCAAGTGCTTTGAGACCTGTCCCGACTTCCAGAAAGCACAATGCTCCAAGCTGAACAAGCCGCCGTATGTCTGCAACGGCTGCCAGCAGCGTAAGGTCTGCAAACTGGAGCGGCACCTTTACGAAGCAAAATTCGCCCAGAAAGAGTATGAAGCGACCCGCAGCGAGTCCCGGCAGGGCTTTGCTGTGACGCCAGCGGAGCTTCAGCGAATCGACCGGATCATCTCGCCGCTCATTCAGCAGGGACAGTCCATTCACCAGATCTGCGTGAATAATGGCGACGAAATCATGTTGGACGAGAGGACCATCTACAATTATGTGGATGCCGGTCTTCTGTCCGTAGGAAATATGGATCTGCCCAGAAAGGTCCGCTACAAGGTGCGCAAAAGGAAACCCTCTGTACGGGTAGACAAGCAGTGCCACCTGGGCAGGACCTATGAAGATTTTCTGGAATACACCGCAGCCAATCCGGATGTTCCCATCGTGGAAATCGATTCTGTAGAGGGCCGCAAGGGTGGCAAGGTGCTGCTTACAGTGTTCTTCCGCAACTCCACCCTCATGCTGGCCTTTCTGCGGGACAGGAACACGGCACGGTCTGTTACGGAGGTTTTTGAATGGCTGTACGAAACTCTTGGGCACGAGCAATACTGCCGATTGTTTCCCATCATTCTGACGGACAGAGGCAGTGAATTTACCGACCCAGTTTCCATTGAATGCACTGAACTTGGAGAGGTACGAAGCAGAGTCTTCTATTGCAATCCTCAGCGTTCTGACCAGAAAGGCAGCTGTGAAGTCACCCACGAATTTATCCGGCGCATTCTTCCCAAAGGTACATCCTTTGACCATTTGCAGCAGAGCGATATCCTGCTCATGATGAGTCATATTAACTCCTATACGAGAAAGAAGCTGAACAACCAGTCAGCCCACCGGTTGTTCAGCTTCTTATATGGAGATACCATTCTGCCGTCTCTCGGCATTCAGGAGATCCCCGCAAACGATATCAATCTGACACCCCGACTGCTCAAAAAGTAAAATCAAGCTGCTGCTATTCGGAATATATCCGTATGCAGGGGTGGAAGTTACTTTTGCAAATTTTGCAAAAACACTTCGACCTCCGCTTGGCATGCCCATTTTTAGGCGAGGGTGTCCGATCTGTCTCTATGCTAACATACCCGCTGACAATATTCAATTTCTTTGTAAGATTAAATTCCGGTTTCGGCATTGTTTGTAAAATTAACTTCCGGATTTGAGAGGGTAATGCTTATTTCCCGGAATTTAATCTTGCAAGGCTTTTTGAAGTCCGGAAGTAAATCGTGCAAACCGGAAGTTACTTTTGCAATTCACCACAATAATACAAGTTAATTCTAACACAGCAGCTTCAATTTGTCTATTGAAAATCCAGTTTTCAGATTTGGATTATCATTTTTAGATTAGAGATTTTTAATTATACAGCAACGCAAAACCATGCGTGAATTTTAATTATATATCCGGGCTAATTCTTTGTCTATTGCGGTGTATCTGCTGAAAAAGCATCCCGGCTCTTTTTGCCAGGATGCCTTCCGTTTGATAATTTGGTTTTAGATGGTTACTCTTTATATTTTCTCGTCTAAGTACTCTGCATCATCAATAATACATGCTTGAAGCGAAAGGATGTCCCGAAAATCCTTATCACGGATACACTCCTTATGTTCAGTGATATTCCCCCCTTGCTCTAATCAGAATGTCCTCATAGCTTTAATAAAAAGACTTCTCTCATATGTGTCAAGAAGCAACTGAACTTCACGGAAATGGAGTCTACAATATTCTTTTGCTTCTGAAACAGTCATGCTCTTAATCTTTTTGTGATTTTCCTCTATTCGTCTAATCGCATCTGTAGGAAATCCATATTCAATTAGAGCCTCTCCCAGCAAACTTTTGACACCGGTTTCGTAGTATCTCCGCACACGAGATAAAGAAAATGTCTCAACACCTATTCCTTCCTGCTTCGCAACAAATACTACAATACTTTCAAATAAAGACAGAATTTTGGGTATCTTGTGTTCAAGAACATCTTTGAGTGATTTGAAAGCTTCTGAATATGCCCGGTCCATTGACTTATAATGACCTCTCCTGTACTTGCCTACTTCATATCCGAGTAGTGCTTTAAAACCGCCCTCATAATAATTATTCGCTATTGCCGAGAATTTTTTGCATGTGATCTCATCAATCAAACTTGCATTATAAAAGGTATTCAAAATTTTGTTAATCCATCTATAGTGCAGGAAGCCATCGACATCAACAGCATGGGTAAGCAATGGTGAATATTTGCTGAACTCGGAATCAGTCATTAGTAAGTGGAGTAATTTCTCTTGATTTTCTTTGGATATGGTTCGGTTTTTAAAGAAAACTTCTTGTGGAAGAACAAACTGTTGAGTAACGGTCTCTCGTTCCATTTTCCGCTGGGCATTTATACTTGTTAAATCTTCTATTTCAGCATTATCAAGATCGATAACACTTAATTCATTATCGGAGTAAGTGACAAAGTTCAAGGTCATTGAATCTGAATCTTCGATTTTCTGAAGCTCTTTCGTCATATAAAATACTCGCCCAATAAAACAATGATAATATCGTCCAGCTCTTCCTTTGATGTTTTTAATATCAAAAGGGGTTAGCTTTTTTGATCCCTTAGATGCGTTCAGGATTATCATGTTTTGGGCATCCGTATTTACCCCTTCAACAATTGTGGATGTGCAGAACAATACATCGAAAGTTCCTTTATTGAACTGGTCTAAGATTTCCTGCTGAATGTACTTGGGCAACTTACCATGATGCATCCCAAAACCATTCTGCAAAACTTTAATAAGGCTCCATTCATCGACCGAGTGATCAATGTCGTACTCTTTCTGAATATGGGAAAGGAATGTTTTAAAATCATCTGGATATGCATCAAAAGCCCTGAGTGCACCCATATTATCAGATAGTTTATTGGAGTATTCGATAGCTTTTGCCGGCGTTGTGCAGTACAACAATGTTTTCCCATAGTGCTTATCACTAATATATGTTACCACACTCTTGATACGGTCATTGACTTTTTTCTCTGTGGAAACCAGTTCGTTGCTTTCCGACTTGGGAAGAAAACATGGAGTTACTTCCTCTATCTTGCTACTATGCGCATTAACTGAAATTCGCAAGGTTGGTTCAAAATTGATTTCTTTAACTACAATTTGATTCAGTGACAGAAATCGTTTCATGCCCTTGCTAAATCGGTCCTGGTTCAAGTTTGGGCCTGCGAGATAGAATTCATCTACGGATTTCGCCAACAGGTATAAGGCAACTCTAAAAGTTTTTCCCCGGTCTTCGTTCAGAAAGTCGTGGGGATTCGAATTTGTTTTCTTATTCTTTTTACTCTTTTCGTCGTCGCTATCGTCCAATTCGTCATTACAATAATCTTCGTCTATTTTATAAACCTCGTCAAAGAAAAAGAAGTCAATCTTTAAATCAGGGAAAGACGCAATTAGTTGTAGAGCTCTTTCCGGGGTGAAGACAAAAATCTTCTTCGATTCGTCCTCAACAACCGAATCAACCGTTTTGATGATCTGGTAGTCAAGGTTATTATCAGAAACAAAAGCAGACATCATTCGGGCATTTTCCAGAAGCAATGCAACTGTAGGAAAAACCAAAAGAATGTTATTGTATCGGTCCTTATTCAGAAATACGATTTCCCGCATTAAGAATGTTTTTCCATATGATGTCGGGGCACTCACAAGCAAGCGGCGTGGGGAGAGGCTCTGGAACAAGTCAACAACTTCCATTTGGGATTTGTCCAGGGTGTTTTTTTCATTGACGCGAGAGCGATACAGGTTCTTTATGGCTCGATTACTTATATCTTCAAGGGTCGCAAGCGCCTCATTTGGATCCTCGGAATAACCATTGAGCATGTTGTAGCCGAAAACACGCATCTTTTGGGACGCAATGTATAGTAATTGTGCAAGCACCTTGTCCTTCTTCAGCGCATCATTATCAGATATCCAGCAAACTAAATCGCGCAGATGGTTTACGCTCTCTGGATTATCAGCATCATACTGGTTAATCGCTGAAAGCAGTTGCTTAGCATAATCCTGCATAGAAGCCCGCCTCCTTATCTCTCAATCGCGCAATGCTTTCTATCGGAAACACATAGAACACAATTTCAGGGCTGAAGCCTTGAAAAGCATATGTATGCGCATTGAAGTAATCCCGGATACTATCGGTCTCTCGGTCAATCATCTGACAGAGCGCTCTGGCATCCTTGTAGACGGTTTCTTCCCCATAGGCCAACAGACAGGGAATCTTAATCCTTATACCCTCGGATTTGAAATAATCGAGCAGTTTTTTCCCACGCAACGTCGCATCGTCTTCCATAGATCGGATATTGATTTCCTCAATGGCTTCAAGAATCGCTTTTGTGTCATCTGTTAGAGAAACCCGTTTTTCGCATACAAAGAAAATCTGCTTTGACAAATACTCCGCAGTGAATTTCTCCAAAAGATCTTTGTTAATATCCGTTTTACAATAAGCTTTCCCACCAAGTTTAGCTTGTCCGAGCCATAAGGAAACGCCGGTTTCATCCTTTGAGAAATATGTCAAGTCATATCCCTTGATTTCATTGTTATCGTTTTGCCGAAGGATCGTTCTAACCGCCAGTTTGCAGGCCTGTGGATTATATAGCTGCACAAGCAAATCCAATAGTACTTCACTTGGGAGGCCATCAGTAATATCTGCTCTTTTAGGCAGGCGATTAATATACGCATACTTAGCTGCCTGCTCCAGAGAGGAGAAATGATCTTTCTCATAGTGCTGTACAACCTCCTCTTCTCCGTAGCTATAGAAAAAGAGGTTGTGTCTCATCAACTCACCCAGTTTTTCAACAGAATCTGCCGAAATATTATGACTGTAGGGCTGATAAATAAATTGATCCTGCAACGGTGAGAAAGAAAATATTACTCCTCTGCTCTTTTGGAGGATTTCCTTATCAAATATTTTATGGTAGCGTTCAATAATTGACATTTTACCCTCCTCCGCATTGCGACAGAGCAGCTTTCCATTACATAACTGGTTTAAAAGAACACCACTTCGAGTAATCTTAGTCTGTTTCGCCTGGTACGATTTCCATAATGTCTCCAATACCACAATCCAATGTGGCACAAATTTTTACCAGTATTTCCGTGGTAACATGTCCGTTTCGTCCCATCTTAGTAACCGAGGCCGGGCTGATACCTGCCTTTGCACACAGGTCTTTTTTCTTCATATCCTTGTCGATGAGCAGCTTCCAGAGCTTTTTATAACTGACCGTCATAAAATATCTCCTCCATACTGATATACGAAAAATGCTCTGCCGCCTGGCAGAGCATCTGGTCTATATAGCCATACTGCCGAGGTCTATTACAACACTGACAGCGTTGTTTATTATGATAGCGCATTCGGTCAGAAAAAGCAAGAAAATAATGCATTCGCATGATTTTTGGTTTATATAACAGAGACTCAGATAGAGTTTTAACATCTCTATCTAAGCCCTTTATCTATGACGCAAAATAGTAAGCAACGCCTACTTTCGATGCTTTTTAATTGCTTTTTCAAGCGGCGCTTGAAAATGTTGTTGTAAAACCTCTACTACCGGTTGCACTTTGTGTGCCTTGGCCATATCAATGATCTGACTTTTGTCGAAAAACTCGATTTTATACTTTCGGGTGCGGGTAGCTGCCGAAGTTAATAAGGAAGTTGCCTCTGGTGTAAATCCTCCCAATGACCACAACTGGAACTTCAATTTTTGCCCATCTTGGTACCGACTCAATGCCCAAGTTCTAATGCGGTGAATCGTCTGAGACAACCACTTTTCAACATAGATGTGGTCAAGAGCAGACTGTGTTGCTTTACATTCAACAATAATGATTTCGCCATCACGCTCAACCAAAACGTCGATTTCGTTTTTATCATTTGAATCAGGGATTTGTATTAGCTTTCTGATTTCCAAGTAACGGTAACCGATATGCTGATAGTAGTATCCAACAAGGAGTTCAAACATATCTCCGATAATATCATTATACCGGCCTTCTGCCTTTGCAATTTCGCTGAATAGCGTTTCGATTTTTTCTGGGTTCTTGGAAATAATTGCGCTGGAGTGCGAAAACACACTAACAATTTCCGCTAACAGCTCGGCATACTTTTCATCAAATACATTTTTTATGAGGGCTACCATCACTTTGTTTTCTTTCAATATCATCAATGCTTCCCGAGTGATATTTTCAACCAAGAACACAGGCATAAATGCAGGTAGTTTTTTAAAGGTTCGGATCACAGAGAGCTTATCCAGGAAAAAATTGATGTCTTCCTCCGTGGCTGTACGTCCATAAAAGATATCCGCCACAACAAAGCCCGGCCGAATTTTCTCGGTATCATATAGAGGTTGAATGTATGCAGGGGCTGTTAGCGCCCACTGAAAGTTTGCAAATTCCGCCGATGCAGAAAGCACTTTGGCTGAATCATAACCGATTAAGTTAATGTTCTGTGCCCAAGATGCAAAGTCGTTCACAACTTGTTTCTTTACGGTTTCAAGACCTACTGCGCGGGCGATACTGCGATTCTGTATAGAGGCCCATTCGGCAAGCATCCAATGTGTCTCATTATACTCTACGATAATGCCACACTTCAGCAAATCGTCAATCACTCTCTGGTGGAGCTTGTGCCCTTTTACATTCTTGATCGGCGATGATACCAGAGAAGGCAAAATGCTCTTGGCCACAAAGCCATTTTGAGACTGAAATGCACAGATATAGACCCAGTTAATTTGGGATGACTGCTTTATGGCATCCATTAAGCGCTCAATATAGCGGTTAGACATATATTGGCTCTCAAGATAAAAGAATTTCTGATTCTTATCAAACGAAAGGGTGCATATCTTATTAACCGGTTTTTTTGCGCGCGATAGGGCTTGGCGCGCCGCCGTGTTGGAAGCCCCATATTCATGCTCAAATTTTCTGGCAAGCTCGCCAGAAAGCATCGGGCCATATTTATTTAAAAGCGTCACAACCTTTTTGGACATACACACATACCCCCATTGGAAGATGTCACACTGCACTATTTATAATAAATAATTAATCGCTTGCGCAGATTATTTTGATGTTCATCAAGTCGTTGAGATCAAAGGATTTTTCTGCGTCTATAATCCTCATTTCAGAGAAACATGTCACACGGTATTTTTAGTATATAGCGATTGGGTAGTAAAAGCAATCCCCCTTTATGTTCTTGAAGAATCCATTTTCGCTATTTCTTTGTCTATTGCGGCTCAATCTTTGAGCCACCACCCACGCAGAAACAACTTGCATAACCGTCTGCTCAGAGTTACAATACAGACCACACAGAAATGAGAAACGCTTCCCGTCCGGCATCGGTGAATCTTCACCGGAACCCGGGCGGGAAGCGTTTTTGACCACATAGATTACCACATACGGCGCTGGAACACCCGGAAACAGCGGAGATAAGAGCGTCAAAGAGTAAGTAAAATAAATAGGAAATGGCTAAAAACCGCTATAAACAAGCGAAAAAAGTGTTCCCGATAAGTTTGGGATGTCGAGGTTGGGTGTTCAAGTCACCTCACTCGGACCAAAAGAGATAGACAAGTCTAGAAGCTTGTTTATCTCTTTTTATCTCGCAAGCAATAAAGTATTATGTATTTGAAAGCAATTTCAACTTAAATTTGTGCCATTTTTATGCTTAACTCAAGGAGTAGGGTAACTTACTAATATGTGGGGTTTACTTTTGCAATTCTGCTAATATTTGCGTCTGATATTGAAATTTAGCCTCCAACAGATTATAATTAAAAAAGAAATAAGTACTTTAAAATATACAAATTCAAAAACGCAAACATTAGATGATTTGCGATTTAGAGGTAAGGATGAGATTAAATAAGGTACAAAGAGCGGCTTATGAATTGATTCAAGCAGATGCAAGATTCCTATATACGCTTGTCGACATGAGTCAAAACGCAAGCAATATTAGTAGCAACTATATAATGATGTGCCAACCGTACATTGGAATCTTTGCAGACGGTGCAGAGCAGTGGTGCAAAAAGTTAGGACTAAAAGCACCGTTATTTAATGAACAAGAGAAAAACTATTACGATGCATTAAGGCAAAGTCATAAACTTCTTGAGAAAACATATTCTGAGTATGCCAATCTATTGATGAGTAAACTTGCTGAAAGTGATCAGTACTTTTATAGCATTCGAAGTCTGCGCGAAAAGGTATTTGGATACTATAATGTAGGAACTGATCTTTTTAATGGAGAATACTGTGGGAATACAATTCTTGGTGCTGCTTATATACCAATGCCGCTTTTAAGTAATCAGAATGTTAGCATAATGATAAAAGATCTAAGTGTTATAGTAGGTGAACTCGCAGGCTTTTTCGGGTGTAAGGCGTTTGCCCCATATTTATATGATGATAAGGGGAACACTGTAGAATGCAAGGATTTTCATTTTTTTAATAATTGTCCTCTAAAAGAAAAAAACGAGTTAGGCGTGGTTCTGTTTTCGATATTATGCATTATTAATTATGCTACAGTATTTATTGAAAATTTTTTCTTAGAAGAGATTCCCCAGAAATTTAAATTTGCATATCTGCAATACTATTATTTGTGTGACTTTGTAAACGAACTGAGGCTTACTGAAGGAACTAATTATTCGATTGATGATGCTCTGCAAAACAGAGAACTGCGAAACTGTCTTGCTCATTATGGATTAGGACAGTATTTAGAGGAGAAAGACATCATAGAAACAGATATATTGAAAGGCCTTACTGTTAAAGCGTTTAATTTAGATTACTTTGAAACTAAGCGGCAATTGTTTAAACATCTTCTTAATTTACGAGATCAAATTCAAACGAACATATTGGCGTAGATTTGTAGAAATGATTCCATTGAAGAAAAACGCTTGTTCAAATCAAGACAGCGAAAACGCAAAAACATCTCTATTGTCTTGTATTCACAAAACCCCTCTGAAACCGTTGATTTCAGAGGGATTTTTCTTATTCTTTGTCTATTGCGGCGCAGGATTTGAGCTGCCTTACGCTTTCAGCTTATACAGTCGATTCCCTTGGCCTGCCTCCACGACGACGATACCTTCATCGGCAAGCTGCTGTATGAGGGATTCAGTGCGGCTCAAGCTGGTGCCCAGGGATTTGGAGAGTGCAAACAGGTCGCTGGTGGGGTGGTCTGTGAGATAGTCGATCAGCAGTTGGCGCTGGGATAATGCGCTCAGGGGGACTTGCTTTCCGGCGGTTGCGTTTTCTGCGCCGCTGTGGCCTGTCATATACAGCGTAAGCGAGACGCGATCCAGCGAGCAGCTCTCCGAGAAAACCGGCTCCGGCCAGCCTTCGGATTTCCAAATACGGTACAGATTGGGGATGCCGCCGCCGGTGTATTCGCCTATATCCACGAAGCGGAACATCCGGGCCATTGCGGGGTTTCGCGGGGCAGACACGCCGCCGCTTTTGGCAGTGTCAAGAGGCACACGGAAGCTGCCGGGGTTGGAGAGGGTGATCTCCTGATAGCCCTTGCTGACGATGATGCCGCCGCTGCCATGATAATCCGCATTAACAAGGCAGTTGGCCAGCACTTCACGCAGAGCTTGACGGGCGGGCTTTTTCGCATTCTGTTGCAGTTTGTTATAAGCCCAGTAGTAGAATTCATAGACATTGCCGTTCCAAGGGGTTTCTTCCCAGTTGCCTTTCGTATCAAGCTGCTCACGGTAGGTTATGGCATAATTAGGGTATTCGCAGAGAATGTCTTGGTGATTGCCGAACATCAGCAGTCCGGCGAAAGTCGGGTGCAGTAAGCCGCCGTCATCGCCTATGGCATCAATTTTTTGCAGGAATGCTGTGTCATCCAAGCTCTCCCACATGTGTCTGGGGCGGTACAGCTTCATCCTCTGCCGGAAGCTGCGCACACTCTCGGAGTTGAGGGCTTCAAGTCCCATGCTGCGCACCAAGTGCATATCCGGCGACCGGACAGCCGCATCCCGCACCATGGCCTGATACTCCTCGTATGTACAGCGGTAATCACCCTCGCCGCTTCGGCGATAGGTGTTGCGGGTGTCATTGTCAACATACACGGGCTTGTAGGCCCGATCCGCACGGGGGACTTTGATAACGACGATGTGATCGCCGCCAACCTCTTCCGCATACACATCTTTTTCGGCCAGGATATTGACACTGACTTTCATGGGATCGTTGATGATGTGCCAAAATTCACGGATCAAACCGTCGGGATCGGGCAGATCTACGGAATCGAAGGTCTTGTCCGCTGTCTCGATAACGCCCAGCAGGATAATGCCGCCCAGTGTGTTAGCGAAGGCGGAGTAGGTCTCCCAAATGCTCTTGGGCAGACCGCCCAGGGCCTTTTTGGCCTCTATGCGGTTGTTCTCCCGGTATTGCTCCAGGCGACTGAAATCAAGCATGGATGCCACCTCCCTTGGAGGATATTTTAGCATATTGGGGGCGGGATGGCAATGCGAAGCGGTATTACGTCTTGTCGCCATAAGATAAATAGTAGAAATGCCCTCCATTAAATGGTATAATAATTCCGCAAGTCATTTACAAGGGGGGGTGCTGCTGTGGACTTTTGGAGCAGAATGCTGTCGGGCATTGCAGATACGATCCTGCCAAAAGATTTAGAGGAGGATGCGCTCCTTTTGCAGATGGAGGAAGCTCTGCGGGAGGAAAAGGAACTGTGGCGCGCACGGCAGAATTTCCTTGAGCCTGGCGTGGCTCGGAGCTTTCAGAACAAATGGCGGTCAGCATATTACTCTGCAAAGAAGAAAAGCACCGGCATACGATTCTCCCTTGGCCTGTCTGGGCGAAAGATTCGCAGCCTGGCACCGCAATTTATCGAGACCTATGAGCGCCTTCCCTCCAAGCTGCAAGCGTTTAACGAGCAGCGGGCAAATCAAAAGGTCGCCTATGCGGCAACGCTGATCTTGCCCGTGGAAGGGAAGATGCTGGATGACCAGCAAATGCAGTGCATCACGAAGGAGGTCCGCAATCACCTTGTCCTTGCTGGCGCTGGCACTGGGAAGACCACCACCATCGTCGGCTATGTCAAATATCTGCTGAAAAGAAAGATATGCATGCCGGATGAGATTCTGGTTTTGTCGTTTACCAATGCGTCTGCCGCAGAAATGAGCGAGCGACTGCAAAAGGAGATGGGAAGGCCGATTACCGCACAGACATTCCATAAGCTGGGACTGGATATTATCACGGCTGCGCAGGGGAAAAAGCCAAAGATCTACTCCGCAGATATTCGTCAATTTGTCCGGAAGCAGTTGGACACACTGACCCAGGACCCCGCTTATTTAAGAAAGCTATGCGAATATCTGACTTATAACGGAGCGGAGCAGAAAACGGAATTTGACTTTCAAACGGAGAAGGAATACCGCTCTTACCTGCAATACAACCCGCCTGTGACCCTCAAAAAGGAAACGGTAAAAAGCTATGGCGAGTTGGATATTGCTAATTTTCTTACACAAAACGGAATTACATATGTGTATGAGCAGGAATATCCCGTCGACACAAGAACTTCCCAATTCGGACAGTATCGCCCTGATTTTTACCTGCCTAACTTTGACCTGTATATAGAGTATTTCGGCATCAATAGGCAAGGGGAGGTTCCTCCCTATTTTTCGGGGAAAGACGGACTGTCGGCGACGCAAGCCTATCAAGAGGGCATCGCATGGAAGCGGGAGCTGCATCGAAAAAACGGGACGCGCATGATCGAGCTCTATGCGTATGAAAAGCTTGAGGAGCAGCTTTTGACCAAATTGGAGGAGCGTCTGAAAAAGGCTGGTGTGGTCTTTGTGCCTATGTCTCCCCAGGAAATGTGGGCGGAGATCAGTGGAACCCAGAACCAAAAGCTGGATCGGGTGGCGGAATTGTTTGGAACAGTTATTACCCTGACAAAAAATAATGACTGCTCGCTGGAGGAAGTGCACGGCAGAAACCGTAGTCTAAAAAATTTGCCCAGCATTGATGCGGTGATAGATATGATCGAGCCAATTTACAGCAGCTACCAGTCGATGCTGCGCGAACGCAATGAGATCGATTTCAACGACATGATCAATATGGCGTCCGCGTATGTCCAAAGCGGGCAGTATGGCCACCCATATCGCTATGTGATTGTTGACGAGTATCAGGATATCTCCCAGGCGCGCTACCGTCTGCTGGAGGCAATGCGCCAGCAAAAGGACTATAATCTTTTCTGCGTAGGGGACGACTGGCAGAGCATTTACCGCTTTAACGGCAGCGATATTGGTTTTATCCTCAACTTTGAAAAATACTGGGGTGCCTCGGCCATTAGCCGCATTGAAACAACCTATCGGTTTCCACAGAGCTTGATCTCCGTCAGCAGCGGCTTTATTATGAAAAACCCCGAGCAAAATCAGAAGCAACTGCGCAGCGCCGTTGCGGATCGGGGCTTTTCTATGGAGAAGATCACAGGGTATACGGAGTCCTACGCAGTGGAATTTCTTGCCGAAAGGCTGCGGGAACTGCCTGAGAAAAGCTCGGTACTGTTCCTGGGAAGATACCGATTTGATATAAAAATGCTGGATGGGCACAGTCGATTTTCCTATCAGTACAACGCTGCCCTGGGGCGGACGAAGGTGTCCTTTGCCAGGCGCACAGACTTGCAAATCTCCTTTATGACAGCTCATGGCTCCAAGGGGTTACAGGCGGACTATGTATTTCTGCTGAACACCAAGGCATACGGCATGGGATTCCCCAGCCAAATCGCCGACGCCCCTATTTTGCAGCTGCTTCTCGATAATTGTGACCACTATCCCTTTGCCGAAGAACGCCGCCTGTTTTATGTTGCAATGACGAGGGCGAAGAAGAAGGTGTGGCTTGTCACGCTAAAAGGAAACGAATCGGTTTTCGTGAAGGAAATTGACGAAGTGTACGGAGAAGCTATGCGCCGGGAGCAATATGCCTGCCCCCTGTGCGGCGGACGGCTGGTGCGAAGGAGTGGCCCATACGGGGAGTTCTTCGGCTGCTCAAACTACAAAACCAGCGGATGCCGCTACATAAGAAATATAGGCAAAAGCAAAGGTCAGCGGACGGACAAGTAAGTTTTGACTGCTGCGGCGCACTTGTATGGATGGGACTGAATTCCCATCGAACAAAACACAACCAAGGGTTTCTGACGCCGGTTTGGCCTCAAAATTCCTAACCCATCCATAGCTGTGAGAACTACGGTATAACGCCGTAATATTGTATCGAAATTAAGCTTATACACAATGTTTGCTATAATTACATCGACACAGTTCCATCGTTTCCTCAATTGAAAAACTAATTTCCGGTTGGGTAGCCAGTCATGCGGAAGTTAATCTTGCAAAAAGGTACCTGGAAGTAACTCTTACAAACATTTTCCAAGACATTGACATGCTCCCAACGGTAAATTACAATGTAAATGCTTTACCTATGCGCAGGATAGGGCAACACTGAGGAGCGACCTGAGCGGCACATAGGGTTTGCGGGAAGGCGGCATCTGAACGGATGCTGCCTTTTTTGCTGCCTTCCCGGAAACAAAAGCGATAAACCTCAGGGTTTAAGGGGCAGAGCCCCTTCGTCTTCTCCGAATGGCGGCAGCAGAGAAACGGAGAAAACCATGGCTAAGAATACACATTTGACCCTTAGTGACCGAATCGCCATTGAAGTCGGTCTCAAAGAACAGAAAAGCTTTTCTGCCATTGCAGCAGAACTGCGAAAAGACCCCACAACCATCTCCAAAGAAGTCCGTGCGCATATCAAACTAAAGCAGGCCGGAGGATACAATCCCTGCGGTGTCCGTAAGGAATGCAAACACTACGGTGATGTGTGCACACTCTGCCAGTTTCCTTACGGAAAAATGTGTCATACCTGCTTCAAGGCCAAGTGCTTTGAGACCTGTCCCGACTTCCAGAAAGCACAATGCTCCAAGCTGAACAAGCCGCCGTATGTCTGCAACGGCTGCCAGCAGCGTAAGGTCTGCAAACTGGAGCGGCACCTTTACGAAGCAAAATTCGCCCAGAAAGAGTATGAAGCGACCCGCAGCGAGTCCCGGCAGGGCTTTGCTGTGACGCCAGCGGAGCTTCAGCGAATCGACCGGATCATCTCGCCGCTCATTCAGCAGGGACAGTCCATTCACCAGATCTGCGTGAATAATGGCGACGAAATCATGTTGGACGAGAGGACCATCTACAATTATGTGGATGCCGGTCTTCTGTCCGTAGGAAATATGGATCTGCCCAGAAAGGTCCGCTACAAGGTGCGCAAAAGGAAACCCTCTGTACGGGTAGACAAGCAGTGCCACCTGGGCAGGACCTATGAAGATTTTCTGGAATACACCGCAGCCAATCCGGATGTTCCCATCGTGGAAATCGATTCTGTAGAGGGCCGCAAGGGTGGCAAGGTGCTGCTTACAGTGTTCTTCCGCAACTCCACCCTCATGCTGGCCTTTCTGCGGGACAGGAACACGGCACGGTCTGTTACGGAGGTTTTTGAATGGCTGTACGAAACTCTTGGGCACGAGCAATACTGCCGATTGTTTCCCATCATTCTGACGGACAGAGGCAGTGAATTTACCGACCCAGTTTCCATTGAATGCACTGAACTTGGAGAGGTACGAAGCAGAGTCTTCTATTGCAATCCTCAGCGTTCTGACCAGAAAGGCAGCTGTGAAGTCACCCACGAATTTATCCGGCGCATTCTTCCCAAAGGTACATCCTTTGACCATTTGCAGCAGAGCGATATCCTGCTCATGATGAGTCATATTAACTCCTATACGAGAAAGAAGCTGAACAACCAGTCAGCCCACCGGTTGTTCAGCTTCTTATATGGAGATACCATTCTGCCGTCTCTCGGCATTCAGGAGATCCCCGCAAACGATATCAATCTGACACCCCGACTGCTCAAAAAGTAAAATCAAGCTGCTGCTATTCGGAATATATCCGTATGCAGGGGTGGAAGTTACTTTTGCAAATTTTGCAAAAACACTTCGACCTCCGCTTGGCATGCCCATTTTTAGGCGAGGGTGTCCGATCTGTCTCTATGCTAACATACCCGCTGACAATATTCAATTTCTTTGTAAGATTAAATTCCGGTTTCGGCATTGTTTGTAAAATTAACTTCCGGATTTGAGAGGGTAATGCTTATTTCCCGGAATTTAATCTTGCAAGGCTTTTTGAAGTCCGGAAGTAAATCGTGCAAACCGGAAGTTACTTTTGCAATTCACCCAGTTCCATCGTTTATATCCGCAATCTAAGGAGGGACAGTATGAGCAGAAAAAGCCGGGAACGCAGGGAAAAGAATAAGGCTGTCCGTCCGGATGATTACTTCTCCAACGGCACATTCGAGATGGCACGCTTTAGGAAAACCACTATCGTAAGAAACAATCGAACACCAGAGCAACATGCTGCGCAGATGGAATATCTGCGCACAGAGTACGCTTCCAAATATGAGGATATCGCTCAGAAAGTAAAATCTCTCAAAGAGAAAGTAACCCAGTGCGACCCATATTCACTCCTCATGTATCTGCGAAGTTTGGCAACCATGGGGCAAATGAATATTTTTAGCGAGATTGAATATTCGAGTGATGCCAACGCGATAATCCGCGCGCAGGAGTATGTCCAAAGCATTTTTGTATCTACAGAAAACAACTATGTTCCCTCCGAACCAAATGAGGAAGCGGCGCTCCATGCTCAGATTGTAGCCGATTTCGATGAGTTGTATAAAGATTTCAGATTCTTTTATCATTTCTGGGCGGCTCATATCCAGAAATCGGGGAAGATTGGTGATTCTCGTCTTAATGAAATCGTGGAGTCCCAGTATATGTATTGGGTCCGTGGAAACCGCTATCAAATATTTGAATTGGAACCGCTAAAGTCGTTGCTTCCGCCTCACAACGATGTTTTGTTGGAACTTTTCGGAGTGTCTTCGGCAGAGGTAATTGAGGGATTGGAAAAACTCAGGTATTCCCTTTCCCAGGGATATGCGGATGCCATTATGGAACTTGGCAAAGAATTTGAGCTTTTTGTTGAAGCCGTTGACTCAGGTATCAGCCCTGAAGATGCACGCAAACACGCCGAAGGAAGAACTTCAAAAATCGCAGGTAAACTACACGGGAGCGATTTGATCAATGTTGCGGCCATTACTGGTTGGGACTCTCGGTTTATTGATATGCTGTCCTATGGTATTAATGAGTGTTCCACATTCTGGGGCGAAAGCGAATTCGCCGGTTGGCCAATTGTAGAACTGCCAGTAACCAAAAGACCATTTATTAAAATCGACGGAATATCTTACGCTTTCTTGTACTATGCTCTTTTTGATAATATTTACAGAAATATCCAAAAAGGAATTATGCAGCGAAAGCTGGAATACCTCGAAGACTGGAAGGAGAAGCAGACCCAAGCCAGCGAAGAAATGGTTAAAGAGTTATTCTTGAAATTATTGCCTGGTGCCGAAGCTCATGTTAGCAACTATTACCCTGTTAAAAGTTCTTTAAAGAAGACAAATGAGAACGATATTATTATTACTTATCAGAACAATTTATTTGTGATAGAGGTGAAAGCAGGATCGTTTCCATCTACTCCACCAATTACAGATTTTGAGGCGCATACAAAAGCGTACCGGAAATTAGCAGAGGTAGCCGACTCTCAATGTAGCAGAACTGTAGAATACATTGCCAATCACGCTCCTGCTCAGTTTTATGATCACGAAAAGAATCCCACATTCTTGCTTCCGGGGCCTAATACTTTCGATGATGTATTCACTTTTTCCGTGACAGTTGATAATTTTAACGAATTCGCCGCAAAAGCAGAAAAATTGAGTATCATCTCGCTTAAGGAAGAGACAATCGTTATTTCTTACGATGACTTGTTAGCGTATGCGGGTTATTTCGATGAGCCTATCCGTTTCTTACATTATTTGAAACAGAGGAAAGCCGCAATGCGTGTTCCCCAATATCAAATGTACGATGAGTTTGATCACTTGGGCCTTTACATCGACAGAAATCTATATGCATTAGACCCGTCCTAGTATGGCGATGTTGAAAAAATCGTTTAGAAAGGCCTCTGGAAACCTTTGGATGAATACTTTAATTTGCGATTTGCTAATCCTTCAGAAGCTAAAAAACCAACTCAGAATATGCCCAATCAAATTTCAGAAATCATTGAATATTTGGGAAGTAGTATTTCTCCAGAAAAAATCCGCTTTGCGCATTATCTAATGGATCTAGCATCAGATGCAAGAGAAGAATTAGCTGATAAAATTGAATATGCATTTAGACGCCAAAGAGAACTGAAGCGCGCTGTGCCGTTGGCGGCGTTCGGGGAAATCAAATATTGTGCCTTTATATCTATGCCTGGTATAATTCAGTATCCAATTCAGGAACAGATTGATTATGCTTATGCTGCTGCATCCAGAAACGAAAAAATCCCTGTTATGTGGATTTCACTGGAGTACGATGACAAAACAAATTAGTTTCCGCAGAAGGAAAGAAGTGTTTCTTTTCAGACCTGAAGGGGGACGATATAGAACGCATCCGTCGTATAGGGTGTGTGAAGGCACAGGACTGGGTTTTGCAATACAAAATGGTCCATGGAAAAATAGGGCGAAACGACTACTGCCCATGCGGAAGCGGAAAGAAGTACAAATTCTGCTGCATTGAAATCCAGTAATTTAAATAGGACAAAGAGACAGAGCGTTGATGCTTGGACTGTGTTGCCTTAGATACTAAGATTAATCTGTTTTCCGTTTTTCAAATTTCATACTTTTTGCAATGTAATGCGATTAAGAAATAGAGAGTGAAATAGGGCGTTACTTCTATCTTGAAGATTTTTAGTTGAATGGAGGGTGTCACATTTAAGTTAAGACTATCAATTCACTGCTATAACAGAGTAAAAAATTACACTAGGAAGGATATATCACCTATGGGACCTGGAAAAGCATTCGAATTATTTGTTAAGCGTATACTTGTTAATATTGGCTTTTCTGAAGTTGTATCTGATGGATTATATATCTACGATGGGACTCCGGGCCAAATGATTCAAGGATTGGGTGAGGCCCACAATGCAGATGTATTACTGGAGCCACCAGCCCAAACTCCCTTTTATTCAAAGACAAGGATTCTTATTGAGTGCAAAGATTATCGGACAAAGATTGGACTTAATGTAGCAAGGAGTGCTCTCGGGTTGCGAGAAGATATCAACAATTTCAATATTGTCGATATGGCCGAATTGAAAGCTCGCCGCCGCCAAAATCGCCGAGTACTCCCACCGATTTTTGATCAGTATTCCTATCAAGTCGCAATTGCAGCATTGTCTGGATTTACGACGCAAGCGCAAGAGTTTGCTGCTGCGTATCGAATTCCCCTAATTGAATTCAATAAGCTCCCGTTTTGGAATGAATTCTGCCAGACGGTTGGATACAGTGGCTTTCATTTCAACGCCCGACGAGTTTATTTTGATATGATCGATTCTGAGAATCGGCTACTTGAACTGGCGGATAAAATCGGTCAGCGCATGGCCGTGGCAATTACAAACTCCGGCCAAATGCTGTTTTTGTACCACACGACAGACGAACATATCCATTTTAATGAATATTATTCGCTGCATTGGGAGGATCCTAAGGAACCCTGGATTTTAAGGTCTGACCAAGAAGAATACCTGTTCCAGTTACCTGAGAGTATACTGAAAGTGTGGTTAAACAAATCGACAGACGAACTCAAAATGAAACGCGAGGCTATTAACTGTAAAGACAGTTTTCTTTCCCACATGGTTGTTTATTATACTGAGGACGGTCAACCTGCAATTAAAATGATATCTATTGATCGATTCCAGTTGGAAGAAGCAATCTATCGTTTAGGGTAATAGCTTAAATTTTATATCGAATTACCACCGGCATGGGTATCATTGGCTTGGTACCCATGTCGGTGATTCTTTTCATATCCGAGTCTTCCCCCGCTTGCCCTTCTTCTCCTCCGGTGGGCTTCCATCGCCCTCGCCCAAATCCTTCAGTCGCTGCGCTTCCACAATCTCAGCCTTCATCTCTGCAATTAACAGCTTCAGCTTCTCCTCGCACTCCTCGCGGGTGTGGGCGTAGACATTGCGGGCGTGTTTCTTGCCGTCGGGCCATTTGGGGGAGTAGCGTCCTTCAAACAGGTGGTCGTTGATCTCGCTGACACAGCCGGTGCCGGACCTGCGCTTGCGGCCCACATAGGGCTTGAAGTCGGTCATACTCGGCTTTTCCGCCGTGGCCGGGGCGGTTTCCTGCCCCGGCTCTGAAGCGTCCTCCTGTGGCACCGCTTTGCCGATACTTCGGTCGATGTTGGCGGCGGCTGTGAGCCGCATATCATCGGTGATGTGAGTATAGATGTCCAGCGTAGTGGCCGCCGACACATGCCCCAGCATGGCGGAGAGGGTTTTCACATCCTTGCCGCTCTCCAGCGCCAGCGTTGCGAAGGTGTGCCGCAGATCATGAAAGCGCATCCGCTCACAGCCCGCGTGGTCCAACAGCCGGTGCAGCCGCTGGCGCACCACCGAGGGCAGCAGAGGAGAGTCCTCCTTCTTGGGGGACGGGAACAGCCATCTGGAAACATTCCTTTTCCGGTACTCTCTGAACACCTCCAGCACTTTGGGCGGCAGGAGCAGGGTGCGTACCGCCGCCTTTGTTTTCGGCTCGGTGACCACCACCTCCGAGCCTATGACCACCGCCTGCTTGCTGATTCGCAGTTCGCCCGTGGTCAAATTCAGGTCCTCCCATTGCAGGACCGTCAGCTCTCCCAGCCGCAGTCCTGTGGCAAATTCCAGCAGGAACAACTCGTAGTACTTTTCCTCCTTCGCCTGGATCAGCAGCTTCTGCATGGCCTCCCGCGAGAGGAGATTCATTTCCCCTTTTCGGGCGGGCGGCAGCTTGCAGCCGGACGCTGGGTTCTGTGGAATCAGGTTTCCCGATACTGCCTTTTCCAGTGCCCGCCAACACAGGCTGTGGATGTTGCGGAGCTGGGAGTCCGCCAGCCCCGTTTCACCGTCCGATTGGTCCGCACGCCCCTCTGTTTTCAGCCAGACGAAGAACTGCTGCATATCCTTCGCGGTCAGCCTGTTCAGCGGGATATGACCCAGCCCCGGTCTGATGTACAGCCGGAGGTAGCCTTCGTAGATCCGCCGTGTGCCGGGACGGGCGGCGGGTCTGCTGTGCGTCTCATACCAGTGCTCCATCCAGTCCCCGAAGGGCATATCTGCCCTGGTCCTCGGCGGTGCAGGCGGCGCAAGGGCGTCCTTCAGCGTTTTCAGCTTCTCCACACACTCAGATTTTGTTTTAGCCAGCACATTTTTCGTTTTCGGCAGACCCTTGTCATCGTAGCCGATGACCACGCGTCCTTCCCATCGGCCGTCCTTTCTCAGGCGGACAGTTCCTTCTCCGTTTTTTCATTTTCTTGCCACGGCTTCAGCTCCTCTCCGAAAATATCGGTCAAAAATTCATCTACGATCTCTGCCGCCCTCTTTTGCATATCGCCGGTGGTGTGGGTGTAGGTGTCCAGCGTGAAGGCCGCCCGGGTATGACCCAGGATGCCTGAGAGCGTTTTCACATCCACGCCGGAGGTCAGGGCATAGTATTATATGATAAAGCGATAAATCGGTCAAGTGAAAATTCGGGACCGTGCAGAATTTCATCAGTTTAAACAGTTTTTCACTGCTTTTTTCTGCTGTTTTGCGAATTGCAGTCCCCACAAAAAGATGCTATCCTTTAAGTACAAAAGAAAGGGTGAGACCAATGTACAGTGAGGATACCCCCGAGCCATGGCGGCACGGGGAAGACGGCTGCAAGGGATCTGAGAAAAACACTCCAATGTTCCCCGCATCATGAGAACCGCGCAACGGTGCATTGCATAGCAGAGAGCACCCCAGCACAGGAAAGATCTTGTATGCCGTGACTCCGCAGAAAGAGAGGTAGTCAATGATGTTAGATATTAAGAACCATGGATGACCCTTGGCCGTGAAACGCAGGAGATCGGCCAAGGGTCATCGTTGTTTTTGATAAGCGTTATGTGCAGCGGCTTTCGAGCCGCCGTTTTTTTTACCCTGCGAAAAAAGCTGAACGCGGCGCAGATCCGCGAATTTCTGAAAATCTACGCCCAATAAGCGATAAGCTGGATGCGCTTTGCGTTGTCAATTGGCGCGCCCCTGCTCAGTCATTCCCCTTGCCGGTGGAGCGGAGCATCACATCGTGATAGCCGCCCTCGACGATGCTGGTGGCGGAGACGAGCGTGAGCTTCGCGTTCTTCTGAAGATCGGGGATCGTGGTCACGCCGCAGTTGCACATGGTGGATTTGACCTTATAAAGGCTACGCGCGACATTATCCTGCAAAGAGCCTGCGTAGGTGACATAGGAATCCACGCCCTCCTCAAAGGCAAGACCCGTCTTGCCGCCGATGTCGTAGCGCTGCCAGTTGCGCGCGCGGTTCGAGCCCTCGCCCCAGTATTCCTTGACATACACGCCGTTGACAAGGAGCTTATTCGTGGGCGATTCGTCAAAGCGGGCGAAGTAGCGGCCGAGCATCAGAAAGTCCGCGCCCATGGCGAGGGCGAGCGTCATGTGATAGTCGTGGACGATGCCGCCGTCGGAGCAGATGGGAACATAGACGCCCGTTTCGCGGAAATATTCGTCGCGCGCGGCGGAGACCTCGATGAGAGAGGTCGCCTGACCGCGGCCGATGCCCTTGGTCTCGCGCGTGATGCAGATGGAACCGCCGCCGATGCCGACCTTGACAAAGTCTGCGCCGCACTCGGCGAGGAAGCGGAAGCCGTCGCGGTCGACCACATTGCCCGCGCCGATCTTCACGGTATTGCCGTAGTTCTCACGCACGAAGTCAATGACCTTCTTCTGCCAGACAGAGTAGCCCTCGGACGAGTCAATGCAGAGAATATCCGCGCCCGCCTCAACGAGCGCGGGGATGCGCTCGTGGTAGTCGCGGGAGTTGATGCCCGCGCCGACCAGATAGCGCTTCTGCGCGTCCTGGAGGGCGAGGGGGTGCTCCTTGTGCTCGGCGTAGTCCTTGCGGAAAACGAAGTAGCGCAGGCAGTCGTTCTCATCCACAATGGGCAGAGCGTTGAGCTTGTGCTCCCAAATGATGTCGTTGGCCTCCTTGAGCGTGGTGGAGGAGGGAGCAGTGATGAGCTTTTCTCGCGGCGTCATAAAATCGCGCACCTTGAGGTCTGTGCTCATGCGGCTGACGCGGTAGTCACGGCTCGTGACGATGCCGAGGAGTTTCCCGTTGGGCATGGCGTCCTCAGTGATGGCGACGGTGGAGAAGCCGTTTTTCTCCTTGAGCGCGAGCACATCGGCCAGCGTGTGCTCAGGCGTGAGATTCGAGGCGCTGACGACGAAGCCCGCCTTGCTGCTCTTCACGCGGCGCACCATCTCCGCCTCGCTTTCGATGGACTGCGAGCCGAAGATGAACGAAAGCCCGCCCTCCTTGGCAAGCGCGACGGCGAGCGTATCGTTCGACACCGACTGCATGATCGCCGAGACCATCGGGATATTCAGGCTGATGGGGCAGTCCTCCTGCCCCTTGCGGTATTTGACCAGCGGCGTTTTGAGCGAAACGCGGTCGGGCACGCACTCCTCCGAGGTGTAGCCCGGTACGAGCAGGTACTCGCTGAAGGTATGAGACGGATCGGGATAGTAATAGGCCATGACTTGCCCTCCTATTTTTTGAAGTAACGCACCGCCGAGGCGAACAGGTGCATATCGTAAGTCCCCGGCACGTTTCGGTAAAGCGCGGGGCCGATGCGCTCGCTGTGCCCCATTTTGCCAAACACCCGCCCGTCGGGGGAGGTGATGCCCTCGATGGCGCAGACGGAGCCGTTGGGATTAAAAGCAGTATCCATTGTAGCATATCCGTCAAGGCCTGCATACTGCGTGGCAATCTGGCCGTTTGCGGCAAGCTGTTCGATCAGCTCCTGCGAGGCGAGAAAACGCCCCTCGCCGTGCGAAATGGGAACGGTGTAAATATCTCCCACCTCTGTTCCCGCAAGCCACGGAGATCGCGTCGAGCACACGCGCGTGCGCACGAGCTTGGACTGGTGGCGGCCGATGACATTGTAGGTGAGTGTCGGGAAGGACTCGTCGGTATCCATGATCCTTCCGTAGGGCACGAGGCCGAGCTTGATGAGCGCCTGGAAGCCGTTGCAGATGCCGAGCATCAAGCCGTCGCGCTGCTCGAGCAGCGCCGTCACCTGCTCGCGGACGGCGGCATTGCGGAAAAACGCGGTGATGAGCTTGGCGCTGCCGTCCGGCTCGTCGCCGCCGGAGAAGCCGCCGGGAATGACGATCATCTGTGCGGTCCTGACGGCAGCGGCAAAGCGCTCGACGCTGTCTGCGACATCGGCGCTCGTGAGGTTGCGGACGATGAATTGCTCGGCGTCCGCGCCTGCCTCCGAAAGCGCGCGCTGCGTGTCGTACTCGCAGTTCGTGCCGGGGAAAACGGGGATGAGCGCCTTCGGACGCACCTGCTTGACGGCGGGGGCGACGCGCGTCTTCGTTTCATGGGAAAAGCTCTCGACCGTGCCGCTGTCCCGCGTCTTTGTCGGGTAGACGGCTTCGAGCACGGCGTCGTTCAGCGCGGCAAGCTCTTCGATGGAGGCACTGTCCGCGCCGAGGGCAATGGCCTTTTCCGCTGTGGTGACGCCGATGCGCACGGCGTCGGAGACTTCATCGCTCAGCTCGGCGACAATCGCGCCTGGCATGGGGGCGAACCAGTCAAGCACCGTATTTTCCGCGGCGAAGCCGATCTCGTTGCCGAAGGACATCTTCATCACCGCCTCGGCAAGGCCGTTTTCGACCGCCCACGCACTCACGACCTTGCCCGCGCGCGCAAGCGCGGTGAAACGCTCCCACGCGGCGGTCTGCTGCTCGGGCGTTTTGCCTGCGAAGAGGTAGACGCCGTGGCCCACCGCCTTCAGGTCGGTCGTCAGCAGCTCGCCTTCGAGCAGCGGCGCGATGGCGAAGGAGATGAGCGTCGGCGGCACATCGCGGTCAAGAAAGCTGCCGGACATGGAGTCCTTGCCGCCGATGGCGGCGGCGCTCAGCTCCAACTGCGCGTCCAGCGCGCCGAGCAGCGCCGCGAAGGGCTTGCCCCAACGCGCGGGCTCATTGCGGAGCTTTTCAAAAAATTCTTGCAGGGAAAGATATGCCTTATGATAGTCTGCGCCTGCGGCGACGAGCTTGGCGACCGAGGTATAGACCGCGTCGTGCGCACCGCGATAGGGGTCGGCGCTCAGCGCGTCGGGGTCGCAGCCCCAGGCCATCACGCTGCCCTGCGCGGTCTTCTCGCCGGGGAGGACGGGCAGGAGCGCCGCCATCGCCTGCGCGGGGCTGCGCTGCGTCCTGCCGCCAAAGGGCATGAGGAGTGTCCCCGCGCCGACGGTGGAGTCGAAGCGCTCGACAAGGCCGCGGCGGGAGGCGCTCTTGAGGCTGCCCGCCATGCCGCGCAGCGTTTGAGCTGCGGCGGGAGCGGCACATTCCCTCGCGGGGACGGCGACGGAGGCGTGCTTCGTCGCGCCGTTGGTGTCGAGGAAGGCGCGGGAGAGGTCGGCGATCGTCTGTCCGCGCCAGCGCATGACCATGCGGGGGCTTTCGGTCACGACCGCCACGCGGTAGGCCTCTAAGTTTTCCGCCGCGGCAGCGGCGATGAATTTCGCCTCGTTCTCCGGTGCGACGACAACCGCCATGCGCTCCTGCGATTCGGAGATCGCAAGTTCCGTGCCGTCGAGGCCCTCGTACTTCCTGCGCACGGCGTCGAGGTCGATGATGAGTCCGTCCGCCAGCTCGCCGACCGCGACGGACACGCCGCCCGCGCCGAAGTCGTTGCAGCGCTTGATGAGGCGCGTGACCGCGCCGTCGCGGAACAGACGCTGGATCTTGCGCTCCTCGGGCGCATTGCCCTTTTGCACCTCGCTCGCCATCGTGGAAAGCGATTTCATATCGTGGCTCTTGGAGGAGCCGGTCGCGCCGCCGATGCCGTCGCGCCCCGTGCGCCCGCCGAGCAGGATGACCACATCACCCGGCGCGGGACGCTCGCGCACAACGTTGTCCGCGGGCGCGGCGGCGACGACTGCACCGCACTCAAGGCGCTTGGCGACATAGCCCTCGTGGTACAGCTCCGCGATATGGCCGGTAGCAAGGCCGATCTGGTTGCCGTAGGAGGAATAGCCCGCCGCGGCGGTCTGCGCGAGCTTGCGCTGCGGGAGCTTGCCTGAAAGCGTTTCGGCAAGCTCCTTTCTCGGGTCACCGCCGCCCGTCACACGCATTGCCTGATGGACATAGGCACGGCCGGAGAGCGGGTCGCGGATGCAGCCGCCGATGCAGGTGGCCGCGCCGCCGAAGGGCTCGATCTCGGTGGGATGGTTATGCGTTTCATTCTTGAACATCAAAAGCCAGTCCTGCTCCTTGCCGTTCACCATGGCGGGCACATGGATGGAGCAGGCGTTGATCTCCTCGCTCTCGTCGAGCTCGGGGAGCAGCCCGCGGGCTTTGAGCGTCTTTGTGCCGATGGTCGCAATATCCATAAGCGTCTGCGGGCGCTTGGCAGCCCTCTCCGCGCCGTAGACCTCCTCGCGCGCGGCAAGATAGCGCGCATAGGCGCCCTTGACGGCGTCATCGTCGATGCGGATCTCGTCAAGGTGTGTGGAGAAGGTCGTGTGGCGGCAGTGGTCGGACCAGTAGGTGTCGACCACGCGCAGCTCGGTCACGGTGGGGTCGCGGCGCTCGGTCTCGCGGAAATAGTCTTGCAGCGCCTTGAGGTCGGCAATATCCATGGCAAGCCCCATAGAGGAGAGCAGTGCGGAGAGCCCGGCCTCGTCCATGGCGGTGAAGCCCTCGACGGACGAAACGCACTTCGGCTCGGCAAGCTCCTCGGCGAGCGTTTCGGGCTTTTTAAGGCTCGCCTCGCGGCTTTCGACGGGGTTGATGACATAACGCTTGACCGCCTCGACATCGGCATCCGTCAGCGTCCCATAGAGTGCGTAGACCTTCGCCGTGCGGATGCGCGGGCGCTCGCCTTGGCTCAGAAGCTGGATGCACTGCGACGCGCTGTCCGCGCGCTGGTCGAACTGACCGGGCAGGGGCTCGACGGCAAAGACCGCGCAGGCGTCCTGCGTGTCCGCCGCGTCGGACACAAGGTCCAGCGGCGGCTCGGAGAACACGCTCCTGCAGGCATTTTCAAAGAGAGGGGCCTCGATCCCCTCTACATCATAGCGGTTCCAGATACGCGCGGCGCGCAGGCCCTGCACGCCGAGAAAATCGCGGCAGTCCGTCAGCAGCGCCTCGCACTCGGGCGCGAGACCTTGCCGCTTTTCCACATAGGTCCGAAATACCATTTTATCCTCTTTCCTCCCGCGCCGCGAGCGCGGCGCTGCCGATGTCGCCGCGGCAGTATTTGTTGGCAAAATCTACGCCCTCCGCCAGATGGTACGCGTCCTCGACGGCGGCCCTCAGTGTGGGGGCGACGGCGGTGACGCCGAGCACGCGTCCGCCCGCGGTCAGGAGCGTATCGCTGTCCTTTTTCGCGCCCGCGACATAGCAGTGCGCGGCGGCCTCTTCGCTCATTGTGATGGGGAAGCCGCTCTCATACTTTTGGGGGTAGCCCTCGGACGCAAGCACGACACAGCAAGCAGAATCAGTCGAAAATTCCACGCTCACATCCGCGAGCGTACCGTTCGTCGTCGCCTGCATGACGGTGAGCAGGTCGCTTTTGAGCAGCGGCAGCACCGCCTGCGTTTCGGGGTCGCCGAAGCGGCAGTTGTACTCCACGACCTTCGGGCCGCTCTTGGTGAGCATCAGCCCGAAATAGAGGCAGCCGCGGAAGGGGCGGCCCTCGGCGCGCATCGCGCGGATCGTCGGCAGGAAAATATTCTCCATGCACTCCGCCGCAATTTCCTTTGTATAGTACGCGTTCGGCGCGACCGCGCCCATGCCGCCGGTATTGGGGCCTTTGTCACCGTCGAGCGCGCGCTTGTGGTCCATGGAGGAGACCATCGGCACGAGCGTTTCGCCGTCGGTGAAGCTCAGCACCGAGACTTCGGGACCCTCCATATATTCCTCGATGACGACGCGCGCGCCGCTCTGACCGAAGGTCTTATCCTCGATCATCGCGCGCACGGCGGCCTTCGCCTCCTCAACTGTCTGCGCGACGACGACGCCCTTGCCGAGCGCGAGGCCGTCCGCCTTGACGACGATGGGCGCACCCTCGGCGTCGATGTAGGCACAGGCGGAGGGCGCGTCGGTAAAGACGCGGTATTTTGCGGTGGGAATGTTGTATTTTTGCATCAAGTCCTTTGCAAACGCCTTGCTCGCCTCGATGACGGCGGCCTTTTTGTCAGGGCCGAAGCAGGGGATGCCCGCCTCGCTCAGCGCGTCGACCGCGCCGAGGGCGAGGGGGTCGTCGGGCGCGACGACGGCATAATCAATGCCGTGCACCTTGGCAAATTCGACCTGCGCGGGGATGTCCTTCGCGCCGATCTCACTGACGCAGACCGCGTCGGCGGCGATGCCGCCGTTGCCGGGCAGACAGTAAATTTTCTCGACCGCGGGGTTTTCCTTCAGCTTTTTAATGATGGCGTGTTCGCGGCCGCCGCCGCCGATGACCATGAGCTTCATGGAGAAGTTCCTCCTTGCTTAATGATGGAACAGGCGCATACCCGTGAACGTCATAGTGATGCCGTATCTGTTCGCCGTCTCGATGACATTGTCGTCGCGGATCGAGCCGCCCGGCTCGACGATGTAGGAAGCGCCGCTCTTGCGCGCGCGCTCGACATTGTCGCCGAAGGGGAAAAAGGCGTCCGAGCCGACGGTCACGCCGCGCTGCTGCGCGAGCCAAGCGCGCTTTTCCTCGCCCGTGAGCGCCTCGGGGCGCTCTTGAAAGACGCGCTGCCACGCGCCGTCGGCAAGCACATCGTCGCACTCGTCGGAGAGGTAGACATCGATAGCGTTGTCGCGGTCGGGACGGCGGATGTCGTCCACGAACGAGAGGGCGAGCACCTTCGGATGGCGGCGGAGATACCAGTTGTCCGCCTTCTGTCCCGCAAGTCGGGTGCAGTGGATGCGGCTTTGCTGGCCCGCGCCCACGCCGATGGTTTGACCGTCTTTCACATAGCAGACGGAGTTGGACTGGGTGTATTTGAGCGTGATGAGGGCAAGGAGCATATCGCGCTTTGCGCCCTCGGGCAGGTCTTTATTTTCGGTGACGATGTTCGTGAGCAGGCTCTCATCGATTTTGCAGTCGTTGTGCCCCTGCTCAAAGGTGATGCCGAAAACATCCTTCTGCTCCAGCGGCGCGGGAGTGTAGGCGGGGTCGATCTGCACGATGTTGTATTTGCCGCCCTTTTTCGTCTTTAAGATGGCAAGCGCCTCGTCGCTGTAAGCAGGGGCGATGATGCCGTCGGAAACCTCGGTTTTCAGATACGCGGCGGTGGCGGCGTCGCACTCGTCGGAGAGTGCCGCCCAGTCGCCGTAGGAGCAGAGGCGATCCGCGCCGCGGGCGCGGATGTAGGCACAGGCGATGGGGGAGAGCGCCGTGCCGGGCGCGACGAAATAGACCCTTTTGTCCACCTCGTCGAGCGGCAGGCCGAGCGCCGCGCCCGCGGGGGAGACATGCTTGAAGCTCGCCGCGGCGGGAAGGCCCGTCGCCTCTTTCAATTCGCGCACGAGCTGCCACGAGTTGAAGGCGTCGAGCAGGTTGATGTAGCCGGGCTTGCCGTTGAGAACCGTAAAGGGAAGGGCTGCGCCGTTTTTCATGAAAACGCGCGCGGGCTTCTGGTTGGGGTTGCAGCCGTATTTGAGTTCCAGCTCGTTCATGTCGTCCTCCTCAGTCGCCTGAATTTTTGTTGAACAGCTTCACTTCGCCGTTCACGTTCGCATAAAGGGACACCTTATTGTCCGCGTTGAGCGCCGCCCAGACTTCTTCGGGCGAGGGGACGCTCGCCTCCATCGGCTCGCCCGCAAAGGTGGGCAGGGGGTTTCCGTCCCCCTGATAGGTGCTGATGAAATAGCCCTTGCCCTCGTCGCAGCCTTCGTAGCAGAAGAACTCGCGCAGACAGCGCCCATCCTTACGCTTGAGGATGGACAACTCGAAGGAGCCGTCCTCGTGCATGATGGCGGAGATGCGCGGCGTCCAGTTCGGCTCGTCCGGCTCGTATTCGCGTGTCATGAGACCGCGGCGAAAGTCGCCGTGCTGGCAGATGGTGTCGGTCTGATCGCCGTTCGTCACGACGAGGTCGCGCCCCATCGTGCGCACGGGATGATAGATGATGAGGCTGGGGTCAGAGAGCTTGGCGGGGTCGTGCGCCTCGGTGCGGATGCCGTCCTCGGTCTTGACAAAGACGCGGTTGCGGCTGTTCTCGCTGCGCCCCATGATGAAATAATACACACAGCGGCGTCCGACAAGGATGCCGCGGCCGGGATAAGAGGTCGCCTTTAAAAACTCCAGAAAATCAGTCATTTTTCTGCTCCTTCTCTCTTACGATCTCTGCGCAGATGCGCTCTGCCGCAAGCGGCAGCAACTGCCATTCCGCCTGCTCCATCACGCGCCGCTGTAACGTTTCGGGCGTGTCGTCCGGCGCGATCTCCACCGCCTTTTGCAGCAGGATCTCGCCGCCGTCGGGAATTTCGTTGACAAAGTGTACCGTCGCGCCCGTGACCTTCACGCCGCGCGCGAGCGCGGCCTCGTGTACCCTCAAGCCATACATCCCCTTGCCGCAGAAGGCGGGGATCAGGGACGGATGGACATTCAGAATGCGCCGCGGCCACTGCCTCGTGAACGCCGCGCTGAGGATGAACGTAAAGCCTGCGAGGAGAATGAGGTCGATCTCCTGCTCGCACAGCAGTGCGGAAAGCTCGTTTTCAAACGGCTTCTGCCCGCAGGCGGGCGAGAGCATGCGGGCCGGAACACCCGCGTTTTCCGCCCGCGTGAGCGCATAGGCCCCCGCGCGGGAAGAAACGACCAGCACGATCTCGCCGTGCGGCATTTTTCCGTCGCGCTGCGCGTCGAGCAGCGCCTGCAAATTCGTGCCGCCGCCGGAGACCAGCACGGCGATGCGGGCGCGTGTCAGCATAGCGCCACCTTTTCCTCGCCCGATACGATCTCACCGATGACGCCCGCTTCCTGACCGAGAGAATGCAGCGCGGCGAGCGCCTTATCGGCGCTGTCTCTTGCAGCGACGAGCACCATGCCCGTGCCCATGTTGAAGGTGTTGAACATATCGCGCTCCGAGATGCCGCCCATGCGCGCGAGCAGGGGGAAGATGGGCGGGATGTGCAGCGCTTTCTTTTCGATCTTCGCGCACAGGCCGTCGGGAATGCAGCGCGGAATGTTCTCATAAAAGCCGCCGCCAGTGATGTGGCTGATGCCGCGGACATCGGCGGCCTCAACGACCGCTAACACAGGACGGACATAGATCTTCGTCGGGCGCAGCAGCTCCTCGCCGAGCTCGCAGCCCAGCTCGCCGTAATACTGCCCGAGGTCGGCGTTCTCCACATCGAACACCTTGCGCACGAGCGAGTAGCCGTTGGAGTGCAGTCCGCTGGAGGGCAGCCCGATGACCACATCCCCCGGCTGCATTTTGTTCTTGTCCAGAATTTTGTCACGGTCCACGACGCCCACGGCAAAGCCCGCAAGGTCATAGTCGTCCGGCTTCATCGTGCCGGGGTGCTCAGCGGTCTCGCCGCCGATGAGCGCGCAGCCCGCGCGCACACAGCCCTCGGATACGCCCGAGACCAGCGACACGACCTTTTCCGGGATGTTCTTGCCGATGGCGATGTAGTCGAGGAAGAACAGCGGCTTCGCCCCACAGCAGATAATGTCGTTGACGCACATCGCCACGCAGTCGATGCCGACGGTGCTGTGACGATCCATGAGCTGCGCGATGCGCTGTTTGGTGCCCACGCCGTCCGTGCCGGAGACCAGCACAGGCTTTTCAAGCCCGTGCAGGTCCAGCGAGAAAAGCCCGCCGAAGCCGCCGAGATCGGAGATCACATCGGCTGTGAGCGTGCGCTGTACATAGCGGTTCATCATTTTTACGCCCTGATAGCCCGCCTCGATGTCAACGCCGGCGGCCGCGTATGCTTCCGAGTGAGAGATGCCCATAATGTCATTCCTTTCCGGTCCAGCAGTAGGTGCAGACCTTGTCCCTGTCAAGACCGATCGCCTCCAGCAGCCCGTCAAGGGACTGATAGGAGAGTGAATCAAAGCCGAACTGTGCGCAGATCTCGTGCAGCAGGCATTTTCCGCGCTCGGTGCGGCTGTCGGCGTATTCCTCCAGATGCTTTTGGCCCTCGTTGCCCTCCAGCTCCTGCACCATGCGGCGCGCGAGCAGGTCCATGGCGCTGTTGCCGCGCGAAAAGTTCAGGTAGCGGCAGGGGTACATGATGGGCGGGCAGGCCGAGCGCATATGGACCTCCGCCGCGCCGGTGCTGTATAAAAAATCCACGGTCTCGCGCAGCTGCGTGCCGCGCACGATGGAGTCATCCACAAACAGCAGCTTCTTTCCCTCGATCAGCTCCGGCACGGGGATCTGCTTCATGCGCGCCACTCTGCTGCGCACCTGCTGATCCTCCGGCATGAAGGAGCGCGGCCAGGTCGGGGTGTATTTCACAAAGGGACGCGCAAGGGGCTTGCCGCTGTGGTTGGCATAGCCCATGGCGTGCGGCACGCCGGAATCTGGCACGCCGGCGACGAAATCCACCTCGGGCACGCCGCCGCGCTCCGCCTCATCCCGCGCCATGATCGCGCCGTTGCGGTAGCGCATCAGCTCCACATTCACACCCTCGTAGTTAGAGTTCGGGTAGCCGTAATAGGTCCACAAAAAGGCGCAGATCTTCATCTGCTTCCCTGCGGGAGAGAGTGTTTGGAAGCCCTTGGCGTTCAGCCGGACGATCTCCTGCGGCCCCAGCTCATAGGCGTCCTGATAGTCGAGCTTATGATAGGCGAAGGACTCGAACGATACGCAGTAGCCGTCCTCGCGCTGTCCGATCAGCACAGGGAGGCGTCCTATGCTGTCACGCGCGGCGATCAGCTCTCCTTCCTCGGTCAAAATCAGGATCGTCATGGAGCCATCGATGACCTCCTGCGCGTGGAGGATGCCGGAGACAAGGTCGTTTTCCTGATTGATGAGCGCGGCGGTCAGCTCGGTGACATTCACGCGGCCGCTGCTCAGCGTCAGAAATTGCTGGCCCTTGTCGGAGAGATAAGTCTTCACCAGCTCGTCAGTGTTGTTGATGATGCCGACCGTCACGATGGCGTACAGGCCCAGATGGGAGCGCACGAGCAGCGGCTGAGGGTCGCTGTCGCTGATGCAGCCGAGCCCCGCGTGGCCGCGGAAGTCCGCGAGGTCCCGCTCAAACTTCGTCCGAAAGGGCGTATTTTCAATGTTGTGTATTTGGCGCTGGAAGCCCTCCTTCTTGTCAAAGAGCACCATTCCGCCGCGGCGCGTGCCGAGGTGAGAATGATAGTCCGTGCCGAAGAAGACATCCAGCGCGACATCGCGGTCCGAGACCGCGCCGAAAAAGCCCCCCATTACGCAAAGAACAGCTCGGAGAGCGTCATGGGGTCGATGTACTTTCCGTCCCGATAGACGCGCATATTGCCGGAGGAGATCTCGTCGATCAGCATCACGCTGCCATCCGGCGCGTAGCCGTACTCAAACTTGATGTCATAGAGGACAAGGCCCTTTTCGCGCAGGTCGTCCGCGACGACCTCGGTGATCTTCTGCGTCATGGCCTTGATGTCGTCATACTGCTGCTCGGTCATCACGCCCAGCGCCACAAGGCCGTCCTTCGTCACCAGCGGATCGCCCAGCGCGTCATTTTTGAAGGTCGTCTCCACATAGGCGGGCAGGTCGGCGCCCTCTTCAATGTACTCACCGTAGCGGCGGCGGAAGCTCCCCACCGCCTTGAGGCGGCAGATGACCTCCAGCCCGTGGCCGAAGACTTTCGCGGGCAGGACCTCCATCGTGGTCTCCTTCAGATCCGCGGAGACATAGTGCGTGCGGATGCCGGCGGCGTTGATCTTTTCAAAAAAGTGCTTGGTCATGCGCAGGTTGACATTGCCCACGCCCTCGATGGTCAGGCCCACGCTGTTCTCGCCGGGGTCAAACACGCCGTCCTTGCCCGTGCAGTCATCCTTGAACCTGAGCAGGTAGTTGCCGTTGTCCAGTGCGAATACATCCTTGGTCTTTCCGGTATATACGAGTTTCATTGCTTTCAGCTCTCCTTTTATTTCTTGAAGTGTATTCTTTATTTACTGATAAAGCGCCCGAACCTCTTCGTCCGCGCGCAGCACGGCGTCCCGTTCCCGCGTCCGCGCCTCGTCCAGCTTTTGGGCGAGCTCCGCGTCGGAGACCGCCATGATCTGCACCGCCAGCAGCGCGGCGTTCTTCCCGCCGTCCACCGCCACCGTCGCCACAGGGATGCCGCTCGGCATCTGCACGGTGGAGAGCAGTGCGTCCATGCCGTCAAGCTTCGTCCCGCTGCACGGCACGCCGATCACCGGCAGCGTGGTGTTTGCCGCCATCGCGCCGGCAAGATGCGCCGCCATGCCGGCGAACGCGAGGATAACAGAAAATCCGCCCTCCCGAGCCGACGCGGCAAATTCCCTTGCCTCATTCGGACAGCGGTGAGCGGATAATACGCGCACTTCCATTTGGACGCCGTAGTCTCGCAATACGCCTACGGCCTTCTCCGCGACGGGCAGATCACTCTTGCTGCCCATAACGATCGCAACCTTCCTCATTTGCGTTCCCTCCCTCAAACATAAAAATAGGCGCTCCGCTGCCCTTTGCAGTTGGAGTGCCCGGACGGTCGGCCTCTGAAACGCGCCGCCTCAGAGCGATGCTCCCTGCTCCCCCGTGGTAGCCCACATTCCGTCAGTTACAAGGGGCTCAACTTGAATTCAGTGTACCATACGCCCTGCTTTTCGTCCATTCCGCAAAAAGGAGAAAGAAGATAGAAAATCTTAGCTATATTTGTATCGTTATGACAATTCATAAGATACGCTTATATCGCGTCTTGAGAAAACTTATCGTCGAAAAACCATTTTTTTGTCTTGACAAGGCGATCCTCGCGTGGTATTCTATCAAAAACTTGAGGAAAGAGAGGCGATCGTCGTGACCGTGGTTTTGAAGGGTGCGCAGGTGTTCCACCGAGGTGCTTTCAGCGGCGGTGATGTTTCCGTTTCCTTTGGGGATCGTGTTTTTTGCAAGGATATTGTTTTTCCTTCGTCCCTGAATGTTTCTTCCTTTACCATATTACCCGGTTTCGTTGATGTGCATGTGCATCTTCGGGAGCCGGGTTTTTCTTATAAGGAGACCATCCGCACCGGCTCTTTAGCGGCGGCCCACGGCGGCTATACCGCCGTGGGCGCCATGCCGAATCTGAACCCTGTGCCGGACAGCATGGAGACGCTGCAAATGGAGCTGGACGCCATTCAAAAAGACGCCGTGATCCGCGTTCTGCCCTACGGGGCCATCACGAAAGGCGAGCAGGGCAGGGAACTGGCGGACTTGGACGCCATGGCCCCCTATGTGGTGGCTTTCTCCGACGACGGAAAGGGCGTTCAGGATCGTGATATGATGCGCCGCGCCATGCTGGAGGCCAAGCGCCTCGGCAAGCTGATCGTGGCCCACTGCGAGGACAATTCTCTGCTGCGGGGCGGCTACATCCACGACGGCGCTTATGCCCGCGCCCACGGACATCGGGGTATCTGCTCCGAGAGCGAGTGGCGGCCCATCCAGCGGGATCTGGAACTGGTGCGGGAGACAGGCTGCGGCTATCACGTCTGCCACATCTCCACCAAGGAGAGCGTCGCACTCATCCGCAAGGCCAAGGCCGAGGGCCTGAATGTCACCTGCGAGACTGGCCCCCACTACCTGCTGCTGGACGATTCCTGCTTGCAGGAGGACGGCCGTTTCAAAATGAACCCGCCCCTCCGGGACAAGGCGGATCGGGACGCCCTGTTGGAGGGTTTGGCGGACGGAACCATCGACATGATCGCCACGGATCACGCCCCCCACAGCGCCGAGGAAAAGGGCGGGGGACTGGAAAAAAGCGCCATGGGCATCGTGGGACTGGAAACGGCCTTCCCGCTGCTCTATACGTATTTGGTAAAGCCCGGCGTCATTTCCTTTGCCCGCTTGATGGAACTGCTCCATGACGCGCCCTGCCGCCGCTTCGGCATTGCGCCGGCCACCGGCTTTACCGTGTTTGATTTGAACCGTACCTATCCGATCGACCCCGCTGAATTTCTGTCCATGGGCCGGGCCACGCCCTTTGCGGGCTGGAGTGTACAGGGCCGCTGCCTGCTGACAGCCATGGAGGGGCGGGCGGTCTGGTATGATAAGACCTTGCTGGAGGGGGAGGACGCCGAATGAAGGAGACACTGCTGACTGTTTTGGAAAATACCCGGCTGGCAGACGGCATCTACCGTCTGCGGCTGGCGGGGGACATCTCTGCCATCACCGCACCGGGGCAGTTCGTGAATTTGAAGCTCTCAGGTTTTTTCCTCCGCCGCCCCATCTCCGTGTGCGATTGGGAGAACGGGGAAGTGACCCTGATTTATAAGGTTTTGGGCCATGGCACCGAGGCCATGACGGGCATGGCTGTCGGCACGGCACTGGATGTGCTGACGGGCCTTGGCAACGGCTTTGACTTGTCCCGCAGTGGGGAACACCCCCTGCTGGTGGGCGGCGGCGTGGGTATCCCGCCGCTGTATGGCCTTGCCAAGCGGCTGACCGCACAAGGTAAGCGCGTCACCGCCGTGCTGGGCTTTAACCGAAAATCCGATATTTTTTTAGCGGAGGAATTTCGGGCGCTGGGTGCGGAGGTCGTCATCGCCACCGCCGATGGCAGCGTCGGTCTCAAGGGCCTTGTGACCGACGGCATGGCCGCCGTGTCCGACTATACCTATCTCTACACCTGCGGCCCGGAGCCGATGCTCAAGGCGGTGTACGCTGATTGCAGGACCTCCGGCCAGTTCAGCTTTGAGGAGCGGATGGGCTGCGGCTTCGGCGCCTGCATGGGCTGCTCCTGCGAGACGAAATACGGCAATAAGCGCATCTGTAAGGATGGCCCCGTGCTGGAAAAGGAGGAGATCGTATGGTGAACACAAAAGTGACCCTCTGCGGCATTGAGATGGACAATCCCATCATCCCCGCCAGCGGCACCTTCGGCTTTGGCTATGAGTTCGCGGAGCTGTACGACATCAATATGCTGGGTACCTTCTCCTTCAAGGGTACGACCCGGGAGCCCCGCTTCGGCAACCCCACGCCCCGCATCGCGGAGTACGCCGGCGGCCTGCTGAACGCGGTGGGTCTGCAAAACCCCGGCGTGGACGCGGTGATCGCAACGGAATTGCCAAAGCTCAAGCAGGTATTTCACAAGCCGGTGATGGCGAATGTCAGCGGCTTTTCCGCGGCGGAATACGCCGAGGTCTGCGAGAAGTTAGACGCGCAGGAGCAGGTGGGCTGGCTGGAGGTCAATATCTCCTGCCCCAACGTCCACGGCGGCGGCGCGGCCTTCGGCGCGGACCCCAAGTCCGCTGCCGAGGTGACGAAGGCGGTCCGGGCAGTGACGAAAAAGCCCATCATTTTAAAGCTGTCCCCCACGGCGGCTGATATTGCCGCCGTCGCCAGAGCCTGCGAGGACGCGGGGGCTGACGGCGTGAGCCTGATCAACACCCTGCCGGGAATGCGCATCGACCTGAAACGCCGCCGTCCGCTGCTGGCCAACACCACTGGCGGTATGTCCGGCCCGGGAATGCTCCCGCTGGCGGTGCGGATGGTGTATCAGGTCTACGAGGCCGTTTCCATCCCCATCGTGGGTATGGGCGGCGTCACCACGGCGGAGGACGTTATCGAGCTGATGCTGGCGGGCGCCACTGCCATCGGCGTGGGCGCGGCGAACCTTGTGGAGCCGTATGCCTGCAAGACCATCATTGAAAATCTGCCTGCCGTGATGGAACGATACGGCATGGAAAATCTGACGGAGATCATAGGAGGAGCACATCATGGGTAAGGACGTTATCGTTGCACTGGACTTCGACAGCAAGGAAAAGACACTGGCCTTTTTAGACCGTTTCACCGAGGAAAAGCCCTTTGTGAAGATCGGCATGGAGCTGTTTTACGCCGAAGGCCCCTCCATCGTGCGGGAGATCCGGGCCCGAGGCCACAAGATCTTCCTGGATCTGAAGCTGCATGACATTCCCAACACCGTGAAAAAGGCCATGGCGGCATTGTCTGCGCTGGATGTGGACATCGTGAACCTCCACGCCGCCGGTACCGCCGCCATGATGACCGCCGCGCTGGAGGGTCTGACGCGCCCCGACGGTACTCGGCCGCTGCTCATCGCCGTAACGCAGCTGACCTCAACGGATCAGGAGAGTATGGAGCGAGAGCTGTGGATCGAAAAGCCCATCGCCGAGGTGGTGATGCACTATGCCGAAAACGCCGCGCAGGCAGGTCTGGACGGCGTGGTGTGCTCTCCGCTGGAGGCTGGGGCAGTCCACCAGCGCTGCGGCAAGGACTTCCTCACCGTGACCCCCGGTGTGCGCTTTGCCGACGGGGACGCGGGCGACCAGAAACGGGTCACCACGCCGGCCAAGGCCAAAGAACTTGGCTCCGACTACATCGTGGTGGGCCGTCCCATCACCCAGGCGGAGAACCCCGCGGCCGCCTACCGCCGCTGCCGAGAGGAGTTCGTGGGCTGATGCGCTGGGATACGGTCCTTTTTGATCTGGACGGAACGGTGACGGATTCGCAGGAGGGCATTGTGAACTCGGTGTCCTATGCGTTGAAGCGTCTTGGCCGGGAGGTCCCCTCTCCAGACATGCTGACCACTTTTGTCGGTCCGCCTCTCCACGAAAGCTTCCCTGCGCTCTGCGGGATGAATGAAGAGGAAACAGAGCGGGCGATCCGCGAGTTCCGCATTTATTTTGAACGCTACGGTTGGGCGGAAAACGCCCCTTATGCCGGAATGGCCGAGTTGCTTGCAAGCCTGTGCGCAGCGGGACTGCGGCTGGTGATTGCAACGTCGAAGCCGGAGGAATTTGCGCGGAGAGTTTTGCGGCATTTTGAGCTGGCGCAGTATTTTGACGACATCTGCGGCTCCCGTCTGGAGGATAAGTCCAGCGCGGACAAGGCGAGCGTCGTGCGCACGGCGCTCATGCGCGCCGATGTGACGGGACACTCCGTCATGGTCGGCGACCGCCGCCACGACATATACGGGGCGCACGCCAACGGCCTTGAGGCAATCGGCGTACTCTACGGCTACGGCAGCCGCGAGGAGCTGACCGCCGCCGGAGCGGAGCATCTTGCCGCCGATCTCAACGAGCTGAAAGCAATTCTGCTTCAGGAATAAAAAACAACGGGAGGAACATGGATATGGACATCAGCAGCAGGGTCGCTCAAGGCCTGCTCTCCATCGGCGCGGTCTTTCTGCGCCCGCAGGAGCCGTTTACCTGGGCGAGCGGCATCAAAAGCCCGATCTATTGCGATAACCGCCTCATTCTCACCGCCCCCGCCGTGCGTGAGACAGTCGAGCGCGCCATTGCGGACACGGTACACCGTGAGTTTCCGCAGGCGGAGGTTTTGATGGGCACCGCCACGGCGGGCATCGCCCACGCCGCCATCGCCGCGCATCTGCTCGGCCTGCCCATGGGCTATGTGCGCTCGGGCAGCAAGGACCACGGCAGAAAAAATCAGATTGAGGGCAGGCTCGAGGCGGGGCAGAGGGTCGTCGTGATCGAGGACCTCATCTCCACCGGCGGCAGCGTGCTGGATACGGTCGCGGCGCTGCGCGAGGCAGGCGCCGAGGTGCTGGGCGTCGTGAGCATCTTCACCTACGGCATGAAAAAGGGCGTTGAGCGCATGGCCGAGGCGAAGGTCAAGAGCGTGAGCCTGACAAATCTGGATACCATCGCCCGCGTGGGCGCAGAGGAGCATTACATCACCGAGGCGGACGTTGCGCGGCTGCTGGCCTTCCGCGATGACCCCGCCGACGAAAGCTGGATCAAAAAAGGAGGAACAAACTGATATGAAAAGCCTGATCGATATTCTGGAGCTCTCCGAGCAGGAGATCATGGAGCTGGTGAATACCGCCTGCGACATCATCGACCACCCCGCCGAATACGCGCACAAGTGCGACGGCAGAATCCTCGCGACCCTCTTCTTCGAGCCCTCCACCCGCACCCGTCTGAGCTTTGAGAGCGCGATGCTCTCCCTCGGCGGGCAGATGCTCGGCTTCTCGGAGGCGAAAAGCTCGTCCGCCGCCAAGGGCGAGAGCGTGGCGGACACGATCCGCACCGTGAGCTGCTACAGCGACATCATCGCCATGCGCCATCCCAAGGAGGGCGCGCCGCTGGTCGCCTCCATGCACTCGCTCGTGCCCGTCATCAACGCCGGCGACGGCGGCCACAACCACCCCACGCAGACGCTGACCGACCTTCTGACCATCCACCGCGAGATGGGGCGCTTTGAAAACCTCACGGTAGGCCTCTGCGGCGACCTCAAATTCGGCCGCACGGTACACTCCCTCGTCGCCGCGATGAGCCGTTACACCGGCATCCGCTTCGTGCTCATCTCCCCCGAGGAGCTCAAGCTGCCGCGCTATGTCAAGGAGCAGTACATCAAGGCCAAGAACATCCCTTACACGCAGTCCACCGACCTCGAGACCGTCATGCCGGAGCTGGACATCCTCTACATGACGCGCGTGCAGCGCGAGCGCTTCTTCAACGAGGAAGACTATCTGCGCCTCAAGGACAGCTACATCCTCACGTCCGACAAGCTCAGGGGCGCGAAGGAGTCTCTTCGCATCCTGCATCCGCTGCCGCGTGTGAACGAGATCTCCGTCGCCGTGGACGACGACCCGCGCGCGTGCTACTTCAAGCAGGTGCAGTACGGCAAGTACATCCGCATGGCGCTGATCCTCAAGCTGTTGGAAATCAAGTGAGAAAGGAAGTGCGACACAATGATCATTGACTCTATTCAAAACGGCATCGTCATCGACCACATCACCGCGGGAAAATCCATGGAGCTCTATCAGATCCTCGGCCTCGATCAGCTTGACTGCACGGTGGCCATCCTCAAAAACGTTACGAGCGGCAAGCTCGGCTGCAAGGACATCATCAAGATCGACCGCGAAATGGACCTTGACTGGGACCTGATCGGCTACGTCGATCCAAGCATCACCGTCAACATCATCCGCGACGGGAAACTTGTGGAAAAGCGCACGCTCAAGCTGCCTGAGCGCATCCGCGGCGTGCTCAAGTGTAAAAACCCGCGCTGCATCACCTCCGTTGAGCAGGAGCTGCCGCAGGAGTTTGTGCTAACGGATCGTGAAAAGCGCGTTTACCGCTGCCGCTACTGCGAAACGCAGGCGGGTAAATAGGCTTTTGTAAGGCAGAAGTCGAGAAGATCCTGCTTGCAGAGAAGTATGCAGAATCAGACAAGCCTCGACGCACAGGGAGCCTCCTCTCAGCACGCTGTACTGTCCGGGCGCAAAGCCGAAGGCTTCAGATGCACCATGGAGGATGCTCGGCATATCATCACAATAGAGAGAATCTTCGGATACCCTCTATTGCAGCGATGCAGGAACAATGAAAGCTCTTTATCAATTAGGACATGGCGATGAAGGGCCCGGAGCATGTTCTTCTGTTTTGCACTGTAATCATGGCAGAGAGACGTAAGGAATATCCCCGGCCAAGCCGGGGATATTCCTTTTGCAGCTGCCAGACAGCATTTCTACTATAACAGGGAGATTTCTTTTCCCACAATAGTCTCAGCCTGCTCCCGCCGCTTTCGATACTCCTCCAGATACCGGTCCAGACAGACCTTGTTGACGGTAGCCGAGATCGTGCTGCGCAGGAGATCCTTGGCATCAGACTCGGTTTCACCAAGTCCCTCCACTGCAGGAGCGACACCAAACGCTGCGCCGAGCATATTCTCAAACTCATCGCAGAAGTAGTCATAGGCGGTCTGAAGGGGATAGCACTCCTCCTGTATGCTAAACATCAGTCGAAGCCCCTCCAAAGGAACAACAGGCTTGACCACCGCGATGAACAGAAGCCGCGCAAGATGTTCGGCTGTATACAGCTTTTTTAGAGGGGCAGGAACCAGCTTCTGCTTGACATAGTTGCTCACCATGAATCCAGTCAGTTCAGGCTCTCCTAACGGTGCCAACCGGGCGTTGATATAGCGCACCACCTGCTCCAGATACAGTCCGACCTCCGGGATCTGTGCATAGCGCGGCAGACGGAAGGCCGCGATGTCCGCCGTGATTCTGTTTTGCATTTCTTTTTCCATATTGTTATTATAAGCGTTTCCTCTGCAAAGTTCAACGGCTTTGCGAAATATTTTTAACAGTTTATTAAAAGCCGTTGACGAAGAAATAAAAAGCTGATAAACTGCATCCATCCCTTACCGGAACCGAACGACACTTTTTCAGTTGGAGGTCATCTTATGGATCAGATCCGCATTGCCGCAGACTCAAGCTGCGACCTGCTTACCATGGACGGCGTGGACTTTGTCAGCGTTCCGCTCACCGTCCGTACTGCTGTGGAGGAATTTCGCGATGACGCCGCGCTCGATGTCGACGCGATGGTCACAGCACTTCGCGGCACGAAGGGCCGCACCTTCAGCGCCTGCCCGAACATCGCGGACTGGGAGTCCGCCTTTGGCGAAAGCGGCGATGTACTCGCGTTCACCATTACAAGCAGCCTTTCGGGCAGCTGCAGCGCGGCACTTGCCGCAAAGAAACGCTGCGAGGAGCAGAATCCCTCTCGCCGCATTTTTGTGGTGGACACGCTGTCCGCCGGTCCGGAGATCGCCCTGCTCATCGAAAAGTCAGCCGCCGAACTGCGCTCCGGCAAGAGCTTCGAGGAGGTCTGCACAGCCGTACAGCAGTATCAGCGCCGTACCCATCTGCTCTTTGCGCTGGAATCCATGCACAATCTCGCCCAGAACGGACGAATCAGCAAGCTGGCGGCAACGATGGCCGGTGTTCTCGGCATCCGTGCCGTTGGGCAGGCCAGCGAGGAGGGCACGCTTGAGATGCTCGGCAAATGTCGGGGCGCTCGAAAAACGCAGGAGCTCCTGTTGAGTGAAATGGTGCGGCTTGGCTACAGGGGCGGCAGCGTCCGCATCGGGCATTGCCGGAACGCGACATTTGCATTGGAGCTCTGCACCAAGATCCGGCGGCGATTTCCGGGGGCAGAGGTGAAAAGCCATCCGCTACGTGGGCTGTGCAGCTACTATGCAGAACACGGCGGGATTATGCTGGGCTTTGAGTCATGAAAACGAAGGTCTCGGACAGGAAGGCGCTGCTGCATCTTGCGGTACGCATTCTGACACTGCCGCCCATCGTCATCGGGGTAACGCTGCTTCTGATGTACGCTCCGACAGGGCTTCTGACGCGCAGGGAGCTGCTGCTGTGCGAGGTGTTCCTGCTGGTTATCCCCTTGGCGGCGTACCCGCTGCGGGAGATCTTCCACATTGGAAAGGACCGGCGCAGGGGGCAGCGCGGCACGGCGCTGGTATGCAGCGCCGTTGGGTATCTGTGCGGGTTTCTCTGGTCAATGCTGACGCCATGCTCCTGGCTCGTCCATATCCTGTTTCTCTCTTATGTCATTTCTATCGCGGCGCTGTTGCTGCTCAACGTGGGCTTTGGCCTTCGCGCAAGCGGACACGCCTGCAGCACAACAGCTCCGGCGTTTCTGTTGACATGGAAGCTGCATCCGCTTTTTGCCATACCGTCCGTTCTGCTGATCGCAGCAGTGTACCGCTCCTCCCTAAAGCTATCGCGCCATACCCTGCCGCAGCTTCTGGCCGGCTCGGCGGTCAGTCTGTTAGCCTGTGTGATCTCGATTATGGTTTATGGCGTCAGATAAAACGATACTGCGCCGCATCGCCGTTTCATTTGACGGTGGCGCGGCGCAGTCCTGTCTTTATTGCAACTTCTTCAATCGCTGCTGTTCTGTTCTGCGTTATATTGATTCTTGAAAAACGCTACCACAACAGCGCCGGGGCCGAGGTGTGTTCCGATCACGCTGCCCACCGTTGTGTAGCGAACCTCCCGCAAATGCCCCTCCCAAATGTGGCGGCTGTCTTCGATGTACTTCAATAAAAGCGCACCGGAAAGTCCGCTGTAGCCAAGCAGCACCGGCTTGCTGAAATCAATGCCGCCCGCCTTGTCGATCTCCTGAACGAGCAGATTGTTCCCCATTTTCGAGCCGCGCGCTTTTCCAAGCAGATGTATCTCGCCGTCGGTGACGGAGATCACGGGCTTGATGTTCAGTATCCCACCGGCAAATGCGGCGGTCTTGGAAATGCGTCCACCCCGCTTAAGGTATTTGAGGGTGTCCACCAGTGCCACCACAACGATTTTTTCTTCTCTTTCTCCAGAGCATCCGCAATTTCCTCTGCGGACATTCCCGCGTCCAAAAGCCGGAACGCAAGCTCCGCCAAAATACCCGTTCCCATCGCTGCGCTTGTGCCGCTCTTTCACCGCCTGCTTCAGCGCCGCCTGCAGCACCGCATGGACACGCCGCACGAAGGTGTTGGACAGGGGCTTGTCGTTCTGTTTCGCTCCACGGGGCATCCTACCGTTTTCTTTCAGGTCGTTATACATTCTCTGGATGTGGATGGACGAGAGCTGCTTAAGCTTGATCGCGCCGATGGCCGGGATGATGTGGTGTTCAATGATCCCCTCATAGCCCTTGGCGGCGTTGTAGCGGATGATGTGGCTGTAGATCAGATTGCGGTATCCGCCCTCGGTGTTGCCGTTCCACTTTTGCCGGTTAGTGGTAAACCAGTGGACGCTCCATTGCCCAACCGTGAGATTATTTTCTTTCTGCATATCATCGCCTCCTTTTAGGCAAACGAACAATATCACAGAAAGCAGGAAATAGCTACTGAAAAGAATATAAAATAGATGACGATTTCGAACTCGACATTATTCCAATCCAGAAAAATGTTTGGAAAGGATGCTCTTTATCTCCTCAATGTCCGAGACCACACTTTCGACTTCCGCAGACGAGTCTACACCTTGGCCTCCGGCAATTAAGGTTTCGATGGATTGTAGCGTTTCTGTTATCTCGGTTAACAATTCTGCCGAAATCTGTTCTCCAACGACATCATCCAGAGTTTCTTTGATCTCTAAAACTTGCTGACTCAGTGCATTCAGTTCAGCATGGTATGCCTGCGGCTCGTTTGTGGTGAATGGAACAGTAGTTGTAGGAAAGGAGCCCAAGAAGCCTTGTAACCGCTGCAAATCAACACAAAAAGGAGCTGATTCTTATAAAATCTCTATTTGAAGAAATGGGCGGCACTTACCATCAGGAGGGTGATTACCTCATCCCGAACCTTGCGCTGCCAGATGAACCGGAATACCAGATCGGCAAGTACGGGCGTATGCGTCGCAGCTATCTGAAAGAACATCGCCCTGTTCTCTACGCAAACTACCTTACGAGCGGAACACTGCATTGGCACCTTGCCGAGATCGACCAAGCCTGCAACGAGCGTATGGAAATCATCGTTTCTGCAATGGCGAAGCGGGAAGATGTGACCGAAACACTCAAAGCATCTGACCAAATGGAATGGGTGCGCCGCATGAACAGTATCCGCAATCGTGCGGAGGAAATCGTTTTAACCGAGCTTGTATATGAATGACAAATGCCCGTTATTGGCTGTATGGCCGATAACGGGCACTATCTTTATTCTTTTGGTGCTACAAACTTGTATTTGCCCTTTCCAAAGCCGCTGACAGGCTCGATCAAATCCGCATTTTTCAGTTTTGTAATGAGATTCCCTGCGGCAGTAACGGAATCCTTTGTGATAGCAGCGATGTCAGATCGGCCAAAGACGCCATCAGCGCCCATATTTGCAAATACCGCTTTCGCCTTTGCAATCGTACCTTGGCTTGCGTTCAGTCGGTCAATCGCAACCTCAATCGAAACACTTTCGCCCTCAATCGTAACCTTGCTTGCGGTTGACCCTGTTCCATAATTTAAATTATAGAGCGTAACTTGAAAAGAACTGGCATCCGAATAGAATTTAGGCTCCAGCTCATCGCGGTAATTGTGAGCAGCGCGGTAGGTTTCCGTGATCTTCTTAAAACCACTGCCCTGCCACTCCATATAGCCCAATCTGCCGAAAATATCTGCAAGGACGGGATTGCGGCGCGTAGAGGAGAAACCGCAGGCACATGAGCTACAGTCAAAGGGCAAATACAGCTGTGAACGCTAAAATGAATGTTATTCACTTGCGTCAGTTGTACCGCTCCCTGTACTCGCCGGGGTTGCATCCGGCGTACTGCCGGAATACTCGTGAAAAATGGCTGGGTGATGAAAAACCGAGATACAAAGCGATTGCAGCGGACGATTTTCCGGAATAGCGGAGGAGACGTTTGGCTTCCTCCGTTTTTTCTCGGAGAATAAAATCGGTCAGGGATTGTCCGCTTTCCTGCTTAAACTTAGCCGATAGATAGGGGCGGCTCATGTACAGAGCGTCCGCTATTTTCTCCGCCTTAATCGGCTCGGAAATATGGTGCTGGATATAGTTCCGTACCGCCAACACCAGAGCCGTGGGCTGCTTTCCCTGCCGAATCCGGTCTACCCGTTCCGTGAACTCTAAAACCATATGATACTGAAGATTGGTCAGTTGATTCGGCGTATTAAGAAGCTCTGCCTTTTGAATAAAGGCGTCGCTGAGCGAGAAAGCGTCCTCCACATCCATGCCGCCCTGAATGGCAGCGCGGGAAACCAGTGTCACCGATACTACAAAGGTGTTTTTGACCTGCCGGAGCTGGTCTGCTGCCAAGGTACCGCCACGAATGGCGGGAGCAGAGGAAAGCCACCGCTTCATGGAAGAGCAATCCCCCTTGCGTACCATATGGAGAAGCTGCTGCTCGGCATCAAAGGAGTTGTGAACATTCGGATGTTCCTGCACATCGGAAAGGACTGCATCCATACGATGTGCGCTTTGCTGCGTTTCCAGAAGCTGCTTCAGCCCCTGCTGATCCGACTCTGTGATGGAAATATCCTCCAGCGTCAGTTTTTCGTTGTTCCAGACGTAGTTGATGGTACACAGCATTTGCAGGATGCTTTCTACCGGCATTCGGACGATGCTTTTCATCCCCGCAACGAAATCCTCCATATCCTCCGGCGAAACATCGGCACGAAATGCAAGTTCCCGTAGCTCCGCCTCGCTGTTGGCTACCTGTCGGGTGGGGCCGATGATCAGCTTTTTCATGCCGTGATTGACGATTCCATAGAAATTAAAATGCCGGGTGGCATAGTAGCCCACATGGGACCCAATCGCCCACAGCTTATCCTTGTAGACGACGATGGGGTCCTTGGGCAAATGAACCGTTGAATAGAAAAATTCAAGCTCGTCTCCATCATAAAGCCGGATAGGAACTCCGGAAAGGCTGCCCATTACTGAGCACAGATAATTCATGTCAAGTTCTTCCATCCTGCGCCTCCTTAAAACCGATACTATTATATAATATGCAGTACGATTTTGCAATGCAGTTTCTGCCTTTATCGTTATAATATAAGCGTAAGATATTAGATTAGGAGGCGAGTTTTGGTGAAAATAGAGAACATACTCGCAGCGATGACGACGGAGGAAAAGGCGGCGTTGGTATCCGGTACGGATTTTATGTACACCAACCCCATCCCCCGGCTGCACGTTCCGGCGCTACGAATGTCTGACGGGCCTCACGGTCTTCGCGTGCAGAAGGAAGCGGGCGACAACGGCGTTACCGGCAGCGAACCGGCCACCGCATTTCCCACTGCCGTCACCACAGCTTCCGGCTGGAATCCGGAAAACCTGCGGAAAATGGGTGAAGCCATTGCCGAGGAATGCAAATATTACGGCGTGAACATTCTGCTTGGCCCGGGAGCAAACATCAAGCGCAATCCCCTTTGCGGCAGAAATTTTGAGTATTATTCCGAAGGTCCCCTGCTGGCCGGTAAGCTGGCAGCGGCAGAAATCCAAGGTGTGCAGAGTCAGGGCGTAGGCGTATCCATGAAGCACTTTGCCCTGAACAACAGCGAGAACTACCGCTTCATGGGCGGCAGCATCGCCGATCTGCGGGTCATTCACGAGCTGTATCTGCGTGTGTTTAAAATTGCGGTCAAAGAGGCGCACCCGGTCAGCATCATGTGCGCCTACAACAAGATCAACGGCGAATACTGCTGTCAGAACAAGTGGCTGCTAACGGATATGCTGCGCACGGAGTGGGGCTTTGACGGCCTTGTAATGACCGACTGGGGTGCCACCCATAACCGGCTGAAAATGCTGGCGGCGGGCTGTGATCTGGAAATGCCGGGAGATGCTGCTATCTGCCGCAAATGGATTTTGGACGGTGTGAAGAGCGGCGCTCTATCTGCGGCAGAGTTAGACAAGGCTGCCGGGAATGTGCTTCGGCTGATGGAAAGAACTGCTATTACGAAAGTGGCTTCTGCTGATTGGGACAAGCACCACGCCCTTGCAGCGGAAATCGCCGCAGATTGCGCCGTGCTGCTGAAAAATGACGGTCTGCTTCCCCTGAACAAGGCGGAAAAGGTTCTGGTCATCGGAGACCTGTTTGACCGGATGCGCTATCAGGGGGCGGGCAGCTCCATGATTACGCCCGCCAGATTGACCACGCCCCGGAACGCTTTTGACGAGATGGGCATTCCCTATGCCTTCTGCCGTGGCTATGAGGAGAACAAAACCGAGGCGAACGCTTCTCTGGTGGCCGAAGCGGTGGAGAAAGCGTCCCAGTATGAAAAAATCCTCGTGTTTGCCGGTCTGACCGACTATGTGGAAAGCGAGGGCGGCGACCGGGAGAATATGTGTCTGCCGGAGAATCAGCTGGCGCTTTTGGAGGCTCTGGTCAAAGCCGGGAAGCGGGTGGCGGTGGTGCTCTTCGGCGGAGCGCCGGTGGAACTGCCCTTTGCGGATTCCGTCAGCGCCATCCTTAATATGTACCTACCGGGACAGAACGGTGGAACCGCTGCGGCATGGCTGTTGTTTGGCGAGGCCAATCCCGGTGGACGGCTGGCGGAGACGTGGCCCATGGCCTATGCCGACGTGCCCTTCGGGGATTCTTTCGGGAAAACGCAAAACGAAGTCTACAGAGAAAGCGTCTATGTGGGCTATCGCTACTATCTGACCGCAAATAAAAAAGTGCGGTATCCTTTCGGCTATGGACTGTCCTATACGACCTTTGACTGGGAGGATATGCAGATTACAGACCTTGGGAAGCGGATTCAGGTATCCTGTACCGTGAAAAACACCGGAACACGGGACTGCGCAGAGGTGGTGCAGCTCTATGTCGCCGCACCCGAAAGCGCCGTCTGGAAACCCAAACGGGAGCTGCGCGCCTTTGCCAAGGTCTACCTGAAGGCAGGCGAGCAGCGCCGGGTTGAGTTATCCTTTGACAAGGATGATCTGCGGTATTTTGACATTCACAGAAATGATTGGGTCATGGAGCAAGGCACATATGAGCTTTTACTGTGCTCTGATTGCGAGGCAGTGAAATTACATGACACCATTGTGCTGGACGGCGAAACTGCAGCTTCGCCCTATGATGCAGACGTCGATGCAGTATACCGCCGAGCTGCGTTAGCAGATGTGACCGATTCCCTGTTTACGCAGATGAGCGGACTGCAAATTCCGCCGCTGCCGCCCAAAACGCCCATCCGGCTGGAATCCCGCTTCTCCGATCTGCAAGCCACGTTTATGGGCAGAATCCTCTACAATGCTGTGCTGGGGGTAGCCCGGAAGCAGATGAAGGAGGCCCTGCGGCTGCCCCCCGGAGAAAAACGGGACAACCAGATTAAGGGAGCGCAGTTCTTAGAGCGGATCCTCAGCTCCAACTCGCTGATTACCATGTCCATGTCAGCGGCAAATTCTTTCCCTTATAGCTTTGCGGAGGGCTTTGCCGCCCTTGCCAACGGGCACATTCTCCGGGGAGCAAGGTGCTTCCTGACCAAAATCAAAGTACCGGCGCTGCCGAAGGAACAGGAGAAATAGAATATGAAAACAACAACGCACAAGCTGCCTGCTAGCCGGATTCGATCCGAGAACGTCACCGCAAAGGAAAAATGGCTGGGGTATCTGCTGGGGCCCGCCGGGGCACTGCTGCTCAACGCCGTATTGGCTACTTACCTCAATGTCTACTATACCGATGTACTCAAGCTGACCGGCGTATGGGGCGGCGCTTTTCTGGTGATTTTCCCCATCATCTCCAAAATCGTTGATGCCATCACCAATGTAGCCATGGGCTACATCATTGACCGCACCCGCACCAAAGAGGGTAAGGCCCGGCCGTGGCTGCTGCTGTCTGCACCGCTGCTGGCGGTTACAGGGATTCTGCTGTTCACGGTGCCCAGCGGCTCCGAAACTGTGCAGATCATTTGGGTCATGGTCAGCTATAACCTGTTCTATTCCTTCGCCTATACGATTTTCAACATGAGCCACAATCTGATGGTCCCGCTTTCCACACGGGACACCACCCAGCGCGGCAGCCTCTCGGTATTCAACCAGATTGCCACCATCATGATGAGCGGTATTCTGGTGGCGCTGGTATTTCCCATGGTCATCATGCCTGCCATCGGCGCAGACAAGAGCAAGTGGATCGTCCTGATGAGCGTGCTGTCTATTCTGGCGCTGCCGCTGACCTTGTTGGAATACTTCTTCACCAAGGAGCGGGTCACGCTGGAAAATCAGGGCACAGAAGAAGCTGCCATTCCATTCCGGGCTCAGCTCAAGGCGATTTTCACGGATCGCTATATGCTCATCATCTATGCCTATTTCCTGATCTATACCTTCGGCACCAGCATCAAAAATCTGAGCCTCGTCTATTTCTGCAACTATGTGCTTGGTACCTACAACGACGGCATTACCCAGACCCTGATTTCGGTGATCGGCGGCATTCCCATGGGCATCGGCATTTTTGCCGTGTGGCCGTTGGCAAAAGAATTCGGCAAACGGAATGTAACCTTAGTGGGATTTATTTTGTACGCTATCGGCAGCGCGGTGTGTTGGCTGTTCCCCACCAACATGGTTATTATGCTCGTCGGGCAGTTTATTAAGAATATCGGCGGTCTGCCATGCTCCTATGTATTTATGGCGCTGTTTGCGGATGTACTGGATCATGTGGAGTGGCGCAGCGGCATCCGCTGTGACGGCATTGCCATGAGCGTGTACAACATCATTGCAGTCGCTATGGTGGGAATCTGTACCGGCATTTTCAACGGAATGCTCTCCCAATCCGAGTATGTCGCCCCCTCTGTTGTAGGCGGCGTGACGGTGGCAGCAGAACAGTCGGCAGCCGTAAAAAGTGCAATCACATTCGGCTTTGTTGGGCTGGAGGTCATTACCGGTATCATTCTTGCTGTCCTGCTGGTATTCCTGAATGTCGAAAAGAATATCGACAAAGAGCAGGCGGAGATCAAGGCCCGCCGGGAAAAGGGGTCTGCCGAATGAAAGCAATCCGACTGAGAACAGAATATCTGAAAAAACCGCTTGGAATTGACATGGAGCACCCTCGGTTGCTGTGGAACTGTGAGGGCGGAAAGACGCAGACCGCATTTCAGATTCTGGCCGAGACGGAAGAAAAAACCGTGTGGGACAGCGGAAAAGTTTCTTCCGCTTCCATGCACGCCGACTATCCCGAACAGCTTATCTCCCGGCAGCAGGTCTGCTGGAAGGTTCGGCTCTGGGATGAAAATGAGAACTGCGGCGATTGGTCGGAGGAAGCCTTCTTCGAAATGGGGCTGCTGTCCCATTCGGATTGGCAGGCTAACTGGATTGCCGGAGACTATTCTGTCCGCAAAAAGCAGCGCTATCCCGTAGAATGCTTCCGCAAGACTTTTTCGGCGGAGCGCGTAACCAAGGCCCGCCTGTATATCACCGCCTGCGGCCTGTATGAGGCGCGGCTCAATGGACGGCGCATCGGAGATTTTGTGCTGGCTCCTGGCTCCACTGACTACCGCAAACGCATCCAGTATCAGACCTATGACGTGACCGAGCTGCTCCAAAGCGGAGAGAACGATTTAACCGTAGAACTGGCAGACGGCTGGTATCGCGGCTCCAGCGGTGCCAAAGGCCGCACCAACACCTATGGTACACAGAGCAAGCTGTTGGCACAGCTGGAGCTGACCCATACAGATGGGCGTATGGAGACAGTCTGCACCGATGAAAGCTGGCGGTGGAGCAACGACGGCCCAATCCGCTTTGCCGACCTCAAGGACGGCGAGGTAGTGGATGCAAGATTTGCACCCTCCTATTCCGGGAAAGCCCGAAGGATAAAATACACCGCCAATCTCACCGCTTCCGACAATGTCCCGGTCATGGAGCGGGAGCGTTTTTCTCCGGTGGAGCGAATCACCACCCCCAGCGGAAAAACCGTGCTGAAGTTTCCCCAGAATCTCTCCGGCTATCTTTCCTTCCGCCTGACGGCACACGAGGGACAAAAAGTTCACATCACACTGGGCGAAATGCTCGGCGATGACGGAGAACTGACCCTGAAGAATATCCAGTGCGTGCATCACGGCAAGCGTACCCCGCTGCAGGAGTTGGACTATACCTGCAAGGAGGGACGGAACGAATATACGCCGAAGTTTTTTTATGGCGGCTTTCAGTATGCGCAGGTGGATACGGACATCCCATTTGAGGCGGAAGACTTCACCGCCGTGGCGGTGTACAGCGCTTTTGAAGAAGCGGGGGATTTTGAATGCTCGCATCCGCTCATCAATCAGCTCTATCGCAATACCCGCTGGTCACTGAAAAGTAATTCCACAGACCTTCCCTCCGACTGTCCCACCCGGGAGAGGATGGGCTGGACCGGCGACAGCCAGATTTTCTTCAACACGGCCTCTTATCTGGTGGACTACGCGGCCTTTGCCCGCAAGCACGTCCGGGACATCTACGACCGGCAATGGAACAGCGGCCGACTGCCCCAGATTGCGCCCTATGCACACGAGGACTGGTTCATGTGGGTTATGAACGGCTCTGTAGGCTGGGCTTGTGCCGGCGTGTATATTCCCCTGTATTTCTATCGGAAATACGGCGATGACCGGCTGCTGCGGGCGTATTACGACGGAATGCTCCGCTATGCGGATTTTATGATTCGCCGGGCGGGAAAATGGGGCGGCGTATACGCCAAGCCTATGCACCTGTCCCATAAGAACCGGAAATATGCCGTCAACTGCGGCCAGTCCTACGGGGAGTGGGCAGAGCCCAACGACGTGATGGCCTTCCAGTGGTATGACTTTGCCGCACCTCATCCGGAGGAATCCACCGCCTACACCTATTTCACCCTGAAGCGGGTGCTGGAGGCGGCGGAGATTCTAGGAAAGCCCGAAACGCCGCAGCTCAAGCGCATCCGGGAATACAGCGAGGGAGCCAGACGAGCCTATCAGGAGCTGGTTACCAAGGAGAAATTCACGCTGGACACCGACCGTCAGGCCAAGCTGGTGCGGCCTCTGTACATGGGCCTTCTGACGGAGGAACAGACCAAATTCGCCGAAAAGCGGCTTATCCAAGCCATGGAACACTACGGCTGGCGGCTGGGCACGGGCTTTCTTTCTACACCGCTGATTCTGGACGTGCTGGCGGAGCTGGATATTTCCTATGCCTATCGGCTGTTGGAAAATGAGGAAATGCCCGGGTGGTTGTTCATGCCCAAATCCGGCGCTACCACCATCTGGGAAGCATGGGAGGGCAACACTACGAAAGACAAGGGTATTGCCTCCCTGAACCATTACTCCAAGGGCGCAGCCTGCGAGTGGTTGACGAACACCATGTGCGGTATTCGGTTGGACGGTGAAAACCGCTTTGTGCTTGCGCCCCGACCGGGCGGCAGCATCACCTTTGCCAGAGCGTCCTATCAGAGCGTTTACGGCAGCGTGAAAACGGACTGGGCAGAAACAGAAACCGGCTATCGACTGGCGGTCACGATTCCTGCCAATACCACAGCGGAGGTTATTCTTCCGGATGGAAGCCGCCGCACGGCAGAAGCAGGAACACATCAATACGAATGGAAGAAAGCATGAGAAAATACTACCTTGCCATTGACATTGGCGCATCCTCCGGGCGGCACATCGTCGGCTGGCGCGAGGACGGAGAAATCAAAGCAAAGGAAGTCTACCGTTTCCCGAATGGCGTACAGGAGCAGGACGGCCATTTGATATGGGACATAGACGCACTGCTTTCCCATGTGAAAGCGGGCATCGCGGCGGCAAAGACGGAATTTTCGAGCATCATCAGCCTGTCCATTGACACTTGGGGCGTGGATTATGTGCTGCTGCGGGGCGAAGTGCATGTGCTGCCCGTCTATGCCTACCGGGACAGCCGGACGGAAGCGGTGATTCCGCAGGTGTACTCGATTCTGCCCTTTTCGGAGCTGTACCGCAGAACAGGGATTCAATTTCAGCCTTTCAACACCATCTATCAGCTTTACGCCGACAAGTTGGCCGGGCGGCTGGAGGGCGTGACAGACTTTCTCATGCTGCCGGAGTATCTTTTGTGGCGGCTCTGCGGCATGAAGGCGAAGGAGTACACCAATGCCACCACCACAGGACTGGTCAGCGCCAAATCCGGAGAATTTGACGCTGAGATTATTTCCCGATTGGGTCTGCCGCCGATGTTCCCAAAGCTGCAAAAGCCGGGAGCGCTGCTTGGAGAATATGAGGGAATCCAATGCGTCCTGTGTGCAACGCACGACACGGCTTCGGCGGTGGAGGGCATTCCCATGGAGGAAAATGCGCCCTACATTTCCTCTGGTACATGGTCGCTTTTGGGCGTCAAGACACCGAAACCGTTGACGGATGCAGCAAGTCAGGCCGCCAACTATTCCAACGAGGGCGGCGTGGACTACAACCGCTATCAAAAAAACATCATGGGAATGTGGCTGGTGAATCGTCTGAAAGATGAACTTTGCCCGCAGATGCCGTTCCCGGAAATCGTCAAGCTGGCGGAAGATAGCGGTTTTGACGAGACGGTGGATGCCAACGCCCCGGAATTTCTCTCGCCGGTCAGCATGAAGGCGGCGTTTGACGCGGCACTGGACAGGAAACCGCAGAGCGTAGGAGATTATTTCCGCTGTGCCTATCGCTCATTGGCGTTTAGCTATGGGGAGGCACTTGCAGAACTGGAAGCCAACACCGGGAGCCGATACGACCGACTATATATCGTCGGCGGTGGGGCAAAAAATGACTTTCTCAATCAATTGACCGCACGGGCCACGGGCAAGCAGATCATCGCCCTGCCCATCGAGGCAACAGCACTGGGCAATCTGAAAATTCAAATGGAGGCAGACCAATGAGCTACACAGAGGCAAAGAAAGCATATGAAGCCTTGGAAATCAATGTCGAAGCGGCGCTGGAAAAGCTGAAAACCGCGCCGGTTTCCCTGCACTGCTGGCAGGGCGACGACGTGCGCGGCTTTGACACCGACCCTGCCAAGCCGCTCACGGGCGGCATCCAGACCACCGGCAATTATCCCGGCCGCGCGAGAACGCCGCAGGAGCTGATGGCAGACATCGAGGAAGTCCTGAAGCTCTGCCCCGGCACAAAGAAGCTGAATCTTCACGCCAGCTATGCCATTTTTGAGGACGGCGAGTGGACCGACCGGGACAGGCTGGAGCCGAAGCACTTTGCGCCGTGGGCGGAATTTTGCAAAAAGCACGGCCTCGGTGCGGACTTCAATCCGACGTTTTTCTCCCATCCCAAATGCGACCCGCTGACGCTGAGCTCTCCCAATGAGGCCACGCGGCGCTTCTGGATTGACCACGGCAAGGCGTGCGTGCGCATTTCGCAATATCTGGCAGACGAGCTGGGTCAGCCCTGCACGATGAATATCTGGACGGGCGACGGCTTCAAGGACATTCCTGCCGACCGCCTCGGGCCGAGAATGCGCTATAAGGAGTCCATCGACGAGATCCTGTCCGAGCCGTATGATTTCAACAAGGTCAAGCCCTGCATCGAGAGCAAGGTGTTCGGCATCGGTGTGGAGAGCTACACCGTCGGCTCTGCGGAGTTCGCCCTGAGCTACGCCGCCATGCATCGGGAAAAATGCATTCCCCTGATGGACAACGGCCACTATCATCCCACCGAGGTCGTGAGCGACAAAATTCCGGCGCTTCTGACCTTCTTCCCAGAAATCGCGCTGCACATTACCCGCCCTGTCCGCTGGGACAGCGACCACGTGGTGCTGTTCGATGATGAGACGAAGGAGCTTTGCAAGGAAATCGTCCGCTGCGGCGGTCTGGACGGGCGGGTGCATATGGCGCTGGACTATTTTGACGCTTCCGTCAACCGCATTGCCGCGTGGGCAACGGGTCTGCGCAATGTGCAGAAGGCACTGCTGAACGCCCTCTTGATGCCGGACATGACCGCAGAGCAGAACGCGGGCAATTTCACCGATCTGCTCGTCCGTCAGGAGGAGCTGAAAACCATGCCCTTCGGCGAAATCTGGGATGAATACTGCCGCCGCTGCGGTGTGCCGGAGGATGGTCAGTGGCTGCCGGAGGTCCGCAAATATGAAAATGAAATTCTGAGTAAGAGGGGATAAGGAAATGAATGATATTTTTACGGCTCCGTTTCTGACGGAGATGCGGCAGACCGCCGCCAATATGTACCGATTGGGCTGGGATGAGCGTAACGGCGGCAATATCAGCCTGCTGCTGGATGAAGCTGAGGCGCAGAAATATCTGGATACAACGCACATCCTGCGCACGCTGCCTCTGGGGTTTGATGCGGCGGCTCTGGTCGGAAAATATTTTCTGGTCACCGGCACCGGCAAGTATTTTAAGAATGTGGACGGCGACCCGGAGACAAATCTGGGCCTTGTCCGTATTTCTAATGACGGGCAGAACGCAGAGCTGCTCTGGGGCTATAAAGACGGAGGCCGGTTTACCTCGGAATTTCCTGCGCATCTAATGAGCCATATGGCCAGATTGAAAATTGACCCGGAAAACCGGGTAATCATGCACTGCCATCCCACGAACCTGCTGGCAATGACCTATGTGCATGAGCTTTCCAATCAGGCATTCAGCCATACCCTCTGGCAGATGAGCACCGAGTGCATCGTGGTGTTCCCTGAGGGCGTAGGCGTGCTGCCGTGGATGCTCTGCGGCACCAATGAGATTGGTGAAGCTACCGCGAAGAAAATGCAGGATTATCGGCTGGTTGTCTGGTCTATGCACGGCATTTATGGTGCGGGCAAGACTATGGACGAAGCGTTCGGCCTGATTGAAACCGCAGAAAAAGCGGCTCAAATCTATATGCTCACTGCCCATCTGCCCCGCATCAATACCATTACGGACAACCAGCTCAAGCTGTTGGCAGAGGCATTCAAGGTGGATTACCGCAAGGAATTTCTGAAATAAGGTCAAAGGTAAAACAAAGAGGATCACAATGGCAATCCGCGCCGTTGTGGTCCTCTTGCAGCTTTACATTAAAAAACGAATTACAATCCCAATAAGTAAGGGCGTTCAAGATAAGCGAACACCACGGTGAAAATGCCCTTGACAAATTTAGTCTCAGAAGCGGATTTTAGAAAAGTATTGCCGGGATCACGGCTATACAGCCATCCGCCACTACGACGAGGACGACGGATATTCGGGAACCAACTTCAACCGGCCCGGATTCCAGCGGATGCTTGCCGACATCAAGGCGGGCAAGATCAAGCGCGTTGTCGTTAAGGATTATTGTGCGATAATAGGACTAAATCAGAAAGACCTTGAAAATCAAGGCATTCTGGCTTAGTCCCTTCTTTTTTTGACCGAAAACAAAGGACTTTCACAATAATCAAGCAAGCCGGAGGGTGCTGCTGCACACTTCCGGCAGAAGGAGGATATAGTGGGTGCTATCAAAGTCTTCTTGAAGGAGGTTCTGCTTCCAATCGCGCTTGCGTTCTGCCTCGCGTCATTTCTCAAGCCGATCTATATGCCTGACGGCGTATGTGACTACTTCCTTATGTGGATCTGCGTCGGCTTGCCATTCGGCATCCGGAAGATGTGCCTCTGGCTCGTTCCCAGCGGCTACGGTATCTCCGGCTCAGTCGGCATCTTCGCATTGAACTTAATCATAGGCGGTCTTATCGGAGGACTTGCCTTCTTCATCGGGCTGCTGCTCGGTGTCATTCATACCATCCGAGAAATCATCTGAACTACATCGTAAACGAAGAGGGTTTGTTTCTTCTCCAATTTGGAGTAAGAAGCAAACCCTCTTTTTTTGTTGCCCAAAAGCCGGAATATTTGCTGGCGATGCGGCGAAGGAAAGGAGTTTTTAAGCATGAAACGCATGACAGCCGGTGATCTGCAAGCACTGGAATTGCTGATGCAGACCACACCCGGCTTTGAGCATTATGACAGCGGTGTGGATGGCATTCTCCCTGAGTGCCGAAGCTGCCGCTTTCATCGTCCCTTCTGGAAATATCAGTCCTGCGTGTTTGCGGAGTGTCCCTACTGCTGCAATCCCGTTTCAACCCTCAAAAATCAAAGTGGCACATCTGATGCCGGAAAGGAAGCCAGTCATGGATAACAAAATCGAAATCTTCAAGAATGAACAGTTTGGTGAGGTAAGAACGATCCTCGAAGGAGAAAAAGTTCTGTTCTGTGCGGCAGATGTTGCAAAGGCACTCGGTTACACCAACCCGAACAAGGCGGTCAACGACCATTGCAGGGCTATAACGAAACGTTCTACCCCTATCAGCGGGAAAGTTCAGAGTATCAACTTCATCCCGGAAGGAGACGTTTATCGGCTAATTATTCGCAGCAAACTTCCTGCGGCTGAAAAGTTTGAACTGTGGGTATTTGATGAGGTCATTCCTACCATTCGCAAGACCGGCGGCTACATGACGGACTCCCTTCTGGAACGCATTCAGAAGGAACCTGCGGTCATTGTGGAGTTTGCTCAGGCGTTGATTTTGGAAAAGAATCGCGTAAAGGCTCTTGAGTGTGAGCTGATCACGGCAAAGCCCAAAGCCGATTACTACGACGCCTTCATCAATCCGGATGACTGCACCAATATCCGAACGACGGCGAAGGAACTGAAAATCCCGGAGCGCAAGTTCGTCCAGTTCCTTCTCAAAGAAAAGTACCTGTTCCGCTCTCCTTCCGGGCAGCTTCTTCCCTACAACAAGGACAGCAATGCCGGACTGTTCATCGTCCGCGATTTTGTGACGTTCTGCTACACCGGTTCTCAGACCTACTTCACGCCGAAGGGCAAGGAGGTCATCCGAATGAAGTTCCAGAAAAAGTGCGGCGAAGAACTGCTTTCCAAGATGGCAAGGTGATTTTCGTGGCAGTCTATCGCGTAAATAAAAATCGTGGCTATACCGTCATGGCGAACTTCCACCTCCGAGACAAGAGCCTGTCACTCAAGGCGGTCGGTCTTCTCTCAAAGATGCTCTCGTTCAATGATGGCTGGAAGTTCTCAACCAAGGGACTTTCTGCAATCTGCAAGGAAGGTCCGGATGCCATTCTCTCCGCGCTCCGTGAGCTTGAAAAGCACGGCTACCTTGTCCGGCACCGGCAGAGAGACGGTAAAGGCAGGATGAGCAGCACAATCTTTGAGATATACGAAGAGCCGCAGGAGTCCACGCCAGAACGGGAAATACCACACACGGAAAATCCATGTGTGGAGAAGCCAGATGTGGATAATCCACGCGGGGATAAGTCCGCACAAATAAATACTGATCAAGTAATTACCCAAGGAAGAAATACTCTCTCAAAGAACTATCAATCCATCAATCTTGATGGGATGGACAGGATGGATGAGCGAAGCGAGTATGAAGAGATTATCAAAGAG
>OFMP01000107.1_pt1 | contig 61138 bp, 53 predicted proteins | sample 1541841 | NCBI WGS metagenome assembly OFMP01 (sample SAMN04209226, study PRJEB22552) | human gut metagenome | biome: gut; material: feces | host: Homo sapiens | place: USA: Oklahoma
ATTGAAACAACAAAAGCTACTTGTACAAAAGATGGAGTTAAGACTTATACTTGTATGGATTGTAAGACTACAAAGACGGAAACAATCAAAGCTTTAGGTCATGATTATTCGAACGAATGGACAATTAATAAGGCTGCTACTTGTACACAAGAAGGAAGCAAGTCTCACCATTGTACAAGATGTAATGATAAGAAAGATGTAACCGTCATTCCAAAGACAGATCATCATTTTGACAATGGAATTGAAACAACAAAAGCTACTTGTACAAAAGATGGAGTTAAGACTTATACTTGTAAGAATTGTAAGACAACAAAAACAGAAATAATCAAAGCTTTAGGTCATAATTATTCTAGTGATTGGACAATAGATAAAGCTGCTACTTGTACTCAAGAAGGTAGTAAGTCTCATCATTGTACGCGTTGTGGTGCTAAGAAGGATGTTACAGTTGTTACAAAGACTGCTCATAATTGGTCAAGTTGGAGTGTTGTGGAACAGGCCACAACTAAGAAAGAGGGAAAAGAAAGAAGAACTTGTAGATCTTGTAATGCGAGAGAAGAGAGAAGCATCTCAAAACTTAAGGTTGAAACTCAATCTATGTATCGTTTGTATAATTCAAATAGTGGAGAGCATTTCTATACGGCGAATGTAGGTGAAAAGAATCATTTAGCGAATATTGGCTGGATTTATGAAGGCATTGGCTGGATTGCGCCTAAAACAAGTGATTATCCTGTATATCGTTTATACAATGGTAATGGTGGAGAACACCACTATACAATGAATAAAGCTGAAAAGGATATGTTAGTAAGAGCCGGATGGAAGTATGAGGGTATTGGCTGGTATTCAGCAGATCCAAAAGATAGTAATAGTATTCCGCTATTGAGAGAATACAATCCAAATGCTTTTGCGAATAATCATAACTATACAACAAGCAAACCAGAACATAATTGGTTGATTAGCTTGGGTTGGAAAGATGAAGGAAAGGCTTGGTATGCATTGAATAAATAATTATCAGTGATAAAATGTGTTAAGCGAATAGAATTGTTTTAGTTCGTCATTAAGACGTAAGACTTTTCCGTTTTGGAAAAGTCTTTTATTGTGAGGGTTAAAGGGTATGTTATTTCCAAGTGAAGTATTTTTGTTTTTATTTTTACCTTTCGTATTAGCTGTATATTATCTTGTGTTAAGAAAACATACAGTGGGTAAGAATATATTTTTATTTATTATGAGTTTATTATTCTATGCATATGGAGAACCCAAATATGTGTTCTTAATGCTGTTTATGATTCTATTACATTATGGACTAGGTTTATTAATCAATAAGTATTCAGACGATAAGAGAATGCAGAAGTTGATTCTATTCTTAATGGTAGTAATCGATGTATGTATACTGGGATATTTTAAGTATTTGAATTTTATTGTTTCTATTTTCACGGGTAAAGCAGATACGTTTAAGATAGCTCTTCCAATTGGAATTTCTTTCTTTACATTCCAAGCTATTTCTTATGTAGTGGATGTGTATCGTGGTAAGGGGAAGGTGCAAACTCAATTTTTAAATGTTGGTTTATATATTTCTTTATTTCCACAATTGATTGCAGGTCCTATTGTGCGTTATGAAACTGTCGCAAATGAGATTGAGAATCGACGAAAAGAGAATTTGAATGATTTTGCGATAGGTGTAAATCGTTTTATTATTGGTTTAGGAAAAAAAGTATTATTAGCGAATCAATTTGCGGTTGTTTCAGATACTGTATTTGGAAATGTAACAAGCACAGGAACAACCAATTCATTCTTATTATTATGGATGGGAGCGATTGCGTATACACTTCAAATCTTCTTTGATTTTGCAGGCTATTCGGATATGGCAATAGGTTTGGGTCGTATGTTTGGTTTTCATTTCTTAGAAAACTTTAAGTATCCATACATTTCTAAGAGCATTTCAGAATTCTGGAGAAGGTGGCATATTTCTTTACAAACATGGTTTAAAGATTATATTTATATTCCACTAGGTGGTTCAAGAGTAAATAGTAAGGCACGTTTAGTGTTCAATATCTTTGTCGTATGGTTTTTAACGGGTGTTTGGCATGGTGCAAACTGGACATTCATTGTATGGGGACTCATGTATTTTGTGTTATTGATTCTCGAAAAGTTCTTTCATATGGATGAGAAAATGGGAATATTTAAAAACCTATATACAATGTTTTTTGTCATGATGGGATGGGTATTATTTAGAAGTGATAGTTTAAGTGCAGCGCTTGTATATATTCGTTCTATGTTTGGATTTGGTTGTAAAGGATTTATGGATGCCTATGTGATTCAGTATTTCAAACAATACATTCTATATTTTATAATGGGTATTCTTTGTTGTTTTCCTATTTTTAAAAATATCAATCGTATATTTAAAAAGAATATGGTTTATAACTTGTTGTATGTTGTGTGTATGTGTGGAATCTTGTATTTGAGTATTATCTTTATTTTCTCAAATGCATATAATCCATTTATTTATTTTAATTTCTAGGAGGGCACCATGAAAGAAAAAATAATAATGATCGTATTTTGTTTCGTGATTTTTGGAATTTCTATTTCAACATTATTTAATCAAACTGTTTCTTTATTTAAAAAAGATGAAAAGGTGAGTGATGTTGTTAAGGGGCATGAACTAGAAACAAAGAAAGATAAATCAGGAGTAAAAGGTGCAGTGGATTCGTTTACTTCAAATTTAACGGGTAAAAAAGAAGGGGCAAAAGCAGCTAGTGAAGTAACAAAGAAAACCTCAGGAAATACATATATTGAATCGACTCAGGTATTACTTGGAAAAGAAGATTGGTTATTCTATAAATCTACAGAGGATGGGGATCCTATTTCAGATTATCAGGGTATAAATCATTATGATGAAGCTACTATGCAGGCAGTTGCAGAAAAGTTAATGAGTGAAAGAAATCAATTTACAAACTATGGAATGGATTTTTATATTCTTTCCATTCCAAATAAAGCAAGTGTATATCCTGAATATATGCCTGATACAATTGAAAGAGTAGATAAAACTTCAAAGACAGATTTATTGATGAAGTATTTACAAGAAAATACGGATTTAAATGTAGTGGATGCAAAACCATCACTTGTGAAAGCTAAAAAGAAGAAACAAATCTACTATAAAAGTGATACACACTTTAATCAGATTGGTGCATTTGTGACAGTACAGGCACTAAAGGATAAGATTGATGGTAAAACAGATACTTTGAAGGATGTTAAGTTTGGCAAAATCACAAATCATTATTCTGGAGATTTAGCACGTTTATGTGATATGCAAGATACTTTTAATAATGATATTCAATATCAATTGGATGCGGCTACAGTAAACATAAAGAATAAATCAAACAAAAAGATATTAATAATAGGGGATTCGTATTCAGATGAAATGTTAAGTATTTTAAGTCAATATTTTGCAGAAGCACAAACTGTAAACATTTGGTCTTTTGAGCCGAGCTTGTTAGATGAATATAAACCAGATATTGTAGTATGGGAACATGCTGAAAGATATACGGATCGTTTCAATTGGATCTCGTTATTTGGATAGAGTTGTTAACAAAATGTGAAAAGTTATAAATATATACTTTAATTTAAGAAATACCATATTATTCAGTAGCAAATAATACCATTCTTTGATATAGTTGAAGTAGAGTTTCACCTATAGAAAGGAATAAATTATATGAGGAGAATTTTAGGTGTATTTATGGCGTTGTTTATGTTTTGTGTACCAATGGGTATACAAGCAGATGAGGAGGTGTTATCTTTTGAATATACAGGTCAAAAGATAAAAATTGATGGTGCGACTGGTTATTTTTCTACTATGGGACCATTAGAAGATGCTCCAATTGATTGTGGAAAGTATTTTGCGGTTACTGGTGGTAGATATGTTACTTTTGAGATCAATCCTAAAAAAGTGCTTGTAAATGTAAGTTACAACAAGGATTGGAGAGAAGGAGATTCTGAAGAAAAGAAATATCTGTGTAAATTCGATGGTGATTATGAGTTGAAATTAAGAATTCTACCAAACGGAAACTTTGTATCATTTGATCGTTATGATGGTAACATTGATTTTCAATTTGAGCCAAAGAATGAAAAAGATGTTCCAGTTGGAAAGACAAAGATTACACATTCGGATGTAGAAGTTGTTTACTACGAAGATGGATATAAGATTGATAGTGGTAGAAGTGATATTGAACCAATCTTGTTAAAAGATGCGGGAGAATATATTGTCAGTTTTGATGCGGATTCTAGGTATTATGAATCCATTCCATTCAAAGTAACCATTCTTCCTAAAACTATTGAATTGCAACTACCAAACTATCAAAAATATGTTGGAGAAAAAGATCCAGTATTAGAAACAGATGATTACATATTAATTAGAGAACCTGGTGAAGAAATTGGAAATTATAAGCTTACTGTAAAGAGTAAGTCAAAGAATTATATATATGAAATTGTTGCAAATGATACATTCACTATCTTAGATTCAAAGCAACAAAGCATAAGACCAGAAGAAAAGAAAAATCCATTACTATCAGTTAATGCTTCGAATAAAGATAAGAACAAATATGCAAGTGCTACCGATATGGAATCAAATAATGATATAGAAACCAAAGTAGATAAAGAATCACAGAAAACAGAAACAAAAGTTGTAACAGGTGTATTAAATTTTACTTCAATGTATTATTTGATGATGGTATCAAGTATTGCGGTGGTAATCTATATCTTAATAAAGAAAAGAAATGTTAAAAGTTAAATAAGAATAAACAGAGCCTTCGCTTAGAATATGAGTGAAGGCTTTGTTGTTGATCAATTCAATATAAGGTTATTTATAAATATAGTGAAAGTAAAGACTACTAAATAAAAATAATAATGTTGTAAATGGTTAGCTTTGTAGTTAGAATATAAAGGTATCTGAAAGGGATATTGTATTAAAAAGGAGATACTTAGTTATGAAAACAACATTAATTATTATGGCGGCTGGAATTGGTTCTCGTTTTGGTGGTGGAATCAAACAGTTAGCTAAAATGGGTCCAAATGGAGAAATCATTATGGATTACTCAATTTATGATGCGAAAGAAGCTGGCTTCGATAAAGTCGTGTTTATTATTCGTAAGGATATTGAAAAGGAATTTAAAGAAGTGATTGGAAATCGTATCCAAAATTATATGGATGTAGAATATGTATTCCAAGATATCAATGATTTACCAGAAGGATTTACTTGTCCTGAAGGTCGTACAAAACCTTGGGGAACAGGCCAGGCTGTATTATGTGCGAAAAGTGTTGTAGATACACCATATGTGATTATTAATGCGGATGATTATTATGGAAAAGAAGCATTTGTGAAGTTACATGATTTCTTGGTTGAACATGCGAAAATGGGAAAAGAATTTGACATGGGCATGGCTGGATTCATTTTAAAGAACACTTTAAGTGAGAATGGAACTGTAACTCGTGGTGTATGTAAAGTGGATGATAATAATTTATTAAAAGAAGTTTATGAAACAACTGGAATCAAGGCTGAAGGGGATAAAATCGTATGCGATAATCCGGAAGTAGAGGCTTGGGCAAAACCAGAAAGTAATGTTTCTATGAATATGTGGGCTGGTTATCCAGATTTCTTAGACTATTTAGAAAAGGATTTTAGTACGTTCTTATCAAATATTTCAGATAATCCGATGAAGAAGGAGTATTTGCTTCCAAATATTGTGGCTGAATTATTGAGAGAAGATCGTATCAATGTGAAGGTACTTGAAACGCATGATAAATGGTTTGGTGTAACATATGCTGAAGATAAGGAATATGTACAAAATGCCTTTAAACAATTGATTGAAGATGGTGTATATCCTGAAAAATTATGGAAATAGTTAGAATTTCAAAATAATTACTAAGCAAATATTAATAAAATTGGTTCATTGACATGGTTGAATTAGAGATTCACCTATAGATAGGAACCTTTTTTTATGAAAATTAAGTGTCAAATATGAAGGTGGTACAAAATATAGTTGATACATGACATAATCTTTGTGTAAGGAGATGGTGATTAAACTACATGGCTAAGATCAAAAATGTACACAAGGATGAGCCAGATACTTTCGATTTTGTTAAAGTAAATGTATTAGATGATAAAACTAGAAACGGTAATAATCGTACTGTTCGTTACAAGGGTGTTTCTTTCTGCCTGACAAAAGAAAACATGGACTTGGTTTTTGAGTTTATTCAGAGGATGAATCATGCTGGATCTTTCTAAAAATGAAAATATTTATTTTGCTCCTGGAGCCACGGATCTAAGAAAATCAATCGACGGATGTAGTAATATTGTTCAGTATCAAATGTTTCTTGATTCTTTCAACCCTTCTATATTTATCTTCTGCAACTGAGTAAAGACAACAACCAAGATTTTAGAATGGAATGGAAACGACTTGATCAGATTGCACTGGATATGCCAACTTTATTTGATGATATAGAAGAAGCGGCATTAAAAGTAAAAGATTCAGAAATTGAAGAAGTAATAACAGTTGGTGAACACAAAAGAGTTTGCCGTCCAAAGGAACAACATCTGTCTTATGATCACCTGCCAAAAGTAGATGAATATCTATCTGTACCGGAAGGTGAAGATATCTGTGAAAAATGTGGTTCAAAAATGCATATAAAGAAATATCAGGCAAAAGAAGAATTGGTATATGAACCAGCTTGTCTTTTTGTATGTGTTACACATATACCTGTATTAGAATGTGAAAACTGCAAAATCTATAGTGAAGAAGGAAAGCCAAGTACATCCACATCCTATATGTGGGTATATCGTTCCAATAAGCATGAAGTGCCGATTGTATTGTATGATTACCATTCTACAAGATTAGAAGAGTGCCCAAAAGAATTCCTAAAAGGATATAGCGGATATCTAGAATCAGACGCATACGACGGATACAATAAAGTCGAAAACGTGTTCAATGTCTGTGTAATGTCCACGCCTTAAGGAAATTCAAGGATTCATATAAACTGCTTCCAAACGATAAGGAACGAAAACGAGCGATGAGGCAAAAGCCGTACAGAAATATGATGAAATCATCCACCATTCAAATCTTATTGATGAAAAAGCAGCTGAAAAATATTCGAATTCTGAAAAACAAACGGAATATATCACAAAGAGACGAAAAGAAGAACTCAAGCCAAAGCTTGAGAAGTTTTTATCGTGGCTTGAAGAAATCAAACCAAGAAACAAAGGTAAATATTCCATGAGCAAAGCGATCCAGTATGTATTGAACAACAAAGAAGGACTTATGGAATTTACAAATGATGTGATCATCCCACATAACAATACAAGCAGTGAAAGAAGTATACGCCCATTTGTAGTCATACGAAATCGATGCAAATTCAGCGTAAGCGTACATGGAGCACAAGCGAGTGCCATGACCTATTCATTAGTAATCAGCTGTATAGAAAATAAATAGAATCCATACATTTACCTTACTCATTTGTGTGAAAATCTACCAAAATTAGATTTAACAAATAAAGAAGAACTAAGAATGTATCTGCCATACAGTCGAGAACTACCAATCTATATTAGAACATTATCAAAGAGCGAAATAAAAAAGTCATTCTTAATGAAGCCAAATCACAAGTGTGATGCAGCAAGGATGGCTTTATTATATATTCGTCAGCAGTTTATTTGTACTATCTATAAATTTGATGCTTAGACTTTATGTACATTTTTTTATTTATAGTTTAAAAGTATATATCGTTGATTGACGATAAGAGATATTTATTTAGACAAAGATTTATTGTAAATCCTTTTATAAAATGTTTATTGTTGAAATATTGAACTTAATATCTTGATAATATTTATTAGGAATACTTATAATTTTTGTTAAATAACAGTTTGAATACATATTGATATTTGTATTTGAGCTTATTTTATTATCATAATATGTTAATTATATTATTGATTTTTTTACTTTATAGGTTAAATCAGATAAAAATGAATCTGATGGGTTGATAACTTAACTATAAACGGTTAGCAATTGATACATTTTGCCTTAAGTTTGTTTATATGATAAAATCATTGAGTAAAAACATACATGTTTTGTGTTGTCGTTAATTTCAGAATTAACAATTTATATTGAAGGCTTATAAGCGATTACGATATAAAGTTAAAATATTAATATTGCGCATATATATATAAACAATTTGGATATTTTATATTGAGTAATTTATGACAGATTATAGTTGGTTAAATCTGGCACTTCTTTTTTGAAAATATAGGAAGGTATTATATGGGGTATTTGGCGGTATATAATAATTGGATCAATGATAATTTTTTTGATGAGGATATTAGAGAAGAATTAAGATGTATAACTTCTGAGAAGGAAATAGAAGATCGATTTTATAAAGAATTAGAATTTGGTACTGGTGGACTTCGAGGGATTATGGGTGCTGGTACAAATCGTTTAAATAAATATACAGTTGGCAAAGTGACTTTAGGTTTAGGACATTATTTAATGGATAGCTATGGTAAAGATGAATGTATTGAACGAGGGGTTGTTATTGGATTTGATACAAGAAATAATAGTAAAGAATATGCTAGAATTGTAGTTGATGTTTTAACTGGATTAGGGGTAAGAGTATACTTAATGAAGGATGCTAGACCAACTCCTCAATTGAGTTTTTCTGTGCCTTATTATAATGCATTAGCTGGTGTAGTGATTACTGCAAGTCATAATCCTAAGGAATATAATGGATATAAAGTTTATGATGAGTATGGATGTCAATTGGTTCCTAGTCAGGCTGATCGAGTAATTCAATATGTGAATGAAGTGAAAGATTATCATTCAATTGATTTTGAAGGCAATGATACATTACTTACTTTTATTGATAATACAGAGGAATTTGTTTCAGAAGTATATAAACAACAGCGTATAAAAAATGAAATAATAAAGAATAACTTAAATATTGTATATACTCCATTACATGGTTCAGGAAGAGTTCCTGTTTCTAGAATATTAGAAATGGATGGGTTCCATTGTGTTTCGCTGGTTGATGAACAGGCAAATGATGATGGGGATTTTTCTACTGTTAAATCACCAAATCCTGAAGATAAGGAAGCTTTAACTTTAGGTATCGAATTAGCTAAAGAGTTAAATGCGGATATTGTATTAAGTACAGATCCAGATTGTGATCGTATTGGTATTGCAGTTAAAGATGTGAGTAATGAATATAAATTGTTGACAGGAAATCAAATTGGTTCATTACTAATGGATTTTATTATTCGTCACACAGATTTAAGTGAACTGGAAAAACCTGCCATTATCAAAACAATCGTTACTTCTGAATTAGGCGCAAAGATTGCAGAGAAAAATGATATTGAAGTTTTTTCGACATTAACTGGATTTAAGTTTATTGGTGAGAAGATTACTCAGTTTGAAAAGGCAAAAGATCAAGATGATTTATCAAGAAACTTTGATTATTTGTTTGGATATGAAGAATCTTATGGGTATCTTTGTGGGACTCATGCTAGGGATAAAGATGCCGTTGTTTCTAGTATGTTGATTTGTGAGATGGCTGCGGAAGCTAAGAATCAAAATAAGACATTAATAGATAAGTTAAATGATATTTATAATGAATATGGTTATTATAAAGATGTTCTAGAGAGTTTCATGTTAAAAGGAAAAGATGGTATTGAAAAAATTAATGAGATGATGAGTACTCTACGAAATGAATGTCCATTTACGGATGTTGAGAAAATATCGGATTTTAATAAAACAACATTTGAAGAGCATGGTTTTGGAACATATCCAATTTCAAATGTGTTGAAATATGAATTAAAAGACGGTTCATGGGTAGCTGTTAGACCTTCGGGAACAGAACCTAAAATTAAAATTTATTATAGTATTAGAGGAAATGATGAATCGGATGCGAATGTTCGATTTGAGGTGATTCAGAATTTAATTAAAACAAGAATAGGATTATAGAAAAGGGGGAATATTATGCATATTATTTTACTTTCTGGAGGTAGTGGTAAACGTTTATGGCCATTATCTAATGATGTTCGTAGTAAACAATTTATAAAATTATTTAAGAATGAAAATGGAAAGTATGAATCTATGGTACAAAGAGTGTATCGTCAAATTCATACTGTGCATTCGGATATGGAAGTTACAATTGCGACAAGTAAATCACAAGTGAGTGCGATTCGTAATCAACTAGGAAACAAGGTTTCCATTTGTTTAGAGCCTTGTAGAAGAGATACATTTCCAGCAATCGCTTTAGCGGCTGCTTATCTAAAAGATGTACAAGGGTTAAGTGAAGAGGATTGTGTTGCCGTTTGTCCAGTGGATCCTTATGTAGATAATACTTATTATCAGACTGTACAGAAATTAGAGAAAATTGTAAATGAAGGCCAATCAAATTTAGTTTTGATGGGAATAGAACCAACTGTTCCTAGTGAAAAGTATGGATATATTATTCCTGTGGAAAAGAATGAAATCAGTCGTGTAGCTAAATTTACTGAAAAGCCAGATACAGAAACAGCTAAAGAATACATTAAACAAGGTGCATTATGGAATGCAGGTGTATTTGCGTTTAAATTGGGATATTTATTAAATAAAGCACATGAATTAATTGATTTTGTGGATTATGCAGATTTATTTAAGAAATATGATACATTGACAAAAATTAGTTTTGACTATGCAGTTGTTGAAAAAGAACCTAATATCCAAGTGCTTAGATATGCTGGGCAATGGAAAGATGTTGGTACTTGGAATATGATGGCTGAGGTTATGGCCGATAAGACAAAAGGTGACGTAATCTTAGATGATACTTGTAAAGATACAAATGTTGTGAATGAATTGAATATCCCAATTCTTTGCATGGGATGCTCAGACATGGTTGTTGCTGCTAGTGAGGATGGTATCTTAGTTTCTACAAAAGAACGTAGTGGCTATATGAAGCCATATGTAGAAAAAATAGACAATCCAAGTATGTTTGCAGAAAAATCTTGGGGCACTTTTACGGTAATCGATAATCAGGAAAATTCAAAAACAATTAAGATTGAAATGAAACCAAATGCTGAAATGAGTTATCATTCACATTCCTATAGAAGCGAGATTTGGAATATTATTTCAGGAACTGGTAAAGTTTGTATAAATGGTGAATCTAAAACGGTTAAAGCAGGGGATGTAGTACAGATTCCAGTGGATGCAAGACATAGTATTAAGGCAAATGAAAAGATGGAAATTATTGAGATTCAGTTGGGCGTGTTTAATACACATGATAAGTGTAAGTATTAGAGGTGTTGATTATGGCAAGAATTAAATTTATGAATACATGTATAGATAATCTAACAATGTCGGAAACGTTAAATGAAATCGATAAATTGATTCAGAAAAAAATTTGTTCATATGTTGTAACACCTAATGTGGATCATATTGTTCGTCTTGAAAAGGATGAAGAACTTCAAAAGGTTTATAAAAATGCTTCTTTGATTTTAACAGATGGAAAGCCTTTGATTTGGATTTCAAAATGGTATAAAACTCCAATAAAAGAAAAAATATCAGGGTCCGATTTATTTCCTCGAGTGTGTCAATTAGCAGCTAACAAAAATTATACAATGTATTTTTTAGGGGCTGCAGAAGGTGTTGCAGATACAGCTGCAAGAAATCTAATGAAAAAATATCCAGGATTAAATATTGTTGGAACATATTCTCCTCCATTTGGATTTGAAAAAAATGAACAAGAAATGAATAAAATTAAAGCACAAATTCAGGATGTTCATCCAGATATATTGATTGTTGGTTTGGGTTGTCCTAAACAAGAAAAATTCATGTATTATCATTGTAAAGAATTAGGTGTGCCTATTTCATTTGGCTTAGGTGCAAGTATAGATTTTGAAGCTGGTAATATTAAAAGAGCTCCAAAATGGATGAGTAACCACGGATTGGAATGGTTATATAGATTTTCAAAAGAACCAAAAAGATTATTTAAAAGATACTTTGTGGATGACATAAAAATAATCCAAGTGGCAAGGAAGTATAGATAAGATGCGAGATTTAAGTAAACAAAACATTTTATTTTTTACTAGAACCATGGAATTGGGTGGTACTGAAAATGTAATATTACAATTGTGTGAGACATTTAAACCACTTGTTAATAAGATTGTTGTGTGTTCTAGTGGTGGTGTAAATGAAAAAAAATTAAAAGAATTAAATATTAAGCATTACAACATTCCTGATATTGAGAATAAAAATCCATCTTGCATCATTACTGTTAGCAAGATGCTGAAAAAGATTATAAAAAATGAAAATATTACAGTTGTCCATACACATCATCGTATGGCAGCGTTCTATGTTGCTTTTTTAAAAATATATAAAAAGTGTTTGTTTATCAACACAAGCCATAATACTTTTGATAATAAAGTGAAATTTACTAGATATGCCTATAAACATGCAAATTTAGTGGCTTGTGGTGAGATGGTAAAAAAGAATTTAGTAGAAACTTTTGGGTTACCAGAAAAGCAAGTAACAGTTATTCATAATGCTGTTAAACCTTTTGTTGATCAAATAAAAGTGGATCCGCTTATTAAGCAATTACATGAAAAAGGTTGTTTTGTAGTAGGGAATATTGGTAGACTTTCTGAACAAAAAGGGATGGAATATTTTATTGCTGCGATTCCTACTATTAAACTTTACATGAATAACGTGAAATTTGTAATTGTTGGAACTGGTGAAGATGAAAAGAAACTTATGAATCTGGTTACAAAATTAAATTTGCAAGAAGATTGTTACTTTCTTGGATATCGATCAGATGTTCAAAACCTAATGTCACAATTGGATTTAGTTGTATTAAGTTCATTATGGGAGGGATTACCGTTAACTCCGATTGAAGCGTTTTCAGTTGGAAAGACTATAGTAGCGACTGCAGTTGATGGAACTGTAGAAATTATAAATGACAAGGTAAATGGACTTTTAATTTCACCAAAGAATTCTAATGCAATTTCTGAAGGTGTTATTTCATTGTTAAGTAATGATTTTGAAAGACAGAATTATGAAATTGCAGCAAAAAGAACTTATGAAAAAGAATTTTCTTTTAGTTCTTTTACATATAAATATCGTGACTTTTACAAGGAGAAAATTCATGAGTTTAAATAATATTATATATAAAGTATTTTTGTTGATTAAAAGTTTATTTATATATATTATCAATAAAATAAGATATAAAGATCGGATTTCCATTACTTTAATAAATTCAATAAAAGGAAAATTAAAAATTGAATTGGAAGATAAGGCTATATTAAAAATAGGTGATTTTATAATGACGGCTGGACCATGTTATATAAAATGTATAAAAAATTCTAAATGTATTATAGGTGACAGAGTCTTTTTAAACCATAACGTCTCATTGACTTGTCTAGATGAAATAACCATCGGTGATTTTTGTAATATAGCCAATAATGTGGTAATTGTAGATCACAATCATAAATATAATAATACAGGAGTGATTGAAGGATATGAATTATCTCCAATTCATATTGGAAATAGAGTGTGGATTGGCGCAAATGTGACAATATTAAAAGGGGTTACTATTGGCGAAGGAGCAATTATTTCAGCTGGTGCAGTTGTTAATAAGGATGTTCCACCTTATGAAATTTGGGGAGGAGTTCCTGCAAGAAAGATTAAAAGTTTAAGAATGGAGGACGATGTATGATACCTAAAGTAATACATTATTGTTGGTTCGGAAACAATCCTTTACCATTTGAGGTTAAAAAATCTATAGACTCGTGGAAAAAGATATGTCCGGATTATGAAATAAAAAGATGGGATGAAACTAACTTTGATGTTTATCAAAATGACTTTATTAAAAGTGCTTATGAATCGAAAGCATGGGCATTTGTATCTGATTATGCTAGATTAAAAATTGTATATGATGAAGGTGGTATATATTTAGACACGGATGTAGAGTTAAAAAAGAGCTTAGATGAATTAAGAAAGAATGAGGGCTTTTTTGCTATTCAGCAAGAGGGACATTATTGTGCAACTGGTTTGGGATTTGGAGCAAAAAAAGAAAATGAAATTATTAAAACGATGCTAGATTTGTATGATGATTTAATTTATAGTGAAGAAAATAAATTTTCGATTGCATGCCCATACCTAAATACTAAAGCATTGGAAAAATATGGTTATAGTTACTCAGATGATGTAGTAGTAATTCATAACAATTTAGTTTTACCTCCTAGGTTTATGGATCCTATTGCACCAGGGAAGAATAAAGAGAATTTATTGTGTAATGATACTGTTTCTATACATCATTATAGTGCATCTTGGATGGATGATAAAACAGTTAGAAGACGTAAAATTATTAGAATTATTGGGCAAGAAAAGATTAATAAATTAAAGGGATTATTAAAAAAATGATTAATCAACTTTATTTATCTTTAAGAAAAATTAACAATAATTCTCTTTTCGCTTTTATATTCATTGTTTTTATTAATATATTTTATACTTCCAATGGATGGATATATCATGTAAGTATAATGAATAGCTTTATTATATTTGCTTTTTTATTTGGGTTTATAGATATTTTTATGCATCATGAAGAGATTTACAAAATATTTATCCACAATAAAAATTTAACTATATTAGTTAGTATTTTGATTTTGATGACCATAATCAAATTTATATTGAATCAAGATACTAGATTAATTATTTCGGTAATGGCAATATTTATTGCAATGTATTTTCCTTTATATAAAATTTTTTATATTACATTTTTTACTAAATTTATTACATTTATCATTTATTACTTCATAGGTGGTTATACACATTTAAACTACATTTCTATACACTTTGGAATGATTATACTCTTATATTTGATCATATCTTATAAAATTAATCGATTTAATCTTAAGTGCTCATTAGTATTATTGATTATTGGATATTTTATTTCAAAAAGTGGAGCGTTTTTGATGTGTTGCGGATTAGCAATTCTTTTATTTTATTTATTAAAATTAAAATTTAGGTATTTGTTGTGTAGTACAAGATTTGTGGAATATTATTTTCCGTTTATGATGTTACTTACTGTACTTCTAGGACTAGCTTATATGTCATATGCTAATGACTTCATAAATTTTGGTATTTTAAGATCAATAACCCCTAAGTTTCTATGCACTATATTCGCATTTATATTACGGTTGGTTGATAAAGTATTTACTGGAAGAATTAGTTTAGGTGGATTTTCACTATATTATTTTGGAATTAGTTTATTTGGTGGAAATATCGATTATAGTGTGAATACAGGTTTAAAATATTTTGTTGTAGATTCAGGATTATTATTACTATTACAGGATTGGGGTTTAATAATTACTATTCTAATGAGTGTAATTTTCATAATGTTAATGCGTATGTTAATGAAGAATAAAGAATATGCTTTGATTGTCTATATGTTAATTATTATCTTATGGTCATTTAATGAAGATATCTTTATATCTGTAGGTAGTAATTTTGCATTTTATATTTTTGGACATGAACTTAGAAGAAGACATATTAATGCTTATGAATAGAAATAGAGGAGTTAGTATGAATATTTATTTATATAAATTTTATGATGATGGAAAAGTTAAAAATGCTGGTAGTAAGGCACCTAACGATATATATGAGATATGTAATAATCTTGGATGGAATAGTTATGGGCTAATCAATCCTAAAGAAAGTAATAATCTCTTTAGGATATTAAAAGGACATATTAAATTAAAAAAGCAATTAAAGCAACTTTCTAAACTGGATGTTGACTATGTTTTATATCAGCATCCAATGATGGGTACTTTTTATAATTTATATTTAATGAATTTTTTTAATAGAAAAAAAATTAAAGTGATTACATTAATACATGACATAGATAGTTTAAGATTTTATAGTTCCTTTGGCGAAAAAAAAGAAAAGAGAGAATTGGCTACCTTAGAGCAATCTTCGCATGTCATTTGTCATAATGATAAAATGAAAGACTACTTAATAAGTAAAGGAGTGCCAAAAAACAAAATTATATGTTTAGAATGTTTTGATTATTTATCAGATAAAAATGATTTGAATCGTGAAAAGAATGACAAAAATTATTCTGTTGCAATTGCTGGAAATTTGAGTCCTGTAAAATGTAAATATATCTACAAGATGATAGAGGAAAATCCATCATTACAGATTGATTTATATGGTATTGGATATGAAGATAATGCAAATTATAGAAATGTTAACTATCATGGTAGTTTCTTACCGGAAGAATTACCATCTAATATTAATAGTGCATTTGGACTTGTATGGGATGGAACTGATATAAATACATGTTGTGGGGAATTTGGAAATTACTTGAGATTTAATAATCCCCATAAGTTGTCTTTATATATGGCTACAGGTATTCCGGTAGTAGTATGGGATCAATCTGCTATTGCTGGTTTTGTTGAAAAAAATAATCTGGGAATTAGAGTAAGTGATTTAAATGACTTAGACAATAAACTTTCAAATATATCTATCGAATCATATAATGATATGGTACAAAATGTAAAATTAATACAAGAAAAAGTGTTAGATGGCGGTTATTTTAAAACGGCATTATCAAAAATTATGGAGTTATAAGATGAAACAAAAATCTATAAAGTTAAATTTTATAATGAATGCTATTTTACAAATATCTGCATTTATTTTCCCATTGATAACATTTCCTTACGTCTCCAGAATTTTAGGACCATCAGGAACTGGGAATGTTTCTTTTGCGACAAGTATAGTTACTTACTTTGCACTTTTCGCACAATTAGGAATTCCGACATATGGTATTAGAGCAACTGCCAGGGTAAGAGATGATAAAAGACTTCTTAGTAAAACGGTTCAAGAAATATTTATTATTAATGCAGTCATGTGTGTCTTAGCTTATATCGTATTTTTTGTTGTATTAAATTTAGTACCTAAAATGTATAACGATAGGTTTTTATTCATTATCATAAGTGCAACAATTTTATTTAATTCTGTTGGTATGGATTGGCTTTATAAAGGTCTAGAAAAGTATACATATATAACTTTTGTGTCTATAACATTTAAATTTATAGCACTTATTCTTATGTTTGTGTGTGTACATCATAAAAATGATTATGTAATTTATGGGGCAATATCTATATTTGCTGCTTCAGCATCAAACATATGTAATTTAGTTAATATTCATAAATTAATTTACATAAAACCGATTTTAAATTATGAATTTACTAAACATTTTCGTCCTATTATGATATTCTTCGCCATGTCTTGTGCAACAACAATCTATACAAACTTAGACACGGTAATGTTAGGGTTTATGAAAGATAATGTTGAAGTAGGATATTATAATGCAGCAATTAAGATAAAAAATGTTTTACTAGGAGTAGTAACTTCCTTAGGAACAGTTTTATTGCCACGTGCTTCGTATTATGTAGAGAATAATATGTATTCAGAGTTTAAAAGAATTGCAGGCAAAGCATTAAATTTTGTTGTGCTTATATCCTTTCCTCTATGCTTATATTTTATATTATTTGCTAAAGAAGGTGTTTTATTTTTATCTGGAGATGCATATACAGAAGCAATTTTACCAATGCAGATATTAATGCCTACGTTAATCTTTATTGGACTTACCAATATTATGGGCATTCAAATGTTAATTCCATTGGGTAGAGAAAAAGTAGTTCTATATTCAGAAATTGCTGGAGCAATCGTTGATTTAGCTATAAATATTATTTTGATTCCAATCATGTCATCTTCAGGTGCAGCAATTGGAACTCTAGTTGCAGAAGGTGTAGTTTGGATGGTGCAGTATCAGGCTCTAAAAGAACTTGTTAAAGAATCATACTTGAAAATCAAGTATATTCCTATTTTTTTAGGAATAACATTAGCAGGTATTTTATCTTATTTTATTAAGTCTCTATATTTAAATTCATTTTTAACATTATTGTTATCTGCTGTTATTTTCTTTGCTGTATATTTAATTGTTTTAACCCTAGCAAAAGAAAGCTTAATTAATGAAATAGAATATCAGATATTAGAAAAAATTTTAAAAAAAGGAGAGTAAATTATGTATGATTATTTAGTTGTAGGTTCAGGTTTATATGGAGCAATCTTTGCATGTGAAGCAAAGAAAAAAGGTAAAAAAGTATTAGTTATTGATAAACGTCCAAATATTGGAGGAAATATCTATACTGAAAAAATTGAAGGGATTAATGTTCATAAATATGGTGCCCATATTTTTCATACAAACAATAAAAAGGTATGGGAATATGTTAATAAATATGCAACATTCAATCGTTTTACAAATAGTCCAGTAGCTAATTATAAGGGCGAACTATTCAGTTTACCATTTAATATGTATACATTTAATAAAATGTGGGGTGTTGTAACACCAGAAGAAGCTATGGCTAAGATTGAAGAACAACGTAAAGAGATTAAGGGGGAGCCTACTAACTTAGAAGAACAGGCAATTTCTTTAGTTGGTCGAGACATTTATGAAAAATTAATCAAGGGCTATACGGAAAAACAGTGGGGTAGAGATTGCAAGGATCTTCCATCATTCATTATTAAAAGGTTACCAGTAAGGTTGACGTTTGATAACAATTATTTCAATGCATTATATCAAGGTATTCCTGTTGGCGGATATACTAAAATGATTGAAAATATGTTAGATGGTATTGAAGTTAGATTGAATGTAGATTATTTAGAAAACAAAGAAGAATTAGATAAATTGGCAGAAAAAGTAGTTTATACTGGTCCAATTGATGCATACTTCGATTACAAATTAGGATATTTAGAATACCGATCAGTTCGTTTTGAAAATGCATTGTTGGATAAGCCAAATTTCCAAGGGAATGCTGCCGTAAACTATACGGATAGAGAGACTCCATGGACTCGTATTATAGAACACAAATGGTTTGAATTTGGAAAAGATGAAGAGGGTAATGATTTACCTAAGACATATATTAGTCGTGAATATAGTTCTGAATGGAAACCGGGTGATGAACCGTATTATCCGGTAAATGATGAAAAGAATTCAAATTTGTATGCTGAATATAAAGTATTAGCTGAAAAAGAAGAAAATGTTATTTTCGGTGGTCGTTTAGGTGAATATAAATATTATGATATGGATGCCACTGTAGCTAGTGTATTGAATAAATGTAATGAGGTTTTATAGTTGTGACAATTTTACACCTTAATTCATTTCATAAACTAATTAAAGATATATTTATCATGTCATTAATTTTATTAGCAATTCAATTGATTAGTAGAATATTTAAAGTTGAATTTATTCTTTTGCTAAAAATACTTAAGATATTATTTCTAATTTATGTATTTCTAGACCTAGCCATTTTCAAATATGAATTAAAATATAATGAATATAATGATAGTCCAAATTTGGCGGAATTTCCTATTATCACAATCTTCCTAGTGTTATCAATTGGATATCTTTGTAAACTAATATTACAAATAGTATATCAAACATTTGAAGCTTATGTTATACCTTTATTTGAAGTGATTTCATCATTGGATGCCGTAATAATTGTCGCAATATTAACAGGTTTTTTGACAATGATTACACAATTAGTTGCAAAATATCTTGATGGAAGAAATATACGTAAACAATATTTATCTGAAAAAAGAGTATATTCATATTCAAAAATGGTTGATATGGTTTATAAAATGCAGAATAAAAAATATAAACAAGAAGAAATGATAAAAGATCTTACTGAGTTTTCTAAAGAAATCACATTATGGGGTTCAAAATCTTTAGTTTCAAAATGGAGTAAATTCAGGCTTAATGCAATTAATAAGCCAGGAGATTATCAGAATATTTATATATTAGAAGATGTATTAAATCAACTTAGGAAAGATATGGGTGTAGGTAGATCAAAGAAAAAGGAATTACTTGCTTTCTTCATTAATGATATTGAAAATTTAAAATAATATATTTAGTATTTATTAAATAGTTGCATATATTTTTTAATGAACAACTATATAAAAATCTAATTAAATAGTACTTCAGTTTATTTATATGAGAGTTTTACAAATCATTTATAAATCTTTTACTTGTTTCTTGGTTTAATTTATCTATTGAATCTAAGTTAGAGAATTTAGCAATTCAAGGAATTGATTCATCTATATTCATGTAATCGCTAACATATTCTGGTTATTAAAATGAATAAGATTAATTCGAAAAACTATTTTAAATAAAGTAGAATCTTATACTTACAATATTAAAATTATTCAAATCACAGTATTTCTTTTATATAAAGATAATATTAAGTATTATATAACAATTAATAAATTTATATAATATCAAATGGTAGTTGACATATTTATATTATGGGATACAATTTGTAAGCAAAGCTTTTGAGGGTTAAATTGGGAGTTTTGGTTATAAATGATACATTTAGAGGAAATTAGCAATAGCTGGCTTACCGCATTGTAATTGAATCGTTTATCCCTAATTTGAATATGTATAGGGAAGAGTGTATCCTTTTGTGTAAATATAGTTTTTTAAGATTTGTTTATTTTTAAATAAGTTTTTTTTATTAAAAGGAGTAGGATTATTTATGTATAGGAAGAATGCAAATGGGTGGTTGAAACATATCGACTTTATGATATTGGATATGATATGTTTACAGCTTGCATTTATAATGGCCTATTTTATTAAGAATGGAAATATACACCTATATAACAATTTCTTATATAGGAATATGGCCATCATATTAGAATTAGCTGATTTAATGGTTTTACTGATTTTTGGTACATTAAAGGGTGTATTAAAAAGAGGGCATTACCAAGAGTTTGTAAAAACATTAAAACATGGTTTTATTGTTTGTTTATCGGCTGTTTTATATTTATTTACAGTTCAAAAAGGAATTTTCTTCTCAAGATTTATTTTATTCTTGACAATTGGTATTTATTTTATATTGACATATATAGTAAGAGAACTGTGGAAGAGAAATATTAAAAAGGGTGTTAATAGTGGTAAGAGAAGAAAATTATTAATAGTTACATCTAGTACTATTGCTGATAAAGTTATTGATAATATTGAAAAGAATAATTATTCGCGTTATGACATTGTGGGTATTGCCTTATTAGATAAGAATTTAGTTGGTAATCAAATCAATGGTGTTTCTGTAGTAGCAAATGATGAAGCAGTTGGTATGTATGCATGTAAAGAATGGGTAGATGAAGTATTAATTGTTTTACCTAAAGAAATAGCTTATCCAAATACTTTGATTGAACAATTAACTTTGGCTGGTATTACAGTCCATATGAACTTGGCTAAGGTAGTGAATTCACCTGGAAAGAAACAGTTTGTTGAAAAGATTGGTGATTATACAGTTCTTACTACTAGTATTAATTATGCTTCTTTAAATGAATTGTTCTTAAAAAGAGTATTTGATATTATCTGTGGCGCATTAGGATGTATATTAACATTAGTTATTTGTATCTTTATTGGACCAGCAATTTATATTGCAAGTCCAGGACCCATTTTCTTTTCACAAGAAAGAGTTGGTAAGAATGGCAAGAAATTTAAGATGTATAAATTTCGCAGTATGTACTTAGATGCGGAAGAAAGAAAAGCAGAATTAATGAAAGATAATAAGCTTGGGGATGGTAAAATGTTTAAACTTGATTTTGATCCTCGAGTTATTGGAAATAAAGTAATGCCGGATGGATCCCATAAAACAGGTATTGGTGAATTCATTCGTAAAACAAGTTTGGATGAATTTCCACAATTTTTTAATGTATTAAAAGGAGATATGTCTATTGTAGGAGTCCGAGATATAATAGGGACAACCAGAGAAAACTCCAGTATTTATGCGGCATGTGTGGCTTAAGCGTTTTATGATAATTCGATTTTTCATTGCTGCAGCAGGGTCACATTATAGCGGTTCATAGATATTGGATGGCTCTTTGGATGCTCAGTTTGACCCAATCACAGAGCAATAAAAAAATCGAAAAGGAGAAAACTTGAGCCTGTTAGTCTGAAAAGAATGACAGGCTAAGGGACGTTAGTTGCAGATATGAACAATGAAAAACTAAAAAATTAAAATCCCCCAGAGTGTGTATGTGTGTGTGGGGGGGGGTAAAGCGAGGTATGAAAAATGAAGCAGAAGCGGATCGCTGAGTGCAAATGCAATTCCCTAGCCCCTTATAGTGGGAAAGAAGCAAACGGAAAAATTGAATATGGCAAGAATTTGATGAAACATCGGAAAATCTATCTGGCAGTTTCTATAGGCTGTCTGCTTATGGCTGCTATCTATTATCAAATAGCATCACATTTCTTAATTAATCGAAATCCATTTTTTTATTGTGCTTTGCCTGCCCTGATAATTGGGTTATGTGCCGGGCATAGATTGTTTCTTAGTAGTATTGAATGTAATATACAAAGTTCTGTGAAGGACTGCGTATTTTCTTATAAAAAGTCTTTGTTCGTTGGTAAGTCAGAGGATTGTAGCAGTTAGTTGAAAACGAACGTAATGGGATCTGAAAAATGAGTAAAGGGGAAAGAAAGTATGTATAGAAAAGATTCTACAGGATGGATAAAACATGTGGATTTTATCATCTTGGACTTAATCTGCTTGCAGGTGGCGTTCGTTTTGGCGTATGCGTTAAGCGGATATGGAGCTAATCCATACCAGCTAATTCTTTACAGAAATATGGCTGTCTTTATGGAAGTAGCAGATTTGGTAGTACTGTTTGCGATGGGAACATTGAAAAACGTTTTGAAAAGAGGCTACTATAAAGATTTTGTTGTAACAGCACAGCATGGAATAATTCTCGGAGCATGTTTATTGCTTTATCTGTTTATGCTTCAGGAAGGACAACAATATTCCAGACTGGCATTGGTACTGAATATCGTTATCTATATTCTACTTACTTATCTGGTACGAGAGCTGTGGAAACATTTGCTTAGAAAGAAAATGGAAGATGGTGAAAATCGTTCCTTACTTCTTGTTGTTTCAGCAGATGTAGTGAGTTCAGTAGTAGAGAGCATGAAAGAGCATAATTATGCCCGGTATAAGATTGCTGGAATTGCTGTCATAGATAAAGAAATGACAGGAAAGTATATTGATGGTGTGAAAGTAGTTGCAAATATGGAAAATGCTGCTGAATATGTCTGCAAGGAATGGATTGATGAAGTTCTGATTGTGACATCCGGTGTAGTTCCATATCCAAAAGAACTGATCGAGCAGTTTACAGAAACCGGAGTAACCGTTCATCTGAATCTTGCAAAGGTACAAAGCGTGCCGGGGAAAAAACAGTTTGTAGAAAAAGTTGGAGATTATACAGTACTGACTACCAGTATTAACTATGCATCTACAAGAGATCTGATGCTGAAACGATTGATGGATATTGCCGGAGGTTTGGTAGGATGCCTGATTACTGGAATCTTGTTTATATTTGTTGCTCCAGCAATTTACATAGCATCACCGGGACCGATTTTCTTTGCACAGGAACGTGTAGGAAAGAATGGAAAGAGATTCAAAATGTATAAGTTCCGAAGCATGTATATGGATGCAGAAGAACGTAAGGCTGAACTTATGAAAGATAACAAGCTGGGTGATGAAAAGATGTTCAAATTGGATTTTGACCCACGAGTTATTGGAAATAAGATTCTTCCAGATGGAACACATAAGACTGGTATTGGGGATTTTATTAGAAGAACAAGCATTGACGAATTTCCGCAGTTTTTTAACGTGTTGAAAGGTGATATGTCAATAATTGGAACCAGGCCACCTTTGATTTCGGAAACGAATTTTTATGAGCTGCACCATCGTGCAAGATTGGCAATTAAGCCAGGAATAACCGGTATGTGGCAGGTCAGCGGACGTAGTGACATTACTGATTTTGAAGAAGTGGTTCGTCTTGACAAAGAGTATATCACAAATTGGAACATTGGGCTAGATATAAAAATATTGCTTAAAACAGTAATGGTAGTTCTTAGAAAAGATGGATCTATGTGATGAAATGATTGTGGCTTGATTTCCGTAAATAGAATTTAAGCCACAGAAGGTAATAATAGATAAGTAATAAATATAATAAGAGGAAGTTATGAATAAAAGGAAAATTAATACTTTTCCACTTAAAATTGCAGTTCTTGGACATAAGACAATTCCGAGTCGTCAAGGTGGAATTGAAATTGTCGTTGAAGAATTAACGGTTCGCATGGCAAAACTAGGACATAAGATAACAGTATATAACCGTAATGGACATCATGTAAGTGGTAAAGAATTTGATGAGAAGAAATTAAAAGAATATAAAGGTATCCGAATGAAATATGTACCAACGATAGATAAAAAAGGACTAGCAGCGATGAGTGCTTCATTTTTTGCAGCGGTAGCAGCAGCGTTTGGAAAATATGATGTGGTACATTTTCATGCAGAAGGACCATGTGCAATGTTATGGTTGCCAAAATTATTTGGAAAACGTTGTATCGCTACGATTCATGGACTTGATCATCAAAGAGCAAAATGGGGCAAGTTAGCCAGCACATATATTATGCTTGGCGAAAAATGTGCTGTTAAATTTGCAGATGAAATTATTGTTCTCAGTGAGGGAGTACAAAATTATTTTAAAGAGACTTATGGACGTGATACAAAGTTTATCCCTAATGGTGTGAATCGTCCAGTTATTAGAAAGGCAGAACTTATTGACAAGAAATTTGGTTTAAAGAAAGATGATTATATTTTATTTTTAGGACGCCTTGTTCCGGAAAAAGGAATTACTTATCTGATTGAAGGCTTTAAGAACGTAAAAACAGATAAGAAGTTAGTCATTGCAGGAGGCAGTTCGGATACCGATGAATTTGCTAACCAGTTAAAAGAAATGGCAAAAGACGATGACAGAATTATCTTTACTGGGTTTGTTCAAGGACAATTATTAGATGAATTATACAGTAATGCTTATATTTATAGTTTACCAAGTGACTTAGAGGGAATGCCGTTAAGTCTTTTAGAAGCAATGAGTTATGGGAATTGCTGTTTGGTATCCGATATAGATGAATGTGCTTCTGTAGTGGAAGATAAGGCAATCATATTTAAAAAAAGTAATGTAGGAGATTTGCAGAGTAAGCTTCAAGAAGCTTGTGAGGATGCAAGACGGGTACAGAAATATAAAGATGAAGCAGCAGATTATATTTGTGAAAAATATAATTGGGATGATGTTGTGGAGAGAACATTAGAATTGTATAGGAGATAAAATGAGCAAAGAATTTATTGAATTGAAAAACAAGACAATTTTTATTACAGGTGTAGCTGGATTTATTGGCTCAAACTTGGCTGAAAGGTTATTAAAAGAAATAGAAGGAATAAAAATAGTTGGACTTGATAATATGAACGATTATTATGATGTTCGTTTAAAAGAATATAGATTAGAAAAACTTTCGTATAGTAAGGCATTTTCTTTTGTAAAAGGAAATTTAGCAGATAAGGAACTTATTAATTCGATTTTTGAGAAGTATACCCCTCAAGTGGTTGTGAATTTAGGGGCACAGGCAGGTGTGAGATATTCTATTACAAATCCAGACGCATATATAGAAGGTAATTTGATTGGATTTTATAACATATTAGAGGGATGTAGACATTATCCAGTAGAACATTTGGTATATGCATCGAGTTCTTCAGTATATGGAAGTAATAAAAAGGTTCCGTATAGTACGGAAGATAAAGTAGATAATCCAGTATCGTTATATGCGGCAACGAAAAAAAGCAATGAGTTGATGGCTCATGCATATTCAAAACTCTATAATATTCCATCAACTGGTTTACGTTTCTTTACTGTTTATGGACCGGCAGGAAGACCTGATATGGCATACTTTGGATTCACAAATAAATTGTTAAATGGAGAAACTATTAAAATTTTTAATTATGGAAATTGTAAAAGAGATTTTACTTACGTTGATGATATTGTGGAAGGCGTTGTACGGGTAATGCAGGGGGCACCAGAGAAAAAGAACGGAGAAGACGGTTTGCCGATTCCGCCATATGCTGTTTACAATATTGGAAATAATCATCCGGAGAACTTGTTAGATTTTGTACAAATTCTTCAGGAGGAATTAATTAGAGCAGAGGTTTTGCCAGAAGATTATGATTTTGAGTCACATAAAGAACTTGTTCCGATGCAACCGGGAGATGTTCCTGTGACATATGCTGATACACAAGCATTGGAAAGAGACTATGGTTTTAAGCCATCGACAACTTTACGTGAGGGATTACGCAAGTTTGCAGAATGGTACAAAGAGTTCTATATGTAAATATATTTTTAAGAATAGGAAGAAGAAAAAAATGAGAGATTTTAATTCGTTGAAAATTGCTGTGGCAGGGACAGGATATGTTGGATTATCTATTGCTACTTTATTAAGTCAGCATCATCAGGTTACAGCAGTAGATATTATTCCAGAAAAGGTAGAGTTAATTAACAATAAAAAATCTCCAATTCAGGATGATTATATTGAAAAATATTTAGAAGAAAAAAATTTGAATTTAACAGCTACATTGGATGCAGAAGAAGCTTATAAAGATGCAGACTTTGTTGTTATTGCAGCTCCAACAAACTATGACAGTAAAAAGAATTTTTTTGATACTTCTGCAGTAGAAGCAGTTATTAAATTAGTCATTGAATATAATCCGGAAGCGATTATGGTTATTAAATCGACTATTCCTGTTGGATATACAACAAGTATTAGAGAAAAATTTCATTGTGATAATATTATTTTTAGTCCGGAATTTTTAAGAGAAAGCAAGGCATTGTACGATAATTTGTATCCAAGTCGAATTATTGTCGGAACAGATATTAATAATGCACGTTTAGTAAAAGCTGCACATACGTTTGCACAGCTTCTCCAGGAAGGTGCTATTAAAGAAGATATTGATACTTTATTTATGGGCTTTACAGAAGCAGAAGCAGTCAAACTGTTTGCAAATACATATTTGGCATTACGAGTTTCCTATTTCAATGAGTTAGATACTTATGCCGAAATGAAGGGACTGAATACAAAGCAGATTATTAATGGGGTATGTCTCGATCCTCGCATTGGAACACATTACAATAATCCATCTTTTGGATATGGTGGATACTGTCTGCCAAAAGATACAAAGCAGTTGCTTGCTAACTATGCAGATGTTCCTGAAAATCTTATTGAAGCAATTGTTGAATCTAATAGAACGAGAAAAGATTTTATTGCTGATCGAGTATTAGAAATTGCTGGAGCATATGAAGCAAACGATGATTGGGACGAAAGTAAAGAAAAAGATGTTGTAGTAGGTGTGTATCGTCTTACGATGAAGAGTAATAGTGATAATTTCCGACAGAGTTCTATACAAGGAGTAATGAAGAGAATTAAGGCAAAAGGTTCTACAGTCATTATTTATGAGCCTACATTGAAAGACGGTGAAACTTTCTTTGGCAGTAAAGTGGTTAATGATTTAGATATGTTTAAGAAACAGAGTCAGGCGATTATTGCTAATCGTTACGATAGTTGTCTGGATGATGTAAAAGATAAAGTTTATACAAGAGATATTTTTCAGAGAGACTGATAAGTTTGAAACGGAAAGGAGAAAATATTGAGAATACTTATTGTAAACTATAGATATTTTATTTCAGGTGGCCCTGAAAAATATATGTTTAATATTAAAAAGATGCTTGAAGATAATGGGCATGAGGTTATACCTTTTTCCATACATTCCAATAAAAATGTTGAAACAAAATATTCAAAGTATTTTGTAGAACCGATTGGTGGACGAGACGCAACATATTTTGATGAAGTGAAAAAGACACCTAAATCAATTTGGCAGTTACTTACACGGAGTATTTATTCTCGTGAAGTAGAAAAAGCGATAAAAAAAGAAATAAATGATGTAAAACCAGATTTGGTATATATTATTCATTTTGTTAATAAATTGTCTCCGAGTGTAATTACAGGTGCAAATAAAATGGGAATTCCTGTTGTATTAAGATTATCAGATTATTTTCTGTTATGTCCAAGATTTGATTTTATGTATGAAAAGAAAGTCTGTGAGGAATGTTTATCAAAGGGATATAAGAGTTGTATTAAAAAGAGATGTGTGAAAGGATCATTATTTGCGTCTGTTGTAAGAGTGTTTTCTATGAAATTTCACAAAATGATAAATGTATATAAGAATGTATATGCATTTATAACACCATCAGAATTTTTGAAGAATAAATTAGCATTAAATGGATTTGAAGAAAAAAGAATTCATTGTATTCCTACTTTTACAGCAAGTAAAACAACAATAGGGGAACAGCAGATTGGATCCTATGGATTATATTTTGGACGTGTTACTGAAGAAAAGGGAGTTGAAACCGTTATAAAAGCGTATGAAAAATTGCCTGAGTATACAGTTAAAATTATGGGAGACGATACAACAGATGAGGCAAAACGTCTGAAAAAATATGTAGAGAATCATAAAATGAAGAATGTTGAATTCCTTGGGTTTAAGAGTGGAGAGGAACTAGAAAATGTTATTAAAGGAGCTAGATTTACATTGATTCCTTCAATTTGGTATGATAACTTACCTAATACTGCTTTAGAGTCGTTTCAATATTCAAAGCCGGTTATCGCTAGTAATATAGGAAGTCTTCCGGAATTGGTTATTGATGGGGAGAATGGATATTTATTTAAACCATCAAATGTTGAAGATCTTATTAAAAAAATTAAGATGTTAGATGATGACACTTTGGTGAAAAAAATGGGACAAGCTAGCAGAAAAAGGCTTGAAAGCAGATTTGCACCACAAACACATTATGAAGAGTTGATGAAGATTTTTAACGAAGCTGTCAAGAGTAGAAAGTAAAGAGGTAATTAATAAAAATGAAAAAGAATACTGAAAAAAAATTAAATGGTACAGTAATTGTTACATATCGTTGTAATGCCAGATGCTCAATGTGCAATCGTTATAAAGCACCATCTAAGCCAGAAGAAGAAATCAGTTTGGACACAATAAAAAAATTACCAAAGATGTATTTTACAAATATTACTGGTGGTGAGCCTTTTATTAGAACTGATTTGAAAGACATTGTACGTGAATTATATAAAAAATCTGATCGTATTGTTATTTCAACTAATGGATTTTTTACAGATCGTATAGTGGATCTTTGTAAAGAATTCCCTAATATTGGTATACGTATTTCTATCGAGGGACTTGAAGAGACAAATAATGAAATACGAGGTCTCCAGAATGGTTATCAGCGTGGATATGGAACATTAAAAAAACTTAGAGAAATGGGAATGAAAGATGTTGGGTTTGGTATGACAGTACAGGACAAAAATGCACCAGATCTTGTGCCGTTATACAAAATCAGTAATGAAATGGGAATGGAATTTGCAACGGCTTCTTTACATAATAGTTTCTATTTTGTAGAAGCAAAAAATATCATACATGACCGTCCAATGGTTGCAAAGAATTTTGAAAAGTTAGTTAATGAGTTATTACGCAGCAATAGTCCTAAAAAATGGTTCAGAGCATATTTTAACCACGGATTAATTAATTATATTTATGGGCAAAAAAGACTTCTTCCGTGTGATATGAGCTTTGATACATTCTTTATTGATCCATATGGTGATGTTATGCCTTGTAATGGAACTAAGGATAAAGAAGTTATGGGAAATTTGAATAATCAATCTTGGGATGAACTGTGGAATAGTCCGCAGGCAGAAGAAGTACGAAAGAAAGTTCGTTGCTGTGATCGTGATTGTTGGATGATTGGATCTGTTTCACCTGCCATGCACAAATATATCTGGAAACCAGCAACATGGGTTTTGATACATAAATTTAAAGCTTTGTTTAGTAAAACACCGTACAGTATGTATGAAAACCGTATTTGTCGTGACTATCGTGATGGAAAGGTCACAAAAGAAGAACTTGATAAATGCAGTACATGTGATGTTAATTGTGTAATTAATAATGGATTAAGTGAAGCTTCGAAAGAGCAACTGAAGCATAAATCTGGAGAACAGATTGTTGATGAAGATATTGCAAAACAGATGGAGAAATAAAAATGTATTCTATAACAAAAAGTAAGACTACAAAGCGATATGCTATTTTCATATGTCTAGTATATATATTTGTATTCAAAGATTGGATGGAACAGTATATACCCGTTGTTGGTTATATGGATGAACTATTTGCGGTATTATCTATCCCTGTTTTTGTATTTGAACTAAAAAAGAATCAATTTAAACTTAAAATACAAAAATGTACATGGGGGGGGGTATGCTAGGTTCATTCTAGTATTCTTATGTTTTGGTTTTCTATCTAGTGTCATTTATAGATATCAAAGTATATTGAAAGCAGAAGTATCGGATGCATTTTTATGTATAAAATTTTGGCTTGCATTATATGTTGGAAAAAAGATTTTTGCAAAAATAGATATGCAAAAATATGCAAGCAAAATATTTTTTCATGTAAAATGCATTACGATATTGTATGGAGTGTTAATTGTTATTGATTATTCACTTCACATTTTCCAAGCGACAGAAAGATATGGTTTAAGATCTGAACAATTGATGTACACGCATCCAACGGTACTTGTAGCTTGCTGTGTGTTTTTGATTATGATTCTCCTTTCACTTAAAAATTATGTAACAGGAAGCAAGAAATATATAATAATACTATTGCTCATAATGTGTTCTACTTTAAGAAGCAAAGCTTTTGGAGCCGCACTTGCAATCATATTAATATGTTATTTTGTGTTTGTTCGAAAGAAAAAAATAACGCTGAGAACAATGTTACTATTTATTCCTTTGGTTGTGATTTTAGGATGGGATCAAATACAATATTATTTTTTTAGTTCAATCATTCCGGATTCTGCCAGGTATCAATTACTTACAAAAGCGTTTGAAATTGCAAGAGATATGTTTCCATTTGGTACAGGATTTGCTACATTCGGTTCATATTATTCTGGAGTATACTATTCATCGGTATATGCCGCATATGGATTATCTAATATTAATGGGTTACGCATCGGGGCATCACAATTTATAAGTGATTCGTTTTGGCCAATGATATTAGGGCAATCAGGATATTTTGGACTGCTTTCGTACATTTTTGCAGTAACGATGTTACTCAAAGCAATCCAGAGAATTAGAAAAGTAGAAAATTCATATTATGCTGCAGCAATGAGTGGAATATGTTATTTGATAATTGTATCAATGGCAGAATCTGCTTTCGTGCATCCGATAGCGGTACCGATAGCTATGATGATAGGAGCTTTTTTAGGAAAATGTGAGTAACGACATAAATATTCGACACTGAATAATAAATGATAGAAAATTGAATGTAATACATAAAAATATAACAAAAATTATAATTTCAATTATGAAATGGTCATTTATTCAGGAGGAATATTTGTGGAACTAAAAATAAAACCTAATAAAATTTTAATGTGGTTATCATATAACTGTTTGTTTTTTTCCATCATGCTTAAAATGCTATATCAAACAAACCAAAATAGCACTATAAGACTTTTGGGATTTGGTATGCAGGCAATAGTTTTGCTGTGTTATTTTTTGGAGGAATTGATAACATTAAAAAGAAAATCAATAAATTGTATTACTTTGATTTTAGGGATTCTAGTTGTATATCAATGTGTAATTACTATATTAAATGATTCAATTTATTTACCTTATACGCCAATTGATATATTTATTTGGCCGTTAAGTGTTATTGTGTATTATAACTTTACTTGTCATAATGAAATGAATAAAAATACTGAAAATAAGACATTAATATATTACTTCATAATGTGTCTTATTTCTGTATTCCTTATAAAAATACATTTAGCAGGAAATGGAAATATAGGGCAGGTAGTATTTCTAACATATTATTGTTTAACTGCATTGCCACTGGTTGTCATTTTTGTTAAAGGAAAGAACTCGCGAAATTTGTGTATATTATTATGTGTTGCTATATCTGTCGCATCAACAAAAAGAACTGGTACGATAGCATTAATTTTAGGGATATTCGTGATGCTAGTATTAGATGCACACATACAAGGGTCGTTGAAAGAAAAATGGAAAAGATATATGTATCTTTTTATTGCTATTTGTATAGGTAGTGGAGCTGTATTGTATCTTGAAAATAGATCGGGGCTTGAGATTTTTGACCGTTTTTCAAAATTAAGTACGGATGGAGGGAGCGGTCGAGATGTTATTTGGGCGATTACTCTTCAAGCATTTAATGTGTCAAATTTAAGAGAAAAAATTTGGGGACATGGTTTTCAAAGTGTTTATTATCGTCTTAGACCAGGCGGATTTTCTCGCTTTTCACATAATAGTTACATAGAGTACCTATATGATTATGGGATAATAGGCTTATCATTATTAGTATTATTCGTTTTATTTTTAATTATTATAGAAATAAAGTTTATACGAGAAAAAAATAAGTATGCTCCAGTTATGGGGATGTTATTGATTATTACGATTTTCCTAAGTGCGTTTAGTTATTTTTTTGAAGAATCAAATATTATACAGCCAATAGCTGTTGCATATGGAATTATTTTAGGACAAGCTTACAAGGAAAGGAAGAGGTATGAAAATTAGTGTAATTGTACCTGTATATAATGCAGAAAGATATTTAGATAAATTAGTACAGTCTGTTTTGAGTCAAACATATGAGGATTATGAATTAATATTAGTGGATGATAGCTCAAAAGACAATAGTTATTTATTGATGAAAAAATACCAAGAAATGGATAGTAGAATCAAGGCGTACACGAAAGAAAATACGGGACCAGGTTTAACAAGAAAATTTGGATTTGAAAAATCGTCAGGAGATTTGTTTTTCTTTGTGGATAGTGATGATTGGGTTACGACTTCTGATGTATTTAGAGAAATTAATGATTTATTTGAAAAAAATGAAAAAATAGATGTTCTTTTTTTTGATAGAGAGGATATTATTGGCGATACGAAAGATATTATTCCAGGATTCAATGAGACTAGGGAAGGATTGCACAATATTGAAGAATTAGATGAGGTTGTTAGACCGGGTTTGGGGGCAAAGATTTTTAGAAAAAGTATATTAACAGAAGATATGTTTTATGAGTCAACTATATTTGAAGATTTATATACCACATATATCTATTTGGATAAATGCAATAATTATTTCTATTCATCTAAATGTTATTATACTATATATCATGATGTTGATTCATCCTCATTATCTTCAAAACCTACGGCAGAATCTTTCGCAAGATCATTAAATATGATTTTGATGGTACATGCAAAATTGGAGAGAAGCTCACTTAGATATAGTTTAGAATTATGGATGGCACTTCTTTTTACCACGTATTGGAAAGCACGAGTGAAAAATGATACTTCTTATAATTCAAAGGTAATAAATGAAAATATTCAAAAAATTGCTGGAATTTTGAAAAAAAATAAAGTTGTTATAAAACCAAGTGGGAAAAAACATATTAAAATATTAATATATAGGATACTTTTATTGATTAGCAAAAAAAAGTATGAATAAGAGTGTTGAAATTATATATTGTTATATTTTGGGCTATAAGGAACTTATATAGAGGATTAATTATGAATAATAATAAAAAAACAGCAGCAATCGTTTCACTGTATGGTAATTCGAATTTTGGAAATAAACTACAAAACTATGCGGTGCAAGAGATTCTGAAAAAAGAAGGATTAAATACAGTTAATATTGTAAATGTTCCTTGTTTGAATAACAATAAGGTGAATCATACTGAAGTAATAAAATTATACATAAAAGGTTGGTTCCGTTATATTTTAAAAGGAGACAAAATAAAGGACTGCGTTGATCCAAAAGATCCTAAAGAAAGAAAGAAAAACTTTTTGGAATTTAACAAAAAAATTGCAAACTCAAAACATTTTTTTTCTTTCTCAAGATTGCAAGAATTTGATAAATATGATTACTATTTTGTTGGTTCAGATCAGATATGGAATCCGATTTATGGTGGGTTGAGTGATTTGGATTTGCTTACGTTTACTCAGAAAAAAAAGATTGCAATAAGTGCATCATTTGGAATAGAAGAGATACCGTTAGATTATAAAGGAAGAGTGGAACAGTATATTTCAAAATTTGATGCAATATCAGTAAGAGAGGAAGCTGCAAAAAGTATTATAGAAAGAATAACAAATCGCCAGGACGTAGAAGTATTGATTGATCCAACAATGATGTTACAAAAAGAAGAATGGGATCGAATTGTAAAAAAACCAAAGGAAATGCTTCCGGATAAATATATTGTTTGCTATTTTTTGGGAACTGAAACAAAGGAATATATAAGTGCTATACATAAAATTGCAGCAGAAAAAGATTGTGAAATTATTGATTTATCTAATTTAGAAAGTGAATTTTATTGTTGTGGACCGTCTGAATTTGTATATCTTATAAAAACAGCTGAATTTGTATGTACAGATTCTTTTCATGCGTCGGTTTTCTCAATTTTATATAATAGACCATTTCTAGTATTTGATAGAAATGGGAAACATACAGGAATGGGAAGTAGAATAAACACTTTATTAAAAACATTTCATTTGGAAAAACTGCATTATACTGGAAACTTTCAAGATGTCAAGTTTGAATATGATTTTTCAATAACCAATCAGTCGTTAAAAAAGGAAAGGGAAAAAGCATATAGATTTATTCACCATGCATTAGATGAATAATGATAGTACAAAAAGGATAATGCGAGGTTAAATAAATGAGTGAGAATAATTATAAAAAATTAGTATATAATACCGCAATTTTTGCAGTGGGTAATTTTGGAAGTAAAATATTAACCTTTTTGATTGTTCCATTATATACATATGTGTTGACAACAGCAGAATATGGAACAATTGATTTGTTTATAACGTCTTTAGGCATGGTAATTCCATTTTCAACTATGATGGTTAATGAAGCACTTATACGTTTTGTTCTTGGAAAAGACTTAACGCCAAAAGAAGCAGCAAGTAATTGCTTTGCAGTTTTTTTATTTGGAGCTGCAATATCTATAGCATTTACTCCAGTGTATAAAATGATTTTCAAATTTGATGAATATATTTGGATATTTGTTGCTCTTCTAGTTGTTCGAACATTTAATCAGATATATAGTGAGTATTTTCGGGCAATAAATCAGAATGTAAAATTTACAATTTTTGGTCTAATTACAACAGCTACGACATTGGGATTCAATGTACTTTTTCTTTTAGTTTTTAAGTGGGGAATGGCTGGATATTTATATGCGACGTTGTTAGCAGCAGTTATTGGTACAATATATATTCTTGTATTCAGTGATTTTTTTAAAGTTGTCTCCTTTAAATGTATTGATAAAAAAATATTGAAAATGATTTTGAAATATAGTATCCCGTTAGTCCCGAACAGTTTAATGTGGTGGATTATGGCAGCTGGTGACAAATATATTATCAATTACTTTTTGGGAGATAGTGCAAATGGAATATATTCACTTGCTTTAAAAATACCTCAAATCATAAATATGGTCTATTCTTTGTTTATTCAGGCCTGGCAAATGTCTGCTATTGAGGTTGAATCAAGTGAAGACAAAAAAGGATTTTATCAAAATGTTTTCAATGTTACGTCATTTGGAATGGTATTTATTACAATTGGAATTGTTATGCTTATTAAGCCGGTCTATGTAGGCGTTATGAGCAAAGAGTTTGCCATAGCATGGGAATATGTACCTTTATTATCGGTGTCAACAATTATTAGTTGCTATGCTTCTTTCTTTAGTGTTGTGTATACGGTAGGGGCTAAAACAAATAAAGTTTTTATTACAACTGCATTAGGTGCTGCGACCAATCTTTTATTCAATTTTATTTTAGTTAGGCCGCTTGGAATGCAGGGAATTGCGATTGGAACTTGTTTAGGATATTTTGCTGTGCTTTTGATAAGGGCACGTGATATGAAAATAGAAATGAACATAGGGATAAGTTTCAAGCGTAATATTTTTTCGTTTGTATTGCTAATCATACATTCACTTATTCTTATTTCATTTGGTGAAATACAGGCATTTTTATTTGGAATAGTTTCTTTGATAATAACTTCGTTTATGTATCGTGAGGAAATGAAAGCGATAATTCATAAATTTGCCAAAAGAAAGTAAATGAAAGGAAAAACATATGAAATTATATAAAAAAGTTTTTGTAAATTTAGCTAAAGTCTTGCCGGATTCAATTTATTTAAGAATGGTTTTTTTAAGTAAATTGAAGAGAAAGCTGGATTTGAGTAATCCAAGATCCTATAATGAAAAAATTAATTGGTTGAAAATAAATGACCGAAAGGAACACTACCAAATAATGGTAGATAAATATGAGGCAAAGAAATATGTTGCAGATAAAATTGGTGAACAATATGTTATACCTACTTACGGTGTGTGGGATCGTTTTGAAGATATAGACTTTTCAAAATTGCCATCTAATTTTGTTTTAAAAACAACACATGATTCTGGTGGAGTAGTACTTATAAATGATAAAAACAATATGGACATAGATAAAACAAAAGATGTATTGGAAAAGAGTTTAAAAAATAATTACTATTATCTATGCCGAGAATGGCCATATAAAAACTTGAAGCATCGGATTATAGCAGAAAAAATGATAACAAATACAGTACCAAATGATTATAAATTTTTTATGTTTAATGGAAAAATGGATAGCGTGATGGTATGTACGAATAGGGCATCTGGACATCCAACTTTTCGTTTTTATGATAAAGAGTGGAATCGCTTATTATATCAAAAACCGGAATTAGAACCTGAATCAGATGTGGAAAGACCGGAAAACTATGAAAAAATGATAAGGATTGCCGAACAACTCTCAGAAAATTTGGTTCATATGAGAGTGGATTTATATAATATAGATGGGCAAATTTATTTTGGAGAACTGACCTTTTTTGATCAAGGCGGTTTTGATACGGATATTACGCTTGAGACAGATTTGAAATGGGGAGAACTCATGGATTTGGAGAAGATTAAATAAGGCGTATTTGGGGAAATTTACAGTTTGGAGGGAGATAGAATATGGCGATAAACGAAAAAAAAGCGTATGCGGCATATTATGACAATGACATAAGGATGAAAAGCTCTTCAGGTGCAATTTTTTCTTTGTTGGCAAATGAGGTTCTTGAAAAAAAAGGAATTGTTTATGGAGTTGCAATGAATGCATCTTGCACAGAAGCTGAGTATATTGGCATTACAGAAAAGCAAGATTTAGAGAAACTCCTGGGATCCAAATACTTACAAGCTAAAATTAAAAATATTTTTAAGAATGTTCGTAAAAATTTAGTGTTAAATAAATTGGTTTTATTTACTGGAACAGGATGTCAAATTAATGGATTAAAGAAATTTCTTCAGAAAGATTATAAAAATCTTATTTGTGTTGATATTATTTGCCATGGGGTTCCATCACCTGCATTGTGGAAAGAATATGTAGGTTATATGGAAAATAAAATGCAGGGCAAGATGGAGAAAGTTAATTTTAGATGTAAAGATCAAGGATGGGAAAACTTTGGAATGAAGGAGTATGGTTCGTCTAAAGAAGTTTATATCTCTAAAAGCAAAGACCCGTATATGCAAATGTTTTTAAGTGATTTCTGCCTTAGACCATCCTGCTATGAATGTAAAGCAAAGACATTAAGATTATCAGATTTAACGATAGGAGATTTCTGGGGGATTGACACTATTGCTCCAGAAATGAATGATAGTAAAGGAACATCTTTGGTAATTGTTCGAACGAATCAAGGAGAAAAAATATTTAACAGGCTCATATCTAAGTCATCTGTAAAAGTTATGGAAGTAGAATATGACGATGCTACAAAAGAAAATCCAGCAGAGTTCCGTTCTGTTTATAGACCAAAAGAGAGAGAGACTTTTTTTATAGATATGAAGAAAATGGATTTTGAAGAGTTAAGAAAAAGTTATTTATCTTTGCCAATAAAACAAAGAATAAAAAATGCTATTAAGAAGATATTAAAACCGGTGCTTAAAAGAGCAAGACGGGGGGGTATAAAGTCAAATCTTGATTACGGTATGTTAATGCAGTTCAATGTGGGAGAGAAGAATGAATAAAAAAATACAAATAATGCGAGGGTTATCAATTATTGCAGTAATTGTTATCCATACATATAATACATATGCGTGGGGGGGGGTACGGAGTAATAATTCGGCCATTGGTTAATTTTGCAGTAGGTATGTTTATATTTCTTTCTGGTTATTTAACCAAAGAAAACGAAAATGGAGTATATAGAGATATAATATATCGCAGAATTAAAAAAATAATTGTTCCTTATATAATTTGGTCATTTATATTTGCGATAGTGAATCGTAGAATAAATACATTTATACCGGATGTTTTCATGTCAAAATGTAATGGAATATATTATTTTATTCTGGTTTATATACAGATGGTACTATTAATACCAGTTACGTTTAAACTTTTGCGAAGTAGATTTTCTAAATTAGGGTGGTTTGTAACACCCGTTAGCATTTTTCTAATTCGTTATATAAGCTTGTGGTTTAATATTGAATTAGGCTTTCCATTTCAGGGTGAATTATTTGTTTTTTGGTTTGGATTTTATTACTTAGGGGTAAGTTTAAAAAACGGGTATATCAATTTACAATTATCCCCAAAATGTTTAACTAACTTGTGCCTGTTTTCATTGGTAATTCAAGGTGTTGAAGGATTTATTTGGTATTGGATGGGAAACTTTGATATGGCGACAACACAATTAAAAATGAGTTCTATTATAACAACGGGGCTTTTTTGTATAAGTGCATACATATACATAGAAGCTGGTGATTTAAATTTGAATGAGCAACCAGTTGTTTTAAAAAAATTTTTAAGAGTTTTGGGCGATAATTCTTTTGGAATATATCTGTGTCATATGTTGATAATTAGAATCTTAAATAAATTAGTTCCAATGGCAAATATATTTCCGATAAATGCAATATTTGTAATCATGATTTCTACAGTGTGCGTTATGATGGCACATAGAATACTAGGAAAACATGCTTATATAATAGGCGTATAAAGGAGGAAAAGATGGACAGGAAAATACCTGTACTATTTAAAGAAAAAAAAGAATGTTGTGGGTGTACCGCTTGTTATGCAATTTGTTCTCAAATGGCAATTTCAATGATTGAAGATGAAGAAGGATTTGAATATCCTCAGATAGACGAAAAGAAGTGTATTAAATGCTATCAATGTCTGAAAGTATGTCCATTTAAAGAAACATAATAAAATAAGAGGGAAACAATAAAGTAAAAGCTAAGATAATAATTTTGCTATAAGATTTATCATAAGGCAAGATTACAAGTAAAAGGGAGTAAATAATTATGTGTGGAATTGTAGGATTTACAGGTAAAGAACAGGCAGCACCTATTTTGTTAGATGGTTTGTCTAAGTTAGAATATCGTGGTTATGACTCTGCAGGAATTGCAGTTCGTGATGGAGATAGGGATGTTGATATTATAAAAGCAAAGGGACGACTTAAAATTCTTGCTGAAAAAACCAATGATGGGAAAGCAGTAATTGGTTCATGTGGAATTGGTCATACTAGGTGGGCAACTCATGGAGAACCATCAGAGAATAATGCTCATCCGCATAGAAGCGATGATGGAAATGTTGTAGCAGTACATAACGGTATCATTGAGAATTATCAGGAATTGAAAGAGAAACTTGTAAGAAAGGGCTATGCATTCTATTCTGATACTGATACGGAAGTCGCAGTGAAGCTTGTTGATTACTATTATAAAAAATATGAGGGGACACCAGTAGATGCAATTAATCATGCAATGGTGCGTATTCGTGGTTCATATGCTTTAGCCGTAATGTTTAATGAATATCCAGAAGAAATTTATGTCGCAAGAAAAGATAGTCCAATGATTCTTGGTATTGAAGATGGAGAATCTTATATCGCATCTGATGTACCTGCTATTTTAAAATATACAAGAAATGTATATTATATTGGTAACATGGAGATGGCTCGTGTAAGGAAGGGCGAAATTACTTTCTATAATCTTGATGGAGATGAAATTGAGAAAGAATTAAAAACTATTGACTGGAACGCAGAAGCGGCTGAAAAAGCAGGATACGAACATTTTATGATGAAAGAAATCCATGAGCAGCCTAAAGTTGTAGGAGATACAATTAATTCTGTTGTGAAAGAGGATTTTATTGATTTGACAGATATTGGTCTTTCAGAAGAAGATATAAAGAAGATTAGCCAGATTTATATTGTTGCATGTGGATCAGCCTACCATGTTGGAATTGCAGCACAATATGTAATCGAAGATTTAGCAAAAATTCCTGTTCGTGTAGAACTTGGTTCGGAGTTTCGTTACAGAAAACCATTGCTTGACAAGAATGGTTTGGTAGTAGTTATAAGCCAGTCGGGAGAAACAGCAGATAGTTTAGCAGCACTTCGGGAGGCAAAGGAAAAAGGAGTACGAACATTAGGAATTGTAAATGTAGTTGGATCATCTATTGCTAGAGAAGCCGATTCAGTATTTTATACTTTAGCCGGTCCAGAGATTGCTGTTGCTACAACAAAAGCATATAGCACACAGCTTGTTGCAACGTATGCGTTGGCTATCCAATTTGCAAAAGTTCGAGAAGAAATCTCAGAGGAAAGATATGTTGAACTTATTAGAGAGATAAAAACTTTACCAGAAAAAATTGAAAAGATTTTAAAGGATAAAGAACGTATTCAATGGTTTGCGTCAAAGCAGGTAAATGCACATGATGTATTTTTTGTAGGAAGAGGCATTGATTATGCGATTTGTATGGAAGGTAGCTTAAAGATGAAAGAAATTAGCTACATTCATTCAGAAGCATATGCTGCCGGAGAATTAAAACATGGAACAATTTCCTTAATTGAAGATGATATTTTGGTAGTTGGTGTATTAACTCAGTCAGAATTATATGAAAAAACAATTTCTAATATGTTGGAGTGTAAGAGTCGTGGAGCATATTTGATGGGGTTAACTACTTTTGGAAGATATGATATTGAAGACACTGTGGATTTTACGGTTTATATTCCAAAGACAGATCCACTTTTTGCAACATCACTTGCAGTGATTCCATTACAGTTACTGGGATATTACATCAGTGTAGCTAAAGGCTTGGATGTAGATAAACCACGAAATCTGGCGAAAAGTGTAACTGTAGAATAATTATCTTTAAGGAAAAGAACAAATTATGAAAACAACATTAGTTATCATGGCTGCCGGTATCGGTTCCCGATTCGGTGGTGGAATCAAACAACTTGCTCCAGTTGGCTTAAATGGAGAAATCATCATGGATTATTCTATCCATGATGCAATCGAAGCAGGCTTCAACAAAATTGTTTTTATTATCCGTAAAGATATTAAGGATGCCTTTAAAGAAGCAATCGGTGATCGTATTGAAAAGATTTGTAAAGATCTTGATGTAGAGATTGCCTACGCATATCAGGAATTAAATGAACTTTCAGAAGGTGTGGAGCTTCCAGCAGGACGTACCAAACCTTGGGGAACAGGACAAGCTGTTCTTGCTTGTAAAGAAGTCCTGCATGAGCCATTTGCAGTTATCAATGCAGATGACTACTATGGAAAAGAAGCATTTGTTAAGCTTCATAATTTCCTTGTAGGTTATACACCAGAAAAAGCCAATCAGTTCTGCATGGCAGGCTTTATTTTAAAGAATACTTTAAGTGAAAATGGTGCCGTTACTAGAGGAATCTGTGAGACAAATGAAGAAGGCTATCTCACAGCAGTACATGAAACCTCCAATATTGTTAAGATTCCAGAGGGTGCAGCAGTAGATAACGATGGACAGCTCACTTCAATTAATGCAGAATCCTACGCATCCATGAATATGTGGGGACTTACACCGGAATTCATGCAGACTTTAGAAGATGGATTTAAAGAGTTCTTTGCTAACATGGGAGATAAAGATATTCTGAAAGCAGAATATTTACTGCCAATCTACATAGATGAACTTCTTCAGGCAGGTAGAGTTTCCGTAAAAGTGTTAGATACGAATGACAAGTGGTTTGGAGTAACCTATAAAGAAGATAAAGACTATGTAGTAAAATCATTTGCCAAGCTGATAGAAGATGGTGTATATCAGAAGAATTTATTTGAAGATTTGAAATAAATAATAAAGGAGAACGATGGGAAGTAAGATAATCGAAATATTTAATAAAATAGCATATAATGTATTATCAGCACTTTATCAGCCCTTCTGGGCTGCCGTTCTCCTTGCCTTTTTAACAATGTTCTTATATTTATATGGTAAGGAGCATGGGTGGAAAAAGAATAGTTTTATTCGAAATATGTTTGGAACGTGGTGGAGAGCATTTAAAAGTTCTTCAAATTTTCGCCGGACATTCTTATTAGCTTTTTATACAGCAATGATATTACTCCGAACAGTTTTAAATCGTGAGATATGGTTTGATCCGCTTGGAAAGCTTTTGGGAGGATGGGGATTCTATGAAGATGGACAGTTTACAACAGAATCTATAGAGAATTTCATGTTATTTGTTCCATTTTCTATTTTGCTGTTATGGGCATTTCAAAAAGAATTACTTGGTGAATCTCCTGAGAATATTAGATTTGGAAAAACCGTTTGGGAAGCCACAAAAGCTGTAGCAATATTTTCTTTTCTGATAGAATTTACTCAGCTATTATTCCATCTTGGAACACTTCAAATATCAGATCTGACCTATAATACACTTGGTGGAGCAGTGGGCGGTGTCATCTATTATTTGGGATATTCCAGAAAAACGAAAGAAATAAAATAAGAAACAGAGGACAGCTATCGGAGCATTAGTCCGGAGCAGGGAAATCCTCTGTTTTAGGTGCAATATGATTGGATTCACATGGAAATAGGAGTTATAAAATGGCAGGAAGACCAAAAAAGAAACCAGAATATAATCCAGAACTTCAATTTAATAATTTTCTTCAAGAATTAAGAGATGCCTATGAAGAAGCAGCTTCCTTAAGATCACTGGCAGATGAGTTAAATATTAGCCTGCTGAAACTTCGTAAGCTACTTATTACTGCTGATGTGTTCACATCAGATATATGTACAGAAATTAATAATCTGCATCAGTCAGGAAAAAAGATTTCGGAGATTATGAAACTCACGGGGCTTTCCAGAGCATCAGTTCATTCCTATTTGCCCTACACTAAGGGACTTTATAATGCAACAGAGATAAGTCTAAATGCGGAACGATGCCGGACATATAAGATCCGACAGGAGCAGGTTCGGCTTCTAAAGGAAACACCATCAGAGGAAAATCTGTGGCAAGCGGTTATTGCATTTCAGGAGTATCCATTTAAAACGGCAACAGGATTACCGTTCCGGTATAAATTAAAGGTTGGTAAAAACGGAGAGTATAACAGAGAGTTGCTGATAGACCGGCGAGAGAAAAGTAAGAGTCTTGCCTGGAGTAGTGTGGTGCTGGCGTTTGAAAATAGTAAGAGGATTTCAGAAGAAGTGAAGAAACCGAAGGCACTTGGAGATATTAGAGGAGTTTCATATATTTATCCGATACTATGGCGATTTGGCTTAATCCGAGTTCCGGAAGCAATAGAGAAGAAAATGGGAAAGCAGAGATAAATCCCTGCTTCATTGTCTGTAAGCGATTAGATTAACATGGATATATTAAAGAGTTTCTCGTAAAATAGAAAATGCATCAATGATTCCTTGTTTATAGGCAATCCGTATATATTCTATAGATGAAATGTTTTCAGCAGTGATAGCGGCATCAACAGTGTCCCATTGTTGAGGAGTTAGATTAAGATCCCGTATTTTTTCATTAGCTTTATTGCATTTTTTCTGAGCTTTTTGATATTTTACATCGTGCTTTATTGCAATAGGTAATGTTGTTTCCATACGAAAAGCTGCAAGCTGATCCAGAAAACTTTCTGATGATGTCAGATTGTTTTTAGGATTATGAATGAAATATTCTGTGAGTGCTTTATAGAGATTCTTTTTTAGTTTCTGTTCTTTTTTGCTCATTAGATAAATTCCTCCTTAAAGTTGTACAAGTAAATAACGGTATAACGTTAATTTATCATCGGTTTGCAGAAATGTCAACGGCATACCGTTAATAAATGAAGGGGAAATCATTTATACTGAATATATATTGTGATTTAAGGAGAATTTGCATGACGTATTCAGATGCCATAATAAAGAGATTAACTGATCTGTGTGTTGAGAGAGGGATAACGACAAATAAACTTGCTACATTGTCAGGGATTACGCAATCAACGCTTAATAGTATGATGAGAGGAGAAACAAAGAATCCAAAGCTGAAGACTTTGCGTAAGATTGCTATGGGATTTAATATGACTGTTTCTGAGTTACTGGATTTTCCAGAAATGAACGAAATGGAATTTGAGGATGAATGAAAGAAAATATGTTCGGAAAATTGAAAAAACATATTGACTTACGAAAATTTGTTCGGTATAATTATTTCTATCAGAAACGCAACGTTTCCGATAGAAAGGTAAGGTGAAAAGATGCGGCATAAAAGCGAAGAATTGATGAAGCAGATTATGGATTATGCAGAACAGTTTCAGTTGCTGAATCATCGTTCACCTTATACCAGCGAAATCGCAGATGCGCTCGGTATAGTCAAGAGTACAGTATACAAGTACCTTGTTGCTATGAATGACAGAGGAATGTTAAGCTACCGCAATGGGGAGATTGTTACTGAGAGAACGAATAAAATATCTCTACTTACGAAGCCGGCGGCAGTACTTGGGTCAGTATCCTGTGGTATGCCGCAGCTGGAGGAAGAGTATATTGAGGAATATGTTTCTCTTCCTGTTTCATTATTTGGAGAGGGTGAGTTCTTTATCTTGCGGGCCAGTGGAGATTCTATGATCGGAGCAGGTATCAACAGTGGAGATATGATTGTAATTCGGAAGCAGAATACAGCTTCGGATGGAGACATTGTTGTAGCACTTGTAGATAATGAATCCACATTAAAGCGGTTTTTCCTTGATACAGAAAGAAGGTGTGTACGGTTGCATCCGGAGAATCCGAAGTACCCGGATATTTATACACAAAATTGTACTGTTCAGGGTGTTGCTGTTCATGTGATCAAGTCATTGGAGTAGATGACATGAACAGTAGCAGGTGTAGGTTGCGATGAGATTGTCAGAGCCAATCCCAGGGGAAGATCATATAGCAGGTGGCATGGCTTCGGTGCTACGGAATCGCCTGCTATTAACTCATCAACGGTTTTCATTTCCCTTATCCGTTTGAGTGATAGTTTGTGTAGATATTACTTGGAGGATTATTGATGAGCAAAGAACCATTATTTGTTACATGCCCGGTATGCGGCAAAGTGAACCAGAAAAGCCTTTTTACCTATTCAGAGGTGCGTTGCCAGAGATGTCATAGAGAGCTGACAGCATTTGCAGATTTGGGTGTAGTTGTTGGCATTGATATGAATAAGAAGCGGTCGAAGGAAGAAGTTGATCGCTTAGAGATGTATATGTCACATCTGGTAGGAGTTCTCCGGGATACGGAAGAATGAGAAGAAGTAAAGTATAGTGATACAATTTAATATGCAGGAATGAGAATATCCGTGAATCTGTAATATTAGACGGCAGAAATCTTCACATACAGCATGGATATTCAAGAGTTTGCTGAACGTGTTGGAGATGGCACAGAAACATCAGGAACCCGGCAAAACATATGCAGGAAGTTTATGGAGATAGTATACCTATATATTATCAACATAGCGATTAAGCATAGTGTTTTGTCGGGTTTTCTTTTTTTAAGTAGTGATTAAATCATTTAAACACTAGACAAAAAATAATAAGTATGTTAATCTATTTCTAACTACCACATAACTTCAAATAACTTTATTTTTTTCGGTAGTTAATGACTTATTAATTCCAAAATTTTATAGCAGGAGGGATATAACAATGCGACAATGAAATTAAGGATTAGATTAATTTTTATGGACGTATTTTAAGATTTTTGGAAATATTTTTATTCAGTTGAGATTTGTGAGGGGTATCAAACTCCGTATATGTAATAGATATAACCCTAAAGCAAATAATTAGAAAAATTTAGTCAAAGAAATGGATTAAAAAATTGGTACAGCATCTAATAAATCGCTGCACTAAGATGGCAACAATTTATTAGGTGCTGTACCAAAAATATGATTGTAAGGATGATTAGTGTAATATTACGCTAGAAGTCTGCCCATTTTTAGATTAAATCTAATTATTTGCTTTGGGGTTATTTTTTATTTACAAAGGAGGTGAATGGTATTGCCACAAGTCTCAAAATCTGAAAACTTACAGGAAGTCGGAAGGAAGATCAGACATTACAGAGAAAAGAAAAAGATGTCTCAGCTTGAACTTGCTGAGGCAATAGGTGTAACACAGAATACCATTTACCTAATAGAAACAGCTCAATCAGAAATGAAATTGGAAAAGCTGTTTCGTATAGCCGAAGTACTGGATGTTACACCAAACAAATTATTGCCGGGTGAGGCAAAGACAGCATCTAATAAATTTTTTGAATTTGAACATATGATGAAACAATTAAGTGAGGCAGATCAAGAACTTATTTTTAATATGGTAATGCCCTGTATGAAGCGGCTTTTACCAAATACATAGTGATATAAGTAATCTTTTTTATAGAGATTATTTATATCACTTTTTTTATGTCAACATTGCAGATTGTGAAATAATAAAAAATTACATTATGGGCTGTGAAGAGTTTCGGACAGATGTTTGTTAGAATTTTATTACATCAAATGGAGGAGGAAAAGCTCATGACGCAGGAAGAATTGGAGTTTCGCCGCAGGTGTCCCTACGATGCCTTTGGTGATTATTCAGATGTATTAAAGGAAATCCGTCAGAAAGAAAAAGAGAACAAGACGGATACCGTATCAGTAGTAAATAGAAGTAAATAATGTTGGTTGAATCTTAACACTGTGATTGTGCAGCAGATTTTTCCATACAGAAGGCAGCAGGTTGGAGCTTCGGTTCCGCTAATAAAAAAAATTAGCGGAATCGGGGTCTATTTAGCTTAGCTGCCTTTCTTTTTGTCACCGGTTTCTGCGGGAAAGGTGGCAATTATGCTGACATTAAGAACATTGAAAGAACTGATCGACACACCAAAGAGAGGAGAGAAACTTCCTACACCGAAGCAGCTTCGTACAGGGGAATCACCGGTAGTTGCTCATAAAACAACAGGAGCAGGTGTGAATGAGGTACATATTATCGTATATCAGTCCGGATATGCGGTTTATGGTATCGGAAACAGAGCAACGGTATTCCCGGTAAATCTGGAACTTGGTTATGGTTATTCTTCTGTGACAGAAAAGAAGAGAAAAGAAGATGAGAAGTATAATACCTGGAATCCAGAGACAGGACTTCGTGAGAAGAAGTATTTCTGTGAATTAGAGGAAAGCTTTTTTGAAAAGGAAGAATGGTATCTGCGTCTGATGCTGATTGGCGAGGACCGGCTGGCACATAATCTGGCTACTCGTGATCGGGGACGCTGCATTTCATTCAATGGCATTTCTGAGGATTTTGAAGGAATGGAAGATGAATTGATGGATGTAGAAGAACGTGTGAACCGTCAGCAGATTGCAGAAGAGATGATGAGTGTACTTAGTGATAAGCAGAAAAAAGTAGTTCAGGAATTTTACTGGAATCAGAAAACACATAAACAGATTGCAAAGGAAAATGGAGTAAAGAGAAATGCCGTAACAGAAATATTGAAATATGCTCTTAATAAAATAGAGAAAAATTATGATGAAGATGGCAAAAAAAGATAAGTAAAATGAGAAGGGGAAGCTGCATGTGTAAAGCAGTTTCCCTGTAAGTTAATTTTCAATTCTAAATAGCATTTATATTCTAAAAAATTTTTTTGAAATTTTTCTGACCTTTTGCCCTCTGCCGCCTGTGATTAGTGGAAAGAGGGCAAAGTCATTCAAGACAACATTTCTAAATGATTTAATCCCAATCCGCCGTACCTTGATAACTGAATAAAAGGTCAGGAGAGGATGAAAGCTCAGCTACGCATTTTGCGGCCAGTGGAAGTTCTCTTCTGATCGGAAATGCTCAATCCTTATTTTTGTTATGCCCGGTTCGCCGGGCGATGACAGTAGACCATGCGTCGGAGCTTTTGCTTTTGCAGGTTCCGGCGTATGACTGTGCTGTCATCAGTAATGATTTTGGCACAAATAATTTAAAACGGGGTGATGCCTATGATTTGATTGTATCAGACAGGTGAAAGCCTGTAAACCGGTAACAGAAAAAATAAAGCAAAGTGAGGTATTGAGAATGAAAGGGACATTGAAAAGAGTAATGTCTGGAGTATTATCTGTTATTACGATTGCAAGTGCTGTGGCACAGCCAATGACTGCTTATGCAGCAGAACCGGAAAAGGCAGCTTCTTCTTTTGAAGCACAGTATCCGGAACTGGAAGCGGTGAAAGATAAGCTGGCCGAGGATGAGATTTTAACTGCCAATGATTACAGCATTGATTATGGCTCTGATTTTGACATTAAGGTGGATTTTTCCGGTATTGAAGGAATCAATGATGCCAAAGTGAAAGTAGAGCTGTATGAAGCGAAGAATGAGGCAGGAGATGATTTTGACACATACCAGGCAGATACCTATAAAGCGGTTTATAAGGTAGAGCCGGTCAGTGGAAATCCTTCTTATCGTATCAGTCGAAATGTAACCGTAAAAGAGCCGGAAACGGAACAGCTGACAGAACCAAATACTTCTGAAAATACCGTTGGTGAAGGAAATGCTGGCGAGACAGAAGATTCTGGTAATGCGGAAGAAGATGCTGATGCAGAAGGGCAGACGGAAATAGTAACAGATCTGACAGAAGAGGAGGAAGTCACAACAGATGAAGAGTCTGGATTAACTGTCTCTGAAGTAATGGATCAGGCAGAGGATAGTGGTATTGACCTTTATTCAATGGAGGAAGGGGAAGCGGTTACTTTTATGGCAAGGGAAGCATCAACCCGAAGTACCAAGAAAGTAACAGTAACCAGAGGAGCCTGCTATCAGTATTCAGATTATGGGTATGGAAGCTATCTGACGTATAAGTACACCGTGAAGTTTGGAAATGTTTCTGCAACCGCTTATTGTATCCAGCCGGAGAAATCCAGTCCTGGAACTGGAACATACGATATTACAAAGCTGAGTGATGGGAAAAAGCTGGCTAAGGTTTGCTATTATGGAACGAAGGCGGCAGGTGATGAAGGATTCTTTACAGAGGAGAACGGTTATGGCAATTTAAGTGCGGGTGCCAGATTTATCCTGGTTCATCTTGCTGCGTCATATGCAAATGGAGGAGATTCCGCTTTTTCCGGAGCAAGCAGCAAAGCAAAAACACTTGCTATGAAACTGTATAACTACTGTATTTCACAGCCGGAGATCCCGGATGTTGATATGAGTTTTTCAGATGCAAATGTAACTGCTTATGTAGATGGTAACAGTCAGAGAACAAAGGAGATTACATTTAAGGCAGACAAACTACAGAGTATCACGATGAAACTTCCAAGTGGCGTGAAGCTTCATAATGTAACAACCGGAAAGACAAGTAAAGCCGGTGAAGCTGTAGAGATCAGTGGTGGAACGAAGTTTTATTTATCAGCACCATTGACACAGGTGCAGGATGTTGCAGGAAGCTGGTCAGCTACGATGAAAGGAAGCGTAACAAAAGACTATTCTGCTTATAAGATCAGCACAGGGTCAGGTTCACAGGACTTAGCACTGGTATTTGGTGAAGGTGTGGATGATGAGAAATATGTGGACTTTAAAGTAACCTGGGTACAGTACGCAAGCGTTAAGGTGATTAAGAAAGATGCCAAAGCGAATGCGAAGCTGGCCGGGGCAGTGTTTGGCTTATACAGCGATGCAAACTGTACGAAGCTGATCACAAAGTTACCGGCAACAGATGCAAATGGTGAAGCGTCCGTACAGATTGTTAAGACACAGGACACCGTATATCTCAAAGAGATTACAGCTCCAAGCGGATACCGTATCAATGCAACCGCTTACAATGTGAAACTGGAAGTCAGCAAGACCACAACTGTTACAGTTCCAGATGAAGAACAGCTGGGACAGCTTACCGTTTATAAAGAAGGTGAGGTACTTGTTGGTGCTGACGTGACAGAGAACGGTACAACATTTAAGTATGAGAAACGCAGACAGAAAGGTGCGGTTTACGATGTGTATGCCGGAGCAGATATTAAAACTGCATATGGTACAAAAGTTTACAGCAAGGGCGATCTGGTAAAAGAAAATCTGACAACAGATACGAATGGAGCCATCGTTCTTAAAAATCTGCATCTTGGTACATATGTTGTAAAGGAAAAGCAGGCTCCGACAGGATTTTATAATGCCGGAGAGGAGAAGAAAGTGACTCTTTCTTATGCCGGACAGAATGTGGATGTTGTTTTCTCTGAGACAACCTTTACGAACGACAGACAGAAAGCAGAAGTGATTGTTACAAAACAGGATGAAGATACAGAAAATCCTTTGGATGGAGGAATCTTTGGACTTTATGCTGCAAGTGATATTACCAATGCGGATGGTGCAGTTGTTGTGAAGAAAGGTACGCTGATCCAGAAAGCGACAACAGGAGCAGACGGTACAGCAAAGTTTACAGCAGACCTACCACTTGGATTTTCTTATGATGTGAAGGAAGTGCAGGCTCCGGAAGGTTATGTGAGAAATACAGAAGATGTTTATACGTTTGCTCTCTCATATACAAATGATAAAGAGGCAAAACAGACATTTAAGCATACATTCAAAAATGAGCGTGTGACAGCTAAGATTTCTTTGCAGAAGCAGGATAAAGAAACCAAAAAGGCAGTTCCACAGGGCGATGCCACTTTGGAAAAAGCAGTGTACGGACTTTATGCCCGTGAGGACATTGTGCATCCAGACGGTGCGACTGGTGTGGTCTATAAAGCAGGAGAACAGGTTGCCACTCTTACGACAGATAAGAATGGACAGGCTTCTGTGGATGGATTATATCTTGGCAATTACTATGTCAAAGAGATCACTCCTCCAACCGGTTATCTGGTCGATGAGGAAGAACATGATCTGGTCTGCAATTACGAGGGTGACCTCGTAGCAGAGGTAAAACGTGACTGTCTGTCTCTGGAGCAGGTGATGAAACAGCCATTCCAGATCATTAAAGCGGCAAACAATGGAAAGACCGATGCAGACTTACTGAAAGGGGCAGGATTTACCGCTTATCTGGTATCTTCACTGAAAGTAAATGAAGATGGCAGCTATGATTTTGATTCTGCCAAACCAGTAGTGATCGGAGAAAACGGTGCTACAGAAATCTTTACAGACGAGAAAGGTTATGCCTGCAGTATTGCGATCCCTTATGGAACGTATATTGTCCGTGAGACAACAACTCCGCATAACTATACTCCGGTAGATGATTTTATTGTACAGATTACAGAGAACCATCCAAGCACTCCGCAGGTGTGGAGAGTGATGCTGGATAAAGAGTTTGAAGCGAAGCTGAAAATCATCAAACAGGATGACGAGACAAAGAAAGCAGTGCTTCAGAAGAATACAGAGTTCAAGATTTTCAACATGGACACTGAAAAATATGTGGAGCAGGTAACGACTTATCCGACTACGGTAAAACATAAATCCTATTTTACAGATGAGCAGGGATATTTGATTCTTCCGCAGAATCTTAAAATCGGACATTACCGCATTGAGGAAGTAAATGCACCTTATGGATATACTCTGAATGAGAATTACTATGAGGTGAATGTAGATTCCAACACAGCATATCAGATGGACGGAACTTCTGGCGATGTCATCATTGAGATTGCATATGAAAATCATCCGGTCAAAGGGGAACTGAACATTGTAAAGCAGGGTGAGGTTCTGAATGGATTTAAGGATGATTTCACTTACCAGAAAGAAAATCTGGAAGGTGCAATTTTTGAAGTATATGCAGCTGAGGACATTTACACAGCAGATTTCCAGAAAGATGACCAGGGCAACCGTATTCTGGAATATGCTTCTGGAGCATTAGTGGGAACGGTTACGACCGATAAAGACGGAAAAGCACAGATTGCTGACCTTCCTCTTGGAACGTATAAGGTTGTCGAAAAGACAGCACCAGAGGGCTTTGTGTTAAACGAAGAGGCACAGACCGTTACTTTCTCTTACAAAGACCAGAAAACACCAGTGATCGAGCAGACAGCAGCTTTTGAGAATGACCGTCAGAAGGTAGAGGTATCCGTAGTAAAACAGGATGCTGAGAACGAGACGGTTGTAGCAGGTGCAGAATTTGGACTTTATGCAAAGGAAGATATTCTTGCTCATGGAGAAGTAGTTGTGAAAGCAGACACTCTGCTTGGAAAAGCAGTCAGCAATGAAGATGGAAAGGCAGTGTTTGAACTTGATCTTCCATTCGGAAGCTATTATATCAAAGAGCTTGCGGCTCCTGCCGGTTATGTATCTTCATTTGAGACACTGGAAGCAACTGCGAAATATCAGGGACAGGATGTGAAAGTGGTAAAACTGGAATCTGTATTTAAGAACCAGCCAACAAAAGTAACATTCAAGAAGTCAGATATTACTACAGGAGTAGAACTTTCCGGTGCCACTCTTACAGTGCTTGATAAAGATGGAAATGTGGTAGATACATGGAAATCTGTAAAAGGGGAAGAACATCTGATTGAACGGCTGACTGCCGGGGAGACTTATACACTTCGTGAAGAAATGGCTCCTTATGGTTATCTGATGGCAGAAGAGATCACATTTACTGTGGAGGATACTGCAGAAATTCAGAAGGTGGAAATGAAAGATGACGTACCGACCGGAACACTGATCATTAATAAAAAAGGTGAGTTCCTGGACAAAGTATCTGCACTGGATTCCGTTGGTGGCTGGCTCAAGCATCTGTTTGAATATTTCTCTGGTTCCTTGAAAGAGGTTACTTTTGAAGTTTATGCCTTAGAGGATATTAAAGCGGCTGATGGTGAGAGTGAGGATTATTACAAAAAGGATGCACTGGTAGCAACCATTACAACGGATGAGACTGGTGTGGCAAAACTGACCGATCTTCCTCTTGGCAAATATTATGTCAAAGAGAAGGAGACAGCAAACGGTTATGTCCTTGATGGGGAAACCCGTGAGGTTGATCTGACTTACCGTGATCAGAATACTGCGGAAGTTACTTACTCAGCAGACTGGCAGAATAAACGTCAGAAGGCAGAAGTGAAAGTGCTGAAAAAAGCGAAAGATTCTGACCGTGTACTGGAAGGAGCTGTATTTGCTCTGTGCAATAAGGATGATATTGTCAATGCAAAAGGTGATGTGATCCTGAAAGCGGATACGGTGATTGAAGAACAGGCTACAGATAAAGATGGAAAACTGACTTTTACTGCGGATCTTCCTCTTGGTCATACCTACTATGTGAAGGAAACTTCACCTGCACCGGGATTTGCGACCACAGATCAGGTACAGGAGTTTACTTTTGAGTATGGTGGAGCTGAAAAAGAGACTCTTTCCTATGAGTTTACTTTTGAAGATGAGGCAACAACCGTAGAATTTACCAAGACATCTCTGACGGATGGAAAAGAGATTGAGGGAGCAAAACTGAAAGTGACTGATGAAAGTGGAAATACCGTGGATGAATGGACTTCCGGAAAAGAGCCGCATATCATTAAAGAACTGACAGTTGGTAAAAAGTATACCATGACAGAGACACTTCCAGCGGATGGCTATGTTACAGCAGAGAGCATTACCTTTACGGTTGAAGATACCGGTGAGGTACAGAAGGTAGAAATGAAGGATGATGTGACAAAAGTGCAGATTTCCAAGACCGATATTTCTGGTAAGGAACTGCCGGGAGCGAAGCTGACAATCCTTGATAAAGATGGAAAGACAGTGGAGAGCTGGACATCCGAGGAAAAACCACACTATATTGAAATGCTTCCGATTGGAGAATATACACTTCGGGAAGAGACTGCACCAGATGGATACCTGGTAGCAGAAGATGTGAAGTTTACAGTAAAAGATACAGGAAAGATCCAGAAAGTAGTGATGAAGGACGAAGTGAAGCCGACGGAAACACCAACAGAGACTCCGGCGGAAACACCAGAAACAACATCAACACCAGAAACAAAAGATACTGAGACAACAAAGACATCTACTTCACCGAAGACAGGAGATAACACACCAATCCTTTTCTGGATCCTGCTTGCAGGAGTTGGAATGGCAGGAGTCGGAGGTACTGTGATTCTCCGCAAAAAGAAGAAAAAATAAGAGATCCTAAGATTTCTTAAAGAGGAATAGGGCATTTATGGACAAGTGTTTCATAGATGCCCTTTTTGCTAATACTGATAAAAAAGTGAAGGGAGAAGAAACGGGATGAAAACAGTATTAATCGTTGCAGGGATTATCGTATTCCTGGTATATGGGTTTGTTTTATACTGCTGCATAAAAGTTGGAAAGGAATCCGATGAACAGTATAACAGGCTGAGAGAGGGAAAGGAGCAGGAAGATGACAGAAGTAGGGTATGCAAGTGATAAGCCTTCGGACTGTGCGTATTGTTACTTCTTTAGTGCCGGGAGAAAGAAATGCAAAAGGAAAGAATGTTTTTATCGTATTTCTTCTCCGCCACTTCGCAGGAAGGTAACTCACTGGGAGCCATGTGAAGGCTGTCCTTATGGAAAACATAGTCCCTGTCTGGGTTACTGCATTGTGAAGGCTATGAAAGAAGTGAAGGAGCATCGGAACACAGGATAATACATATGAATTTCCGTATCATTACGGTGAAGAAGCGGAATCCTATTCTTTTTACCGTGTGCCTAAAGTCCTTTTTACAAATACGCAGTTTAAGAGCCTTTCCTGTGAAGCGAAATTGCTTTATGGACTTTTGCTTGACCGTATGCAGCTATCTATAAAGAACCGGTGGCTGGATGAAGAGGGAAAGGTATATATCTATTTTTCCCAGGAGCAGATCTCCGGCATGATGGGATGTGGCTTGAAAAAGGTAGGGAATCTGTTAGCAGAGCTTGACAGTCGGAAAGGAATTGGATTGATTACGAGGATACGGCAGGGGTTAGGCAGACCGGATAGGATTTATGTACGCAAATGTACGCAACAGGATATGTATAAAAGGAATATCCAGACACGTCAAAATGATATTTCTGGAAATGCCAAAATGACAGGTACAGATATGTCAGAAATGCCGGGTAATGATACTGAGGATAATAAGACTGAAATAAGTGACACTGATAGGAGTGATACTGAGTATCTTTCTTTCTATTCTGAAGAGAGTGAAGAAATGCACAGGAAACGAATGGAAAGAGAAGTATACCACCAGATGATTCTGAGTAACATTGGGTATGAATATCTGGTTGATGTGTATAACCGGGATATGCTGAACGAGATTGTGGAACTGATTGTGGATACTGTCTGTTCTGAACAGGAAATGATACGGATAGGTGGGGATAGAAAGCCAAAGGATGTGGTTAAAAGTCAGTTTTTGAAACTAAATTCTGAACACATCCGGTTTGTTCTGAAATGCTTGAAGGAGAATACCAGTAAGGTGATTAATATCCGGCAGTATTTACTGACAGTTTTATATAACGCACCACTTACGATCAGTAATTATTATTCCGCACTGGTACAGCATGATATGTATGGTGACAGTGAAGAATAAGGAAAGGAGGAGTGAGATAAGTGCAGGATGAAGTAAACGAAAAAACCGTATCGCTTTGTATCCGATGTGGGAAGGTCACTGCAAATCTGTTAAAGGCAGCAATGAAAAAAGCTCTTGTTAAGATGGAACAGGAGAAACAAAAGCTGCAGGGGCAGAAACAGCCTAAGCAGGATAAAGAAGATAAAACCTATAGGGGAAAGCAGAGTATGGATAAGCTGATGAAGCAGAATGTACAGCTTTCCAATATTGAGATCACGGATGGAAACATCAAATCGTTTGAGCGTGTGGCAAAAAAGTACAGCATTGATTTCAGCCTGAAAAAAGATGTGAACGCTGATCCGCCAAGATATTATGTGTTCTTTAAAGCCAGAGATGCAGATGTAATGACTGCGGCTTTTAAAGAATATACAGGACAATCTCTGAACAAGGATAAAAAGCCATCTGTAAGGAAAAAGCTTCAGCAGGCGATTTCCAAGTCGCTTAAAAAGCACAGAGAACTGGAGAAAACAAAAGGAAAGGAGAAAGAGCCGTCATTATGAGCAGATTACAGAAGTTGCTTGGTGTAGGAAAAGGATACCGGGAGAGATTACCGCCGGTAGATGTACATAAGCTGCTTCGGCTCATTCTGCTGAATCTTCCGTATATCATGATCTTTTATGTGGGAAATAAGCTGGCATGGTTGTATCAATACTGTGCAGGTAATTCCATGATAGAAAGACTGATAGTGTTAGTCCTGAATTTTCAGCTGGCATTTAGCAGGATTCTTCCAAGTATGCATAAAAATGAATTGCTGGTTGGGCTGACCGGAGCCGTGGGAGTGAAGCTCATGGTCTACCTGAAAGGAAAAAATGCCAAGAAGTTCCGGCAGGGAGTGGAGTATGGTTCGGCAAGATGGGGGACTGCAAAAGACATTGCACCTTTTATCGACCCGGTATTCGAGAACAATATTCTTCTTACCATGACTGAACGGCTGACCATGAATGGCAGACCAAAGAATCCGAAATTTGCAAGGAACAAGAACGTGATTGTGATTGGCGGATCTGGTTCCGGAAAAACTCGCTTTTATGTAAAACCGAATCTGATGCAGATGGGGAAAAACATCAGTTATGTAGTTACGGACCCGAAAGGAACGATCATCATTGAGTGCGGAAAGATGCTGGTGCGGCATGGATATAAAGTGAAAGTATTGAATACGATCAATTTTTCCAAGAGTATGCACTATAATCCATTCCATTATATCCATTCAGAAAAAGATATTCTGAAACTGGTGAATACCATTATGGTAAATACCAAAGGGGAAGGGGAGAAGTCCAGTGAAGATTTCTGGACAAGTGCGACTCGTTCGCAGACGGTAAAAAGTCTGCGCACGAGCAACGGTTTTCCGTTGTTCGGAGAACTGGTAGTTTGATAGGTGGAATGACGGGGTAACGCCCTGAAACGCCTACCCTTGATGGGCGTGCATTAGCTGTAATGGCTGGTGTACGAAGCCCCATGACAAAGGCTGAGAGTAACCGTAACCACTGCCTAAAGTGGTCGAAAGCGGTCTGGAGGCAGACTGTGTTACCTATAAGCCGAGAGTCTATAAGATACCTATGGTTAGAATGTTCGCTTTGGCGGGCGGACTGACGAACCTGCGAATGTACAGGTCTAAAAGAAGACCACGCAGAAATGTGTGGGTGCGTTAATGCGCAGTCGGTGTGGTTTAGTAGAAATTGATCCTACGAACGACCATGCTGTGTTACAGGCACAGGCAAGCCGACAGGTCTATAGCAGGAACCTATGGGTATGTATGAACAGATAGAACTATCGGAACGAGGAAAGGCAGCAGATTCCGCAAGGAATAGTCTGACGAAAAACAATAAGCAGACGAACTGCTGCTGAAAAGTAGTGGTCGAACCTATGATGTGCTTGCGTTATGTGAGCTACGGAGGAATGGCCACAAGTCGGTTGAGATAAGCAGGCATTATTCAATCCAACATAAGGATTCGAGTAAGACCAAAAGGGTCACTTTCGCAAAAAGGAGGTGATGCCTTATGCCAAAGAAAAACAAAACTCTATGTGTAGATGACTTACGTCATGCCGAGTATTACGGTATGCAGCCAGTTTTTGATGAACTCTATCATCGAAGTTTGGAGGGAGAAAATTTTACCGACCTTATGGATTTAATTCTGAGCCGGGACAACATTCTTCTGGCATATCGGAACATCAAAGCAAACGGAGGAAGCTACACAGCAGGAACAGACAACAAAAACATCAGTGACATCGGGTGTTTACCGCCCGAAACAGTTGCAGAGAAAGTGAGGTTTATTGTCACAGGAAGTCAGCACGGATACCGCCCAAAGCCGGTAAGACGCAAAGACATTCCGAAACCAAACGGAAAAACCAGACCGTTAGGTATTCCCTGTATCTGGGACAGGCTGGTACAGCAATGTATCAAACAGGTCATAGAGCCAATCTGCGAAGCGAAATTCAGCGACAACAGTTACGGCTTTCGCCCGAACCGTTCCGTGGAACACGCCGTGCAGAAAACTTACACCATGCTTCAACGCATGAACCTGCATTATGTGATTGAGTTTGATATAAAAGGATTTTTCGACAACGTAAATCACAGCAAGCTAATGCGGCAAATATGGGCAATGGGAATACACGACAAACAGTTGATTTTTATTATCAAGCGGATTCTGAAAGCACCGATTAGAATGCCAGACGGCACTACACTCATTCCAGACAAAGGCACTCCGCAAGGCGGTATCATTTCACCGTTGCTTGCCAATATCGTGCTGAATGAACTGGACAAATGGGTTGAGAGCCAATGGCAGAACCACCCTCTTGTAAAGGAATACGGGTATGAGAGGAAAATCAGAAACTCGATTACTTTTGACCGGAGCAAGGCATTCCTCAAAATGAGGAAAACAGGGTTGAAAGAAATGTATATCGTGAGATATGCAGATGATTTCAGAATTTTCTGCCGGAATAAAGAGGACGCTTTGAGAACGAAAGAGGCTGTAACGGCATGGATAACCGAGAGGCTGAGGTTGGAGGTATCGCCAGAGAAAACAAGGATAGTCAATGTTAGAAAACGCTATTCAGAGTTTCTTGGGTTTAAGATACGAGTCAGACCGAAAAGCAGGAAGTACATCGTGCAATCTCATATCTGTGACAAAAAGTTGGAACTGGAAAGGCAAAAACTGGTGGAACAGGCGAAACGAATTGCCCGACCTTCAGAGGGAAAAAGACCTTTGGACGAAATACGGCTGTACAATTCAATGGTTCTGGGAATACAGAATTATTTTCAACTTGCCACCTGCATCAGCATTGATTGCAGGAAAATCCACAGACAGGTCATGACAGTTTTAACAAATCGGCTCAATACAGAAACCGGGTGCAGACTTGTTCGAGAGGGCGGCGCAATGACCGAGAGCGAAAAAGAACGGTTTGGAAAGTCGGCAATGATACGGTATGTATCTGGAATCGACCAACCTATCTACCCTATCGCATACATCAAGAACAAGATACCGATGGCAAAGAAAGCGGCGGTTTGCAGTTACACGGTAGAGGGACGGGCATTGATACACACGAACCTAAGTATGAACTCATCTGTTCTATCAGGTTTGAGGAATCAACCGTCTATGGGGCGAAGCACAGAACTTACTGACAGCAGGATTTCACTATTCTCGGCTCAACGTGGAAAATGTGCGCTAAGTGGGGAACTCTTTGAAAATGCGGCTGACATAGTATGCTGGCTGAAAACACCGGCAGAATTGGGCGGCAAGGAACGCTATCGAAATATGATTTTGTTCCATAATAGATTTCTTCCACTCCTGCAAGAGTGTCCTAAGAATGAGCTAAAAGAGATAGCCGACACGCTCAAGGCAACAAAGGAACTGATGTTAAAAGTGAACAGTCTGCGCCAGCAGGCTGGTTTGTCCGCAATAGAAAACTAACATTTCATTTGGTGATTGATTAAATGCTTGTGAAAACAACCGATGGAACGCCGGATGCGGTGAAAGTCGCACGTCCGGTGTGGAGTGGGGGAAAATCCGGCGATAACTTCAAAGGATTACCTATCACTATAAGCCGAGATCGCTTTGGACTCCGCCCTGATGCTATATCTCATGAGCGAAGCGCCCCCGGGGGAGCAAAACTTCGAGACGATGATGCTGATGATGGAGTACGCCCAGGTGCGGGAGGAGGACGAACAGTACCGCAGCCCGCTGGATATGCTCTTTGAAGTGCTGGAGGAAGAACAGCCCACCCATGTGGCTGTCAAACAGTATAAGGTGTTCAAGCAAGCTGCCGGCAAGACGGCAAAGTCCATTTTAGTGAGCGCCGCTGTCCGTCTGGCCGCCTTTAATCTGCCGCAGTATGCGGCCATGACATCCCATGATGAAATGGACTTTGGAAGCCTCGGTGAGAAAAAGAGAGCGATATTCTGTGTGATCCCCATCAACGATTCCAGCATGAACTACCTCATCGGTATGCTCTATACCCAATGCTTTCAGGAGCTTTACTATCGGGCTGATGAAAAGCACGGCGGGCGGCTGCCCATCCCGGTACGCGTCATTCAGGATGAATGGGCCAATGTGGCGCAGCCGGATTCGTACCCCAAGATCCTGGCCACCTGCCGCAGCTATAATATTGGCCTGAACATCATCGTGCAGAATATCCAGAACATCAAGGCACTTTATGAAAAGGAGTGGGAGAGCATCATCGGGAACTGTGATACTTTGCTGTTTCTGGGCGGCGGCAATGAACCGACCTCTCTGGAGTTTATAGTGAAGCTGCTGGGCAAGGAGACATTGGACACCCGCACCCGTGGGCAGACCAAGGGGAAGCACGGCTCCAGCTCCACCAACTACCAGCAGGCAGGACGCGAACTGATGATGTTAGATGAACTGCGGATGCTGGGCACTGATGACGCAGTTCTGCTCATTCGGGGAGAGCCGCCGGTGCTGGACAAAAAATACAACATTCTGCGGCACAAAAATATCAAGCGGACGGAGGATGGCGGGGCGGCACCCTATGTGCATAAGCCCCTGGGTAACTATGTTCTGCCCGATCTGCCCTATCCCTTCCGCTCGCTAGAGGATTATGAATTTATTGAAATGGAGGAACCTGATCATGAATATGAAGAAGTCCAACGAGCTGATGGAGCGTGAGCGAAAGGCTCGCCGGAGATATGGAAACGCGGTTCTTATGACGATGGCAGCCCTTTCCTGCGTCACCACTGCCTTTGCTGCTGGAGGCGATCCGCTTTCCATCGTCAACAACCTCTCCGACTTTATTTTTTCCATCATCAAGGCTCTGGGCGTTATCATCCTGGGCTGGGGCATCGTTCAGGTGGGCCTCTCCCTCCAGAGCCATGACCCCTCCCAGCGGTCCAACGGCTTCCTCACCCTGGCT
>OFMP01000133.1_pt1 | contig 54969 bp, 50 predicted proteins | sample 1541841 | NCBI WGS metagenome assembly OFMP01 (sample SAMN04209226, study PRJEB22552) | human gut metagenome | biome: gut; material: feces | host: Homo sapiens | place: USA: Oklahoma
AAACCGTAGAAAATCCAGTAGGAAATGCAACAGAGCTTTCCTGCCCGTCTTCACATTTCTTTGTGCGGTTTGCCGTTTTTGTTGGAAACGTCCTGCTAATTTTTAGCTTTTTGGATGAAACAGCAAATTTCCGCTTGACATTTGCCCTCGGGCGGCGTATGCTTGCGCCAAGTTCAAAACCAAAACCGATGACACGGAGTAAGTACACGAAAGGGCATTTCCCCCAGCGAGCTGCCGGTAGTGAAAGGGCAGCGGAAAGGCGTTCGTGGAATGGACCGTGGAGGGCGGGCCGAACAGGGCAGTTTAGTAGGCACCGACGGGCTTTTCCCCCGTTACCAAGGAAAGACGTGTGATGGCACGTCGCCGAGCGGACGATTTTCGTCAATTTGGGTGGCACCGCAGAAGTTTCAGGCTTTTGTCCCAAAGGAACCTATCAACAGGTTCGTTTGTGGATGAAGGTCTTTTTTTGATGCCTTCTCCACAAAGGACCGTTTACGAGCTATGAAAGGAGAACGCACCATGGCAGCCGAAATCAACAACATTCCCGACAAAATTTATCTCTCCGAAGATGAGATACCCAAGGCATGGTACAATGTCCGGGCTGACATGAAGGTCAAGCCCGCTCCCCTGCTGAATCCCGGCACCGGAAAGCCTATGGGCTTTGAGGACCTGCGCCCTGTGTTCTGCGACGAGTTGATCCGCCAGGAGCTGGACAATGATGACCGGGAGATCCCCATTCCCCAGGAGATCCTGGATTTCTACAAGATGTACCGTCCCTCTCCCCTGGTACGGGCCTACTGCCTGGAAAAGGCCCTGGGCACCCCCGCCAAAATCTACTACAAGTTTGAGGGCAACAATACCTCCGGCTCCCACAAGCTGAACAGCGCCATTGCCCAGGCCTATTATGCCAAGATGCAGGGCCTAACCGGCGTCACCACTGAGACCGGCGCCGGCCAGTGGGGCACGGCCCTGTCCATGGCTTGCGCATACCTGGGCCTGGACTGCAAGGTCTACATGGTCAAGTGCTCCTACGAGCAGAAGCCCTTCCGCCGCGAGGTCATGCGCACCTATGGCGCGAGCGTTACGCCATCTCCCTCCAACACGACGAACGTCGGCCGGAAAATCCTCGAAAAAGACCCGAACACAACAGGCTCTCTCGGCTGCGCGATCAGCGAAGCCGTCGAGGCCGCGACGACGACTCCCGGCTACCGCTATGTTCTCGGCAGCGTTCTCAATCAGGTGCTGCTCCACCAGTCGGTCATCGGCCTGGAGGCCAAGGCTGCGCTTGATAAATACGGCGTCAAGCCCGACATCATCATCGGCTGCGCCGGCGGCGGCTCGAACCTCGGCGGCTTGATTGCGCCCTTCATGGGCCAGAAGCTCCGCGGTGAACAGGATTACCGCATCATCGCCGTCGAGCCCGCGTCCTGCCCGAGCTTCACGCGCGGCAAGTTCGCCTATGACTTCTGCGATACCGGTATGGTCTGCCCGCTGGCCAAAATGTACACGCTCGGCTCTGGCTTCATCCCCTCTGCCAACCACGCAGGCGGCCTTCGGTACCACGGCATGAGTTCGACGCTTTCCCAGCTGTATCACGACGGTCTTATGGAGGCGCGCGCCGTTGAGCAGACGAGCGTCTTTGAAGCAGCCGAATACTTTGCAAGAGTCGAAGGTATCCTTCCCGCGCCCGAGTCCAGCCATGCCATCCGCGCCGCCATCGACGAAGCGCTCAAATGCAAGGAAACGGGCGAAGAAAAGACGATCCTATTCGGCCTCACCGGCACGGGCTATTTTGACCTCTACGCCTATGAAGCTTTCAACAACGGCACCATGACCGACACCATCCCCACCGACGAGCAGCTGGCCGCAAGCCTCGCGACCCTCCCGCAGATCGGCTGATTTTCCCAGATAAACGCAGCCCCGTACAAGCTTTTCTGCCTGTACGGGGCTGTCTTTATTCCTCCACAAACATCCGGAACGCTGTCGGCAGCGCCACATCCGTTTTTCGCCGTTCCGCGTCCGCCCAGACAAATTCCGGGCTTTTTTCCCTGCATACAATATAATAGCAGCGCATGCGCCAGATGATGTGCGTAAACACATGCACCCGCTCGACACTTTTGAGAAGCTCCGCCGGCTCGCATCCGGCCTTTTCCGCAAACGAAAGCGCCTGCGCCGCATCCAGCTTTCCCTCCACGTTCGGAAGCTCCCAAAGCCCCGCGAGAAGTCCTTTGCTCTCCCGCTTCCGGACGGCTAGGCAGCCATCGCACGTGAGGTAAAAAACCGTCTTCTCTTCCTCCCGCTTCGCCTTCTTTGCTTCTTTTACGGGGTATTTTTCCCACGTCCCATGTGCGTTTGCAAGGCACATGTCCCGCAGGGGGCAGCTTTCGCATTTGGGAGCACCGTTCGGCCCGCACACCATTGCGCCGAGCTCCATGAGCGCCTGCGTGAGCGTTCCGCGTGAGCCCGCCTCATAAAGCGGAAGCAGCGCCTCGCGGTAGGCAGTTTTCGTCTTCTGGTTCGTGACCGGCGCGCCGTCTTCCATCACGCGGGAAAGCACGCGCAGCACATTGCCATCGACCGCCGGGGTTGGACGCTCAAAGCAGATCGAGCAGATTGCCCCCGCCGTGTAATCGCCCACGCCCGGCAGCGCGCGCACAGCCTCGTACGTCCCAGGAAATTCTCCCCCGAACTCCTCCATGATCGCCTTTGCGGCCTTTTGCAAATTCCGCACGCGGCTATAGTACCCGAGCCCTTCCCAGAGCTTCGTCAGCCTGTCAGGTGGGCAGTCAGACAGCGCTTTGATCGTCGGAAGCTCAGATAAGAACCGCGCGTAATAGCCCTTCACGGCCTCCACTCTCGTCTGCTGGAGCATGATCTCCGACAGCCACACGTGATACGGCTCTCTGTCCTGCCGCCACGGGAGCTCCCGATGCCCCGCGTCGTACCACATGCAAAGCTTCTCCCCCAATTTTTCCGGCAACAGCCTCATATCCTTCACGCTCCCTTCGCAATGCACCTATTGTATCCGCCCCTTACGCGCTTGTCAAATCACCGCAGCGCCGCTATAATGGACATGTTCGAAAACACAACATTTCTGATAAGGAGCGAACGCATGAAGCTCAATAGCCGCCGCACAATTCTAACCGGTCTCGCGTTTTTGTCCATCTGCGCCTTCTGGCAGATGTACGACAACGTCATCCCGCTCATTCTCACCAAAACCTTCCACATGAACGAAACCCTCTCCGGCGCGATCATGGCGGCAGACAATATTCTCGCGCTCTTTCTCCTGCCGTTTTTCGGCGCGCGTTCGGACAAAACGAACACGAAAATCGGCAAGCGCATGCCCTACATCCTCTTCGGAACCGGCTGCGCTGTTCTTCTCATGAACCTTCTTCCGCTGATCGACAACAGCTATGCGGCCGCCCCTTCTTCCTTTAAGACGGTAAGCTTTGTCATCGTCCTCGGCCTTTTACTCATCGCCATGGGAACCTACCGTTCCCCCGCCGTCGCGCTTATGCCGGACCTCACGCCGAAGCCCCTGCGCTCGCGTGCGAACGCTATCATCAACCTCATGGGCGCCGTCGGCGGCATGATCTATCTTGGCATCGCCGCGGTTCTCTATTCGCAGAAGCGCCTCTCCGCAATGGGGCTTACCAAGGCGGACCGGCTCGACTATCAGCCGCTGTTTCTGATTGTCTCGGCTATCATGTTTGTCTCCGTCGGTGTTCTGTTTCTCAAGATCAAAGAGCCAAAGCTCACAAAGGAAAATCAGGACTTGGAGGCGCAGCATCCCGAATGGAATCTCGCTGAAACGGATGCCTCCGGGCACGAGGTGCTCCCCAAGTCCGTCCGCAAAAGTCTCGGCTTTCTGCTCGCGTCGATCGCCCTTTGGTTCGCGGGCTACAACGGTGTGACTACCTGGTTCACGACCTACGTCGCAAGCGTCATGGGCCAGGGCCTCGGCGGCGCGTCCACGTGCCTTCTCATCGCGACCGGCGGCGCAATCGTCTCCTACATTCCTGTCGGCGCGCTGGCCTCCAAAATCGGGCGCAAGAAGACCATCCAGCTGGGCGTACTTTTACTTGCCGCATGCTTTGCGCTCGGCTATGTGCTCACGACGCACTTTTCTTCCATCAACGCCGTCATGTTCCTCGTCTTCGCGCTCGTGGGGCTTGCGTGGGCGGCCATCAATGTGAACTCCCTTCCGATGGTCGTCGAGATGTGCCGGGGCTCAGATATCGGCAAGTTTACCGGCTATTACTACACCGCCTCCATGGCCGCGCAGGTCGTGACCCCGGTGCTCGCCGGAACGCTCATGCGAACGATCAGCTACAAAATTCTCTTCCCCTACGCGGCCGTTTTTGTCTCTTTGTCCTTTGTCACCATGTGCTTCGTGCGCCACGGAGACGGCAAGGCGGAAGCAAAAACCGGTCTTTCCGCGTTCGAGGATATCGATTAAATCAAAAGAAGGCGTTTAAATGCTCATTGTACTCATCATCGTTCTTGCGCTCGCCACATTATATCTTCTTGCCCTGCAAGGCCGGCGCAATCATCCCCTCTGGAAAACCTTCCGCCATCAGCGCTTCTGTCACCGGGGCTATCACGACAAGCCGCAAATTCCCGAAAACAGCCTTCCCGCCTTCCGCCGCGCGATCGACCACGGCTGGGGCGCGGAGCTCGACGTGCACCTATTAAAAGACGGTACGCTCGCTGTGTTCCATGACTCCGACCTCTCCCGCTGCACGGGCGTTTCCGGCATGATCGAGGACCTGACGCTTCCGGAATTAAAAAAGCTCCGCCTCGAGGGAACGGACGAGCAAATCCCGCTCTTTGACGAGGTGCTCGCGCTGTTTGAGGATACAGCGCCGCTCATCATCGAGCTCAAGAGCGCAAACGGCAACCATTATGCCCTCTCAAAGGCCGTCTGTGAGCGGCTGGATTCTTATAAGGGCGAGTTCTGCATCGAGTCGTTCGACCCCTTCTGTGTGCTGGACGTCAAGAAGCTCCGCCCTGAAATCTGCCGCGGCCAGCTGTCGATGAATTTCTGCAAGGACCCGTCCGGCCTGCCGTTTTATAAGCGCGTGATCGCGGGCAATATGCTTCTGAACTTCCTCACACGCCCGGACTTCATCGCCTACAAGTTTGAAGACCGCAAAGGTCTTTCCTCCGCGCTCTGCCGGACGCTCTGGGGCATTCAGGAGGTCAGCTGGACGATTCGCCAAAAAGAAGACCTTCTGGAAGCGGAGCAGGCGGGCTCCATCGGCATTTTCGAGTGCTTCGACCCGGACGAGCCGTAATATTTTCACCCACCTCTTTCTTTTTGCTTCGAGCGTGCTACAATAGTAGCCGCACAGGGCGCGCTGTTGCGGCAAATTTCGCCCTGCCGTTCCAAATTGAAAGGAAGATGGCACGTCATGTGGATTTTATATGCGTTCGGCTCGGCGCTGTTTGCGGGGCTGACGGCAGTGCTCGCCAAGTGCGGCATCCGCAAAACGGACTCGACGGTCGCGACCGCCATCCGGACGATCGTCGTTCTGATCTTCTCGTGGCTGATGGTGTTCATCGTTGGCTCCCAATCGCAGCTATCGCAAATTGACGGAAAGACGCTTCTATTTCTGGTGCTCTCGGGACTTGCTACCGGCGCGAGCTGGCTTTGCTATTTCCACGCGCTGCAAATCGGCGATATCAACAAGGTCGTCCCCGTCGATAAATCGAGCACCGTGCTCACCATTCTGCTCGCTGTCATCTTCCTCCACGAGAGCCTGAGCCTTCCGAAGGGCATCGGCATTGTGCTCATTGCCGTCGGCACGTATCTCATGATCGAGAAAAAGCAATCGACCGGCGCTGCAAAAGAAGGCGCGAGCTGGCTTTTATACGCGGCGGGCTCTGCCGTCTTCGCGAGCTTAACCTCCATTCTCGGCAAAGTCGGCATCTCCGGCGTGGAGTCGAACCTCGGCACAGCCATCCGCACGGGCGTGGTGCTCGTGATGTCGTGGATGATGGTCTTCGTGACCGGAAAAAGCGCGAAGCTTCGCGAGGTTCCCAAAGGCGAGCTCGGCTTTATCTGCCTGTCAGGGCTCGCCACCGGCGGCAGCTGGCTGTGCTATTATAAGGCCCTGCAGGATGGCCCGGCCAGCGTCGTCGCGCCCATCGACAAACTCAGCATTCTCGTGACGATCCTTTTTTCCTACCTTGTCTTTCACGAGAAGCTCTCGAAAAAATCCGCCCTTGGCCTTGCAATTCTCGTCGGCGGCACGCTTTTGATGCTGCTCTGAACAAAAAAACACTTGGGTGCATCTGAATTCTGGCAAACCCGCCGGTTTTCCGATGCGCCCTTGCATTTTCTTCCGCCGCTTGGTATGATAAAGCTATGGAAAAAAGAGTGTCTTATTATGTCAGCCGCAAGAGCTTTCTTGTCTGGCTGAGCGCTTTGGTCATGACGGCTTCGGCAGCACTCCGCATCGCATATTCCTGCGGGAAAGGCGCAGATGCATCGACGGTGTGGTTCCAGATTGTGCTTCCGGTTGCGGCCTGCCTGATCTTTGTGCTGATGATCTTGCTTGGCGGCGAAGAGCGGTTCTACCGTACCGCCATCCCGGCCTTCATGCTCGCCATCTACTACAGCGTGCGCGTGTCGTCGGTTCTTCCGAGTCTGAGCCTGCGCTTCGTGTTCTGGGTCGCGTACCTTGCCATGGCGGGGCTCTACGCCGCTACAGTCTCCGGCCGCCTGCGCAACAATTGGGCGCTGGTTCTGCTGCTGGCTGCCGCAATCACAGTTCTTGCTTACACGCACCGCATGGCCTTTACCAGCGGCAACTGGTCTGGCCGCGTGGGCTTTTTGCCGGAGCTTCTGTTTTTGACGGGCGGCTTTTTTGCCGTTCTTGCCATGCAGCCGCACGCCGACGGAAAGTACCACCCCACCTGGGGAGACCGCGTCGACGGCCGCAAGCTGCGGACGCTGGACCCCGTGCAGATCGTCGCAAACTACATCATGCCGACGCGCGTCGGGTCGTCAAACTTCGTGCGGGACTCTGTGGAGATCACCGCCATGGAGCGCTACATCCGCGAAAAGCGCCGCGCAGGACTCACAAGCTTCGGCATTACGCATGTGTTCTTAGCGGCCTATGTGCGCACCGTGGCAAAATACCCGGCGCTCAACCGCTTCCTCTCTGGCCAGCAGGTCTATAGCCGCGGCGACGATATCCAGTTCTGCATGATGGTCAAAGAGGACATGACGACAGACGCTGCCGAGAGCGCCATGAAGCTCCACCTCACCCCCACCGACTCGGTCGAAGATATCTACCGCAAGATGAACGAACAGGTCACGCGCATCAAAGAGGCCTCCGACGCAAGCGATTTTGACAAGACGGCGAAGCTTCTGTCCCTCATTCCGGGCATTGTGTTTAAGTTCGTCGTCTGGCTTTTGAAGGTCGCGGACTATTTTGGTCTTCTTCCGAAGTTCTTACTCGAGGTCAGCCCGTTCCACGGCTCGATCTTCTTTACCTCCATGGGCTCGCTCGGCATTCCGCCGATCGTCCATCACCTCTATGATTTCGGCAACCTCCCGGTCTTCTGCGCCTTCGGCTGCAAGTATCGGAAGAATGAAATTGACATGGAGGGCAATCTCGTCCAGCGCAAGTACATCGACTTCACCGTCAACACCGACGAGCGCATCTGCGACGGCTTCTATTTTGCCACGGCGCTTAAACACATGAAAAAACTGCTCCAGCATCCGGAGCGGCTTGACGAGCCTTTAGATGAGGTCGTCAAGGACGTGGACTGATCATTCGCGCAGCTTCGTAAGGGCGGACAGAGTCGTCCGCCCCTACGATATTTCGGCAATTCTCCGGGATGTTCGTAGGGGTCGATGCCCACATCGACCCGGCGCGTAATCCCGATTTTACGGAAATCTTCGGCAAATTCGATGGTGCCCAACGGGGCGATGTAGGCATCGCCCCCTACGCAAAATTGGGCAGGCAGAAGCATCCGCACCATACAGCATAAAAACCGGCCCCCCGAAGCTTCGGGAAGCCGGTTTTTCATTGATACTTTACCAAATGCGCTTTGTCTTCACATCGTCGAGCACTCTGGCCGCGAAGTCTTCCTGGCTCATTGCGCCAAGATCCTCGCCGCCGCGCGTACGGACGGAGACGGTTGCGTTTTCCATATCGCGGTCGCCGACCACGAGCATGTACGGCACCTTGCCGAGCGTTGCCTCGCGAATCTTCTTGCCGATCTTCTCGCTTCTCGCGTCAACCTCCACGCGGATGCCCTGCGCGTTCAGCTTATCCGCGACCTCGTTCGCATAGTCGAGCGCGCGGTCGGTCACGGGCAGCACCTTGACCTGCACGGGGTTGAGCCAGACCGGGAACGCGCCCGCGAAATGCTCGGTGATCACGCCGATGAAGCGCTCGATGGAACCGAGCACGACGCGGTGGATCATAACCGGGCGGTGCTTGAGTCCGTCTTCGCCGGTATACTCGAGCTCAAAGCGCTCGGGAAGCTGCATGTCGAGCTGGATCGTGCCGCACTGCCATGTTCTTCCCAGCGAGTCTGCCAGATGGAAGTCCAGCTTCGGGCCGTAGAACGCGCCGTCGCCTGCGTTGACGGTAAAGCTCTTGCCCATCTCGGTGATAGCCGCGCTCAGCGTATCCTCGGCAAAGCGCCAGTCCTTCTCGTCGCCGATGTGATCGTCCGGCATGGTCGACAGCTCGATGGCGTAGGACAGGCCGAACGTCGAATAGACCTCGTCGAAGAGCTTGACGACGTTCTTAATTTCGTCCTTCATCTGATCCCATGTCATGAAGATGTGCGCGTCGTCCTGCGTGAAGCAGCGCACACGGAACAGGCCATGCAGCGCGCCGGAGAGCTCATGGCGGTGGACCAGACCGAGCTCACCGACTCTGAGCGGCAGGTCGCGGTAGGAGTGCGGCTCGCTGGCGTAGACCATCATGCCGCCCGGGCAGTTCATGGGCTTGATGGCGTAGTCCTCGCCGTCGATGACAGTGGTATACATGTTCTGCTTGTAGTGGTCCCAGTGACCCGAGCGCTCCCAAAGGCGGCGGTTGAGGATCATCGGGGTCGAGATCTCGACATAGCCATAGCGCTTATGCACCTCGCGCCAATAGTCGATCAGCGTGTTCTTGAGCACCATGCCCTTCGGCAGGAAGAACGGGAAGCCGGGGCCTTCCTCAGTCAGCATGAAGAGCCCAAGCTCCTTGCCGAGCTTGCGGTGGTCGCGCTTCTTGGCCTCTTCGATTCTGGCAAGATACTCGTCGAGCTGCTCTTTTTTCGGGAAGGCCACGCCGTAGATTCTCTGGAGCGTCTGGCGGTTGGAGTCGCCGCGCCAGTAGGCCGCGTTGCAGGCGGTCAGCTTGATGGCGTTGCCCTTGATGCGGCCGGTCGAGTCGAGGTGCGGGCCGGCGCAGAGATCGGTAAACTCGCCCTGCGTATAGAACGAAATGTGCGCGTCGAGCGGAAGATCGTTGATGAGCTCGACCTTGTAGGGCTCGTTCTTCTCTTCCATATACTTGATGGCTTCCTCGCGCGGCAGCTCAAAGCGCTCGAGCTTCAGCTTTTCCTTGCAGATCTTGCGCATCTCCGCCTCGAGCTCTTCCATGATCTCCGGCGTAAAGGCAAACGGCGCGTCGAAGTCATAATAGAAGCCGTTGTCGATCGAAGGGCCGATGGCCAGCTTGACCTCCGGATGCAGCCGCTTGACGGCCTGCGCCAGAACGTGCGAACAGGTGTGCCAGTAGGTTTTGCGATAGGCCTCGTTTTCAAACGAGAATTCATTGTTTTCTGCCATGGTTTTTGTCTCCTTCCAATTTCTTTGGGGTAAAGAAAAACGCTTCACCCCCGACTTAAAATTCAGGGGTGAAGCGGCAACGCTCCACGGTTCCACCCTGCTTACGGAAAAATCCGTCGCTCGTGACCTCTGTAACGGGAGGCTCCCGGCGCAGCTTACTGCAAGAATTCTCCTGTTTCTGCCGCGCGGCTCAAAAGCGGTATCCCAATCCCGCAAGCCCAAGACTCTTGCACCATGTGAGCCTCTCTCTGCGAGCCGCAATGGACGGGACATTTCTTTCTCCATGCCTGTAACGTAGAGACTATAGCACGTTTTTTGGCCCGTGTCAAATGCGTTTGCTGAAAAAACGCAAATTTTACTAATTTGTCACAAAATTCACGTTTTTGTCATAAACTTTTTACTTTTTCAGCAAGAATATTACTATTTCGCCATGCACGCAGCAATATATTCTATGCAAAATAATCCGGTTTATTCATGATTTTGCATATTTCTCTTGACTTTTTTCAGATTATCGGTATAATGTACAAACAGATACTAATTCGTAACGTGTTTGTATCTAATTTGTAACCTTGTATTCTATCATGTTTCTGATTTCTGAAAGGAGTGTTGCTGCAATGATGCTGACAGCAAGGATCAAGTCCTGCGCCGCAGCCGTCTGCGTGCTGGCGGGCTGCCTGCTGCTTCCCAATGCGCAGGCAAAAGCAGAGTCCATTTCCCTGCCGGAACGTGCCGAAACTGTTCAGACGCAGTCCGCGCCCGCGGCAAAATCCGCACAGGCCGAAACCGCCATCGTAACGCCGCTGGCGCTGGAAACCGTTGCGCTTCCCGTCAAGGAAGAAGCCGTCACAGAGGAGCCTTTGGCGGAGGAAGCGTCCGTCACGGAGGAAGCGCCGGAGGAGGCCGCCGAGGAAACGCCCGCGCCCGAAGCGGATAACGCCATCGCGCGAGCCACGAAGGCAGACCATGAGCGCCCGGATGATCTCGTCAAGCTCGGGGACTTCATCGCCACCGCCTACTGCGTCACCGGCCAGACCTCGACCGGCACGCAGACGACCGTCGGCAGGACGCTGGCCGTCAATCCCTACGTCATCCCCTACGGCACGGAGGTCTGGCTTTACCTGGAGGACGGCACGTTCGCGGGCGATTTCATCGCCGAGGACACGGGCTCCAACATGTTAGCCAACCCCAACGTGATCGATATCTACATGGGGCAGGATTCCTACAACGACTGCATCCTCTGGGGCGCGCAGAACGTCGAGGTCTATATCCGCGCCACTGCCGAGTCCGAGACCGCACAATAAAGAACGCAATTGAAAAACTGCCTTTCGCCTGCTACAATAGACGAAAGGCAGTTTCCTGTATTTTAACATGTGTATCGAGGTTTCTATGGATCTTTGTAATATTAGCGACATCAAAGCGCTTTTGACCCGCCACGGCTTCCACTTTTCCAAGGCCAAGGGCCAGAACTTTCTGACGCAGAGCTGGGTCCCGCGCGAGATCGTTCTGGACGCCGGAATTGACGACACCTGCGGCGTTCTGGAGGTCGGCCCCGGCATCGGGCCCTTAACGCAGCAGCTGTGCAGAAACGCAAAGAAGGTCGTGGCCGTCGAGGTCGACCGCAGCCTGCAGCCGGTGCTCGCCGAGACGATGGCGGGAAACGAAAATTTGGAGATCATCTTCGGCGATATTCTGAAAACGGATATCAGAGCTCTGGTGCAGGCGGAGTTTCAGTCGCTTCGCCCGATGGCCTGCGCGAATCTTCCCTATTATATCACAACGCCCGTTCTGGCCGCGCTTCTTGAGAGCCGCGCGTTTGAGGCCGTGACGGTCATGGTGCAGAAAGAAGTCGCCCAGCGCATCTGCGCGCCCGCCGGAAAGGGAGACTACGGCGCATTCTCGGTCTTCTGCCAGTATTACGCGGAGCCCGAGCTCCTCTTTGACGTGCCGCCCTCGTGCTTCATTCCGCAGCCGAAGGTCACCTCGAGTGTCTTAAAGCTCACGATGCGCGCCGCACCCCCCTGCGAAATTCCGGATGAAAAGCTCTTCTTCCGCGTCGTGAAGGCAAGCTTTGCCCAGCGCAGAAAGACGTTACTCAACGCCCTGTCCTCCGGCTTCGGCGAATATTCCAAGCCGCAGATTGCCGCCGCCATCGAAGACGCAGGCTTCTCTCCCACCGTTCGCGGCGAGACGCTGGACATTCCGGGCTTTGCCGCCATCTGCGCGGCACTCTTGAAGCTTTGAGATACTATATCTATATCGTCCGCTGCAAGGACGGCTCGCGCTATACCGGCATCACGACCGACCCCCGCCGCCGCATGCGGGAGCACATTCTGTGCCTTCCCGCAGGTGCAAAGTACACGAAGAGCCACCCGGTCGAAGCCTTGGAAGCTTTATGGTCGGCGGAGACGAGAAGCGAAGCGTCCATGCTGGAATCCGCCATCAAGCGCCTGCGCTCCGAGCAGAAGCGGCAGCTTACCGCGCAGCCGGACAGATTGGCGCTGTTTCTCGGTAACCGCCTAAACCCATCCCGCTATCAGCCGGAGGCAGTCTTTTCCCTTGATGAACTTCCGCACAAACAATAGCAGCGTCTCCTGCTTCCAAGGTCTTCACGTTGAGCGGCTGCACGCCGCCCGGCAAAAGCATCTTTTTACGGTACACGCAAACGTGCCCCTGCGCCGATGTCAGCATCGACGCAGGGGAGCATTTTGGTACGCTTACAGATTGTGCACACGCAGCGCGCGGATGGCGTTGAGGACCGCGAGCACCATCACGCCGACATCTGCAAAGATGGCCGCCCACATATTGGCCGCACCAAGGGCCACGAGCGCGAGGCAGGCGAACTTCACAATAAGGGCAAAGACGATGTTCTGATAGACAATGCCGATGCACTTGCGGGAGATCTTGATGGCCTTTGCGATCTGCAGCGGCTCGTCGTCCATGAGGACGATGTCGGCGGCTTCGATGGCCGCATCAGAGCCCATTGCGCCCATGGCGATACCGATATCGGCACGCGAGAGGACCGGCGCATCGTTGATGCCGTCGCCGACGAAGGCGAGCTTTGCCTTGCCGGACTGCCGGGAAAGAAGCGCTTCCACCTTCTCAACCTTATCTGCGGGCAGAAGATCGGAGTAAACCTCGTCCACACCGAGCTCCTTTGCGACGGAATCCGCAACCTTTTTCGCATCGCCCGTCAGCATGACGGTTTTCGTTACGCCCGCGCGGTGGAGCGCCTCGATAGCCTTTTTGGAGTTGGGCTTTACCACGTCGGAGATCACGATGTGTCCGGCGTATTTGCCACTTACTGCCATGTGGATGATGGTTCCCACGCTGTGGCAGTCGATTGCGTCGATACCCAGCTGCTCCATGAGCTTGTGGTTGCCGGCGGCGACCGATACGCCGTCGACCTTCGCGAGAATGCCCCGGCCGCTGACCTCTTCGATATCCGTGACGCGGCTGCGGTCAATTTCTTTGCCGTACGCCTTTTGCAGGCTCTTGCTGATGGGATGGGACGAGGCGCACTCGGCAAGCGCCGCATACTCGAGAAGCTTTTCCTGCTCCATCGGGCTATGGTGGACGGCGCTGACCTCAAACACGCCCCTGGTCAAGGTGCCGGTCTTATCGAAGACGACAGTTTTGACCTGTGAAAGCGTCTCCAGGTAATTCGAGCCCTTGATGAGAACGCCCTCCTTGCTCGCCCCGCCGATGCCTGCGAAGAAGCTCAAAGGGATACTTACCACGAGCGCGCACGGGCAGCTTGTGACGAGGAACGTCAAGGCTCTGTACATCCACTGCTCCCACTCAGACGTAAGGCCCATCACAAGCCGGACGACAGGCGGAAGAACTGCGAGCGCCAGCGCGCTGTAACAGACGGCGGGGGTGTAAATGCGTGCGAATTTTGCGATGAAGTCCTCAGAGCGGGACTTGCGGGAGCTCGAGTTTTCAACCAGCTCGAGAATTTTGGAGACGGTCGACTCGCCGAATTCCTTCGTCGTGCGGATCTTCAAAACGCCCGTCATGTTGATGCAGCCGCTGATGATCTCATCGCCGGTCTTTGCGTCGCGCGGCAGGCTCTCACCGGTCAGCGCGCTGGTGTTGAGCGTGGACGCACCATCGATGATCACGCCGTCAAGCGGCACCTTTTCGCCCGGCTGGACAACGATGATTGAGCCCACCGAAACCTCGTCCGGGTCGACCTTTTCGAGCTTGCCGTCTACCTCAATGTTCGCGTAGTCCGGGCGGATATCCATAAGGGCGGAAATATTCCTGCGGCTCTTGCCGACGGCGTAGCTCTGGAAGAGTTCTCCGATCTGGTAGAACAGCATAACGGCGATGGCCTCGTTATAATCGCCGCTCTTTTCGTAAATCGCCAGCGCAAACGCGCCGATGGTGGCGATGGCCATCAGGAAGTTTTCATCGAACACCCGGCCGTTTAAAATGCCCTTGCCGGCCTTTTTAAGAATGTCGTAGCCAATGACAAGGTAGGCCGCCAGATAGAGGATGAACCGGGGAATTCCCGTAATGGGGAGAAATTGCAGGGCGACGAGCATCACGGCGCAGATGATGATGCGCGTGAGCATCTTTTTTTGTTTCTTCGTCATGGAGAGCAGCTCCTTTTATGATTAAGTAAGCGTTTAATTATTCGATCAAAAGCTGCGCCCCACAGATGGGGCGCAACATCAAAAAGTCTCAGAGTTCGATCTCGCAGTCGGGCTCGACCTTCTTGCAGGCCTTCAGAACGTCCTTCATGACGCTCTTTGCGTCCGCGCCGTCAGCGAATTCTACGATCATCTTCTGCGTCATGAAATTGACGGTTGCCTTCGAAACGCCCTCGGTCTTGTTAGCAGCTTCTTCCATCAGATTCGCGCAGTTGGCGCAGTCGACTTCAATTGCATAGGTCTTTTTCATGATAGGTTCTCCTTTTCTACATAGCTTAAAGCATTAAGCACTTGTTTAATCTTTATGGCCGTAGTATAATGCAGCCATCGGGAGAAGTCAAGCCGCCCCGGAGACTCCCTTCCAAAGGGGCGAAAAGCTTTTCCAATCGGGCGAAAACGGAGGAAGTACCATGAAAGACCTGCACCTGCCGCACCATCACGGTGAAGAAGCACAGCTTCCGGCGCTGCGCCGGGAGCTGGAAAAGACGGACAAATTTCAGATCATTGCGGATGTGTTCCGCCAACTGGGCGACGCGACGCGCGTGCGGATTTTCTGGCTGCTGTGTCACTGTGAGCCGTGCGTGGTTAACATTTCGGCGATGATGGACATGTCGAGCCCCGCCGTCTCGCACCATCTGCGGGCGCTGAAGGCAAGCGGCCTCATCGTCTCGCGCCGGGAAGGAAAAGAGGTCTACTATCGGGCGGCCGACACCGCGCAGGCACGGCTTCTTCACCAGATGATCGAGCGAGTCATGGAGATTGCCTGCCCGGAGGAGGATGCACGCCATGGAGCATCATTGTGATTGCGCCTGCTGCCGGGAGCATCGGCTGACCCCGCAGGAGACGAAGGGCGCGGAGCTTTTCTGCGGCACATGGTTCTTTGATCTCCCGGCTGCATCCGCCGCATCGGTGGCAGCAGAGGGCGAGCTGATGGTCTATGCCTGCCGCCGGGGAAGCTTGCGCTTCTGCATGGAACCCGGCCAATCGCAGAGCCTGCATGCGGGCGAGCTCGCCGTCTGGAAGGCGGGAGGGTTCTTATCTGGAACGATCGAGCCGGACGAGAGCTTTGCGGGCTTTTGCCTGCGGTTTGATCTCAAAAAGCTCACCGAACAGCCGCCCGAGAGTCTTCTGGGCGCGGATGTGACGGCCGAGCGGCTGTATGATCTGTACTGCGCGCAGGAGACCATGACGCGCATCTCCCCGGACGACGCGCTGCGCGGGATTCTCGACTTTTTCTACGGGCAGAGCGCAAAGACGGCGCTGCCTTGGCGCAGACTCGGAGTGCAGGCGCTGCTTCTCTGGCTTGGTCAGCGGGGGCAGGAAGCGCAGGACGATTCTTCTGAGCAGGTGCGCATTGTCCACGAGGTGCACGCATTCCTCACGCAGAACCTCGATACACGCGTGACGATCGAGGAGCTGTCGCACCAGTATCTGATGAACCCGACGACCCTCAAGCAGGTCTTCAAATCCGTCTACGGCGCATCTCTTGCCGCGCACATGAAGGAGCATCGCATGGCGCGGGCCGCGCAGCTGCTGCGGGAGACCGACGAGTCTGTGGCCGAGATCGCGCGAGCCGTCGGCTATGAGAGCCAGAGCAAGCTTACAGCGGCCTTCAAGGAGTATTTCGGCGTTCTTCCGAAGGAATACCGCAAAACCCATTGAGCTACGAGCGACGATGTGTTATGATAGATCCAGATATAAAATCAGGAGGCTTTTTTCGATGAAGGTTCTGAATTTTGGTTCTTTGAATATCGACTATGTCTATCAGATGGCGCATTTTATCAGACCCGGCGAGACTGCGCCGTGCAAGACGCTGACGGCCGGCTGCGGCGGCAAGGGACTCAACCAGTCCATCGCGCTGGCCAAGGCCGGCACAGAGGTCTACCACGCGGGACTCTACGGCGGTGAGGCGCAGTTTTTGCTCGATAAAATGCAGGCAGCAGGCGTAAATACCAGCCTTCTGCGGCTGGGCGAGGGCGCAAATGGGCACGCGATCATTCAGGTCGATGAAAACGGCCAGAACTGCATCATCTTATATGGCGGCACGAACCGGCAGATCACAGAAAGCTATGTCGACGAGGTCCTTACCCACTTCGAAGCCGGCGACGTGCTCGTTTTGCAGAACGAAATCAACTGCATGCCCTATGTCATGAAGCGCGCGCACGAAAAAGGCCTTCGCATCGCCTTCAATGCCGCACCCTACGGGGCGGAGGTTCTAAGCTACCCTCTCGAGACAGTTACGTGGCTGATCGTCAACGAGGTCGAAGGTGCGGGAATTTCCGGCAAGACGGACTTTGACGACATTGCGGACACGCTCGTAAACCGGTACCCCGGCATGAACATCATGCTCACAATGGGAAAAAGCGGCTGCCTCTATAAAAGCGCGGACGAGACAGTGCGCCTCGGCGCGTGCCATGTAGACGCGGTCGACACGACAGCGGCGGGCGATACGTTCATCGGCTACTTCGTGCGCGGCATTTTGCAGGGGCTTCCCATGCGCGACACGCTCCGGCAGGCGACGGTCGCAAGCGCCATTGCCGTCACAAGACCCGGCGCAGCGGATTCCGTCCCGTCCATCGACGAGGTGCTCGCCTCACCGCTTCTGGATACCATTTAAACCATTGAACATGAGCATCGCCCCGGGCAGCTTTGTCCGGGGCGATGCTTTTGCGCGGGGCAGCATCCGTTTGCGGGTGCAAAACCCTGATCCCGGAAAGTCGGAATCAGGGTTTTTTACATATTTCAAGCCTGCGGGATGCTCAGACGGACCTGCGCGCGGCGCTTGGCGGACTCGGCCAGACGGCGCTCTTCCTTCGAAAGGGACGCGTCTGCAAGCTTTGCCTCGGCACGCTCGAGCGCGGACTTGGCGCGTTCGCGGTCAATGTCCTCCGCCCACTCAAAGGTCGTTGCAATCAGGCGAACCTCGCCGTTGATAACGCTCAGCATACCGCCAATGCAGGCGGCTGTGCGCGCGTTGCCGTCCAACACGACCTTGGCAGGTCCCATGCCGACCGTGGTAACAAAGTTCGTATGACGCGGCAGAATGGTCAGCCCGCCCTGCGCGGCGCGCAGATTGAGACTTTCCGCCTGTCCGTCGTAGAACAGACCGTCGGGGGTCACGATTTGCAGATGGAAGCTGCTCATGCATTCCCGCCTTTCGCCTTGGCGACCACGTCGTCGATCGTTCCGGCAAAGAGGAAGGCAGACTCGGGAATATCGTCGTGCTTGCCTTCCACGATCTCCTTGAAGCCGCGGATGGTTTCGCGAACGGGAACGTACTTGCCGGCCATGCCGGTAAACTGCTCGGCAACATGGAACGGCTGCGACAGGAAACGCTGCACCTTACGCGCGCGGCTGACCGTCAGCTTATCGGCTTCGGACAGCTCGTCCATGCCCATGATGGCGATGATATCCTGCAGCTCCTTATAGCGCTGGAGGATATGGATGACGGACTGCGCCACCTCGTAGTGCTCCTTGCCGACAACGTCCGGAGAAAGGATGCGGGACGTGGAGTCCAGCGGGTCGACGGCCGGATAAATGCCGAGAGACGCGATGGAGCGGTCGAGAACCGTCGTTGCGTCCAGATGCGCGAACGTGGTGGCAGGCGCGGGGTCGGTCAGATCGTCCGCCGGGACGTAAACCGCCTGCACGGACGTGATCGAGCCGTCCTTCGTGGACGTGATACGCTCCTGCAAAGCGCCCATTTCAGTGGCCAGCGTGGGCTGATAGCCGACGGCGGAAGGCATACGGCCGAGAAGCGCGGAGACCTCAGAGCCGGCCTGCGTGAAACGGAATATGTTATCGATGAACAAAAGCACGTCCTGATGCTTCACGTCGCGGAAATATTCCGCCATCGTAAGGCCGGACAAACCCACGCGCATACGCGCTCCGGGCGGTTCGTTCATCTGGCCGAAGACCAGTGCGGTTTTCTCCAGAACGCCGGACTCCTTCATTTCGTAGTACAAGTCGTTGCCCTCACGGGTACGCTCGCCGACGCCGGTAAAGACGGAGTAGCCGTTGTGCTCGGTGGCGATGTTGTAAATCAGCTCCTGAATCAGAACGGTCTTGCCGACGCCTGCGCCGCCGAAGAGGCCGATCTTACCACCCTTTGCATACGGGCAGATGAGGTCAACGACCTTGATGCCGGTTTCGAGGATCTCCGTGGAGGATTCCTGCTCTGCATAAGACGGCGCTTCGCGGTGAATCGGCCAGCGCTCGAGCTTCGGGTCGATGGGCTGATCGTCCAGCGGGTTTCCCATCAGGTCGAAGATACGGCCAAGGCAGGCCTCGCCAACGGGAACGGTGATGGGCGAGCCTGTGTCGACGGCTTCGGTGCCGCGGACAAGGCCGTCGGTGGAGCTCATGGCAACGCAGCGGACGATGCCGTCGCCGATCTGCTGGGCAACCTCGGCCACGATCGTGCGATCGCCGTTTTTGAGCGTAACGGCGTGGTTCAGATTGGGAAGCTGACCGTCGGGGAAGCGAATATCAAGGACAGGTCCGACAACCTGTACGACAGTACCGGTATTTGGCAATACGGTCACTCCTTTCAAGACTGTTCTGCGCCGGCGACAATTTCGGTAATCTCCTGCGTGATCGCGCCCTGACGCGCGCGGTTGTAGCGGAGATTCAGATCGTCGATGATCTCGTCGGCGTTTTTGGTGGCGGAATCCATGGCGGTGCGGCGGGCAGCCTGCTCGGAAGCGGTCGACTCGCACAGCGCGCCATACAGAACGCCGCCCAGGTATTCCGGAACGATGGCGTTGAAAACGGCCTCGCTGCCGGGCTCATACAAAATGGTGTTCTGCGACGGGCGCTTCTCGGTGGAGACGCGCAGGGGCAGAAGATCGAGTGTGCTCGGCGTCTGCGAGAGCATCGAAACGAAGTTCGTATAGCCGAGCGTGAGCTTGCCGAAGCTTCCATCTAAGAAGCCGTCAGCCAGCATTTTCGCAATCGTGTAGCAGTCGCCGATCGAGACGCTTGCCGCTTCCGCGTAGCTCTCGGTGATGACGGTCACGTTCTTGCGCTTAAAATACTCCACGGCCTTTTTGCCGATGGGAAGCACGGCGGCGCCCTCCTCCATCTGGGAATAGGCCAGCTTGAGGATGTTGTTGTTATAGCCGCCGGCTAAGCCCCGGTCGCCCGCAATGACAACGTAGGCGGGCTTGCCGTTGGGGTTGGCATGCAGATAGGGCGAAGTAAAATCGTTGTTGGTGTCGGCAATTTCGTCCATCGCCGCGTACAGCGTCTGGAAATACGGACGGCTGGAGATCGCCTTGGCCTGCGCCGAACGCAGCTTGGAGGCTGCGACCAGCTCCATGGCCTTGGTGATCTGGCGGGTGGACTGCATGCTCTTGATCCGGGTTTTGATCGCTTTTGTGGATAAGCCGGCCATGTGCGCGCCTCCTTCTTATTGGTTTTGTAAGAACTCGGCGACGCGTGTGGTAATGGCCTTGTTCAAAAGCGCCTCGGTTTCCTTGCTCAGATCCTTCGTCTCGCGGATGGCGTTCAGGACATCTGCCGCGTTTGCTTCCATCCACGGATAGAGCTCGAGCTCAAACTCGCGAATGCGCTCAACCGGCACATCCTTCAGATAGCCGCCGATGACAGCGTAGAGGATGCAGACCTGATAGGCAACGTCCACCGGCGCGTTGCGGTCCTGCTTGAGGACTTCCACGATGCGGGCGCCCTGCTCCAGGCGGTCTCTCGTATCCTTATCGAGGTCGGAGCCGAACTGCGCGAAGCTTTGCAGCTCGCGGTACTGCGAGTACAGAAGCTTCAGTTTGCCCGCGACCTTCTTCATCGCCTTGATCTGCGCGCTGCCGCCGACACGGGAGACGGAGATACCGGGGTTGACGGCCGGCATAACGCCGGAGTGGAACAGCTCGGTCTCCAGGAAGATCTGGCCGTCAGTGATGGAAATGACGTTTGTCGGGATGTACGCGGAAACGTCGCCCGCCTGCGTCTCGATAATGGGAAGTGCAGTGAGTGATCCGCCGCCAAATTCCGGAGCCATACGCGCCGCACGCTCGAGAAGACGGGAGTGCAGATAGAACACGTCGCCGGGATACGCTTCCCGTCCGGGCGGACGGCGGATGAGAAGAGAAAGGGCACGGTACGCGGTAGCGTGCTTGCTGAGGTCGTCGTAGATGACGAGCACGTCCTTGCCGTCGTGCATGAAAAATTCGCCCATCGTGCAGCCGGAATACGGCGCGATGTACTGCAACGGCGCAAGCTCGGAGGCCGTTGCGGAGACGACGATGGTGTAGTCCATCGCGCCGGCAGCGTCAAGCGTGGAAACAAGCTGCGCAACCGTCGAGCGCTTCTGGCCGATGGCGACGTAGATGCAGATGACGTCCTTGCCCTTCTGGTTGATGATGGTGTCGGACGCGAGCGTCGTCTTACCGGTCTGGCGGTCGCCGATGATGAGCTCGCGCTGGCCGCGGCCGATCGGGATCATGGAGTCGATGGCCTTGATACCGGTCTGAAGCGGAACGGAGACGCTCTTGCGCTTCAGGATGCCGGGGGCCGGGGACTCGATGGGGGCGAATTTCTTCGCCTCGGTGGGGCCCTTGCCGTCAATCGGCTGACCCAGCGCGTCAACCACGCGTCCGATGAGCTCGTAGCCGACGGGAACGGAGACGACGCGGCCGGTACGGCGCACGGTGTCGCCCTCGCGGATGCCCTCTTCGTTACCCAGCATGACGATGGAAACGGAGTTTTCCTCCAGGTTCTGCGCCATGCCGTACACGCCGCCGGGGAACTCCAGCAGCTCGTTGACCATACAGCCCGTCAGACCTGCGGCCTTTGCGATGCCGTCGCCGATCAGAATGACGGTGCCGGTCTCGGACTGGTTGATCTTCGCTTCATAGTGTTTGATTTGAGAACGGATGATTCTTGAAATCTCTTCCGGTCTTAATTCCATTGCTTCACCAGCTTTCAGTAGAATAAAGCCTTGTTACAGGGAGCTGCTCTCGAGCAGCTGTTGGATCTGGTTCAGGTGGCTCTGCACCGTGCCGTCGAGCTGACGGTCGGGAAGCTCGAGACGGATGCCGCCGAGCAGCGACGCGTCTGTCCGCACCGTAAGCTCCACGTGCTTTTTGCACTTGCCCTCGAGCTTTTCGCGAAGCCGGGCTGCCTGCGCCTCGGTCAAAGGCACAGCGCTCACCGCGCAGACGTCGATGATGTCATGGTCGCGGTTATAGCGGCCGCGGAAGGCCTCAAAGCAGTCAGGCAGAGCCGAAATGGTTCCGTTGTCGCACAGAAGCTTCATAAAGTTCTGCGTATAGGGATGGACGCTGCCGCCCCACGCTTCGTCGATGAGCTTCGCGCGCTCCTGCTTTTCGATGGATGGCTCCATCAAAAGCTTCGTATAATCGGGATTTTGCCGAAACAGATCGCTGACTGCATGAAGCTCGCCCAGGATTTGTTCCTCCAGCGATTCCTCGCGGGCAAGATCATACAGCGCGCCGCCGTAGGTCATGGCAGTTTTGCTAATCATGATTCTTCACCCAATTCGTCGATGAACCGCTCGATGAGCGCCTCATGCTGCTTTTCGTCGATTTCCTTTTCAGCGACCTTCGAGGCGATCTCCACGGCGAGGCCGGAAATTTCGCGCTTCATCTCGTTCATCGCTTTGCGGCGCTCGAGCTCAATATCGCGGCTGGCCTTTTCGCGCATGGCCGCGGCTTCGCTTTGGGCGCTGGCAAGCATTGCGTCAGAACGGGTCTGCGCATTTTTGACGGCACGCTCGGTAATGGCCTCAGCCTCCGTGCGGGCAGTGAGCAGATGACCCTCATACTCGGCCTTGGCGGACTCGGCGTCCTGCTTGGCGGAGTCAGCGTCGGCATAGATGGTGTCGACCTCCTGCTGGCGCTGGGTGAGGATCTTCTGAATGGGCTTAAAAAGGAATCGTTTGAACAGATACATCTGAATAAACAAATTCAGGATCTGCGCGATGAAGGTCCAGCCTTCAAAGGCTACCAGGGATTGATAGGACAAGGCTGCCGCCTCCTTTCAGATTGTGGGTTGCCGGTTACAGCATGCCCAGGAACAGGTTGGGCGCCACAAAGATCAGAAGCAGGCCGGTGACGAAGCCGTAAATACCGGTTGTCTCGGCGCAGGCGATACCCAGAAGCATCGTCGAGGTCAGCTCGCCCTTCATTTCCGGCTGGCGGGCAATGGCTTCGACAGCCTTACCTGCCGTGTAGCCTTCGCCGATACCAGGGCCGATACCGGCAATCAGAGCCAAACCAGCGCCGATCGCGCAGCCCATGAGTACGATTGCTCTTTCTAACATGTTGATATCCTCCTAAAAATTAATTACGTTTTTATCCGCGGCGCGCTGCCGCATAATAAATGAAGCTTACGGCTTACTCGGCCGCGGTGGAAATGAACATCATCGTCAGCATGCAGAAGATGAACGCCTGCATGAAGCTTCCGAACCAGTCGAAATACAAAGAGATGACGGCGGGGATGCCGACGGTAAGGAACGGGATCGCGCCCAGATACTCCCCGACAACGCCGGGGATGATCGAGAACAGCGCATGGTTCGCAACGACGAGCGCCGCGTAGACAAGGGTCGAAATGACAGTGCCGGAGACGATGTTGCCGAAGTGACGGAAGGCCATCGAGATCGGCGTGAAGACTTCACCCAGAACGTTAAAGGGCGCCATCACGAAGATGGGGTCGCAGAAGCCCTTGAGGTAGCCGAGAAGGCCGTTGGTCCTGAGCTTCGTATATGTAATGATGACGAATACGACAATGCCCCACGCGAGCGTGGTCGAGACATCCGCCGTAGGCGGCCAGAGGCCGACGAGCGACGATAAGCTTGAGAAGATGGACATCGCGAAGATGGTGCTCACAAACGGCACGTAGCGCATCCACGCTTCGCCCATGTTGTTGCGAACAAAGTTCTGCGCGGTGATAACGATTTTTTCCGCGATGGCCTGCCGCTTGGAGATATTGCGGACCTTCAGATCGTGCGTCAGCCAGATGCAGACCAGCGTCAGCACCAGCATCACGCCCCAGCTGACAACCAGCGTTGCCGTGATGGGGATGCCGCCCAGAATGGGGATCTCAAAATAAATTGGCGCGCCCTGAATATTGACATTCATTTACGAACGGTCTCCTTCCAAATCAGAATCTATATTGGCCGCTTCGGCGGGGTTCTCCTTTGGCTTGTCCGGCTTGTAGAGCCCGAGCGCGCGCATCGCGTAGATGACGAACTGCGGCATGAGAAGCGGGATGATCGCCGCGATGGGGTGGAAGCACGGGACGAAGACGCTGACCGCTACGCCCGCGAAGCAGAAGAACATGCGCAGGCTGTAGGACTGGCGGACGTACTTTGACGCAAATTCCTGCATGCCGACGGCCTTTTGCAGCGTCACGCCGAGGAAAAAGAAGTTCGCCACGGCGATGACTGTTCCGAGCAGCGCGCCGAGCACGACCGTGTAGTCGAATTTTTTCAGCAGCATGAAGACGATACACATGATCACGTCCGCGATCAGAACGCCGATGGCGATATGACCCGTCTCCTTCAAGACGGCCTTCTGGACTTTCATTCGCATTCCCCCTTGGGCTTTCAGATATGATCGCCGTAGCCGCGCGGGGGCTTGGGCGAGTTGTCTTTCTTTTTTGCAGTCAGCTTGCGGTAAAATTGCAAGGCCGTGCTCGCCGACGTGAGCAGGCCGAGAATCAGCGCGACGATGGTGACCCATACGCCGAGCCGGTATTTTGTTTGCAGCCAATGGGCCAGCCACAGCAGCACGACCGGCGGCGTGATGAGCGAGAAGCCGAGCTGGCCGACCAGCGCGATTCCCCGGCAAAGCTTCTGCATGAACTGGACGTGGCGCATTGCAGTCTCCTCACGATTTTTGCACATTCCCGCGCGCAAAGAATTTTCACGTTTAACAGAACAAACGCGATGCGTTCTTCGCATTTCGCACAAGAAATTTGCAAAAAATTAACACTTCTTGATTATACTAGCACAAGAAAACCAAATATGCAATATACTAGTTTCAAGATGCGAATACCATTTTTGACATAACAGCGTTCAATATACCACAATTTTTTTGATACGTCTAGTCAGGTTTTCCCAAAGGCGGTATAATAAAAAGAGAATAAAAACTTGAAAGGATCGAAACCAAGAAAACTGCAGCAAAATAAAACAAAAAACTGAAATTTACAGAAGAATCAAGGAGAAAAACATGGAAAAAAATTTTTCCGGCTATTGCCGGGTTTCAGATGGGCCGCGGCTTGTTTTTCTGGAGCAGGACGATGACGGCGCGTGGGAAGCGGATTGCAATTATGACGCAGGCTGTCCCTATCGCTCGGAGTGTCCCATCGGCCGGGAAATCACGGAATTTCTGGAACAAACTACATAATTTCCCATAAACCCCAAATCCGCCCGCCGCAAAGTATTTGCGGCGGGCGGCGGACGATTTATTTATGCTCCATCTGGGCGCACGGGTCGGGTGCGGAGGGACCGTCGTCGAGAAATTCGCTGACGCGGATGTTGCGCGAGACCTTCATCGCCTCGACGTGCTTGTGAATGAGCTCCTTGACGACAAGCGGCTCTTTGACGTTCACGAGCGCAATGTGGGGCGTGCTCTTGTCGGACGAGTGGACGACGATCGTGCCGACACCGAAGATACGCTGGAACAGTCCTACGCGCGCAGAGATATCCGTCACGCGGTACAGAAGTGTCTCTTCGATCTTCATGCTCAAAAGCCCGGTCTGGACGAACAGGCGGTCTTCGGACAGGTAGTACTTTGTGAAGCTGATGGGCATACCCAAAATGCGCTTGCGGTCTTCCCAGATGGTGTCGATTCCTGTTTTCATGGGCGAGCCTCCCGATCGTTGATATGATATATTATAGCGTGGTTTCCGTCTGTGGTCAAGTGCGGGTTACTGGCGCGGCAAAATGCGTGGGATACGAAAGAATTCCGCAATGCCGAACGCAATGCGCCGATTTTTGCCATTGCCGCTTGACAAGCGGGAGCGGCTGATATACGTTATTTATATCAAAAGATAATGGATGGTAGGGCATGAAAAAAACGCATGGCACAGGAATAAGATTTCTGATTCTGGCGCTTTTGTTCGCACTGGTGTTTTTCGGCTCGTTCTGGGTGGGTCGGTACGATGTTTCCCCCTTGCAGACGCTCAGGATTTTGGCGGACTGGCTGCTGCGCACGCTCAGCCGTGGAAGACTCGCGCTTGCGCAGACGTGGCAGGCCAGAGCGCAGGCGGTCGTTCTGAACGTGCGGCTCCCGCGCGTGGCTGCGGCGGCTCTGGTCGGGGCTGCACTTTCTACGGCGGGCTGCGCCTATCAGGGCATGTTCCGAAACCCCATGGTCTCGCCGGATCTTCTTGGCGCGTCGACGGGCGCGGGATTCGGCGCGGCGCTGGCGCTTTTGCTGGGGCTCGGCTACGGCGCGGTGACGGGGCTTTCTTTCACCTTCGGCCTGCTCGCGGTCCTGCTCGCCTATCTCATTTCGCGCGTGAGCAAAATCCAGACGACGCTTGCGATGGTGCTCGCGGGCGTGATGATCAGCTCTCTTTTTACCTCCGGCACCTCCTTTATTAAATTGGTTGCCGATCCGACCGATCAGCTGCCCGCCATCACCTACTGGCTGATGGGCTCTCTGACCGCGACAAAGGCGCGCGACGTGCAGTTTGCCGCGTGGCCGATTCTTGCGGGGCTGGTTCCGCTGTGGCTGCTCCGGTGGCGCGTGAATCTTCTTACCGTGAGTGAGACAGAGGCTAGAAGCATGGGCGTGCATACGGGAAGGCTGCGTGTCGTTGTGGTTCTGTGCGCAACGCTCATGACGGCGGGAAGTGTCGCCGTCAGCGGTATGATCGGCTGGGTGGGCCTTGTGATCCCGCATTTCGGGCGCATGATTTTCGGGCAGGACTACCGGAAGCTGCTTCCGGCCTCGAGTCTTCTTGGCGCAGTATTTCTGATGGTCGTCGACAATCTGGCGCGGACGGTCACGACGAGTGAAATTCCGCTCGGCATTCTTACCTCGTTTGTCGGTGCGCCGGTCTTTTTGTATCTGATCGTGTCGGGAGGGACGCAGCGTGAGCATTGAAGTGAAAAACCTGCGCTTCTGCTACGGCGCGCGGCCCGTCATCGGTGATGTGTCCTTCACATCGGGAAAAGGAGAGCTGCTGGCCGTACTCGGGCCGAACGGCGTTGGAAAGAGCACACTTTTTCGGTGTCTTCTTGGCTTTTTAAAGCCAGTCAGCGGCGAGATTCTGGTAGACGGCAAGGAGCTGGGGGCGTATTCCCGGCGGGAGCTGGCGAAGAAGCTCGCGTATATCCCGCAGTCGCACACCCCGGCGTTCGACCACACGGTCCTGGACAGCGTCCTCATGGGCATGACCGCGCAGCTGGGCGTTTTTAAGCAGCCCGGCCAGGCGCAGCGGGAAAAGGCCTTGCAGATGCTGCGCGCGCTCGGGATTGAAAAGCTCTCAAGCCGCGGCTGCATGAAAATCAGCGGCGGCGAGCGGCAGCTCATGCTTCTGGCGCGGTCGCTGGTGCAGGACGCTTCGATGCTCATCATGGACGAGCCGACGGCGAATCTTGATTACGGCAACAGCTGCCGTGTCATGGAGCGCGTGAAAAAGCTCGGGCAGGCCGGCTACACGATCATTTTTTCCACGCACGACCCCAATCAGGCCTTTTCCTACGCGACGAAGGTACTGGCGCTCAAAGATGGCGGCGTGATGGCCGTGGGCGCGCCGGAGGCGGTTCTGACGGAGGACGTTTTATCAAGGCTCTACGGCATTCCGGTCGCGCGCTGCGAAATGGAGACAGCGTTCGGCCGGAAGACGATCTGCATGCCCGTCCCGGGCGGAACGGAGGGCGCGTGATGTTTTGCTGGACAGACGATATGATTTCCTTTATGCAGGATGCGGCGAACTTCGGCTCGTATCAGCAGGAGCTTGCTGACTGGATCTGCGAGGCGCTCCCCGTGGTAAGGCACGTCTGTGACGCGGGCTGCGGGCTCGGATTTTTGTCCGTGCGATTGGCCGAGCGGTTTGAAACTGTGACGGCGGCGGACATTTCCGGGCAGGCGCTGGCAAATCTTCACCGCATAGCGGCAGAAAAAAACGTCTCCAATCTGGAGATTTTAGAGACGGACATGCTGACGTTCGCGCCGGAAGCGCCGTATGACGCGATGGTGTTTTGCCTCTTTGGCCGGATGCGGGAAATTCTGCGCGTGGCAAAGCGGTGCTGCGCGGGGGAAATTGTCGTGGTCAAAAAGGCGTTCACGCACCATCGTTTTTCGGTCTCCTCCGTGCCGCTGCGAGACGAGGTGACCGAGCAGGCAGCGGACTTTCTGCGCGCGCACGGCGTTCCGTTCCGGCTGGAAACAAAAACGTTTGACATGGGCCAGCCGCTGCGAAGCCTGGACGACGCAGTACGATTTTTTGAGATTTACAGCAAGGACGCGCCTGGCACGATCACCCGCGAGACGGTGCTGCCGCGGCTGCGCGAGACGGGAGACGATGTGTTCCCCTATTACCTGCCGCAGGAAAAGGCACTGGGGCGGTTTACGATTGATACCAAGGACATTCCGGAGGAATTATTATGATACAGTTATTTGAAAGCGTAAAAAGCGCCATGGAACGCGGGGAAAACGTAGTCCTTTGCAGCATTCTGGCCTCGTCCGGTTCAGCCCCCAGAGGCGCGGGCGCGAAGATGGCAGTGTTTCAGAACGGTCAGGCGCTCGGGACCATCGGCGGCGGCGCAGTCGAACGCATTGCGGCCCAGCAGACAGTGGAGTTGTTCCGGACGGGTGCTTCCTATTGTCAGGCGTTTTGCTTAGCTCCCAATCAGGTCAACGACATCGGCATGATCTGCGGCGGCAGCGTCACGGTCTACTTCCGATTTTTCGATCACGAAAACGCGCGCGACTTAGAATTGGTAAAAACCATTCTGGAGCTTCTGGCAAGCGGACAGGACGCGTGGCTCGTCAGCCGGATGGAGGACGGGAAAATTACCGCGATGGGAACGTTCGACGAGGCGCACGGGCTGCGCTTTGCCGAGCTGGACGAAACGATGCTCCGCCCGTGGCTCACAAGCAGCGCGGTCTACCGCAAGGGAGAGCCGTCTTATTACGTCGAGCCCATCAGCCGTGCAGGCCGGGTTTATGTTTTCGGCGGCGGTCACGTAGGAAAGGCGCTTGCGCCGGTGTTGGCGAATGTCGGGTTCCGCGTGGCGGTGTTTGATAACCGCAAAGACTTCGCGAAGCCCGAAAACTACCCCGCAGCCGAGCAGGTGATCTTTGGTGACTACTATCATATTGAAGAAAAGGTGCATATCACGGAGCGCGACTATGTCGCCATCATGACTCCTGGCCATCAGGCGGACCGCGAGGTGCTCTTGCAGGCGATGAAAAGCCCCGCGTGCTACGTCGGGTGCATCGGAAGCCGGCACAAGTTGGCCGCGACCTACAAATACCTGATGGAAAACGGCATTCCGGAAGCGGAGCTTTCTCGTATCCACGCGCCGATCGGCATTACGATTTTTGCCGAAACACCGGAGGAGATCGCAATTTCCATCGCCGCCGAGCTCATCCGCCACAGAGCCGAGCTTGCGGGCACGGAAAAGGCGAAGAAGGGGTAAGCATGCACATTTTTTTGACGGGAGACGTGCAGGTCGGAAAGAGCACGATCATAAAGAAGACGCTTGCTGCGCTGAAACTGCGGGACATTGGCGGCTTTCGGAGCGTGTCGGTTCCCGATCTGCCGGACGGCGCGATGTCGGTCTACCTGATTCCGGCCAGGGACGAGCATCCCATGATGGGCGACTGGAACCGCGTGGGTATCCGAAAAGGCTGCGGACGCGGGATTGAGAAAATCCCGGAGGCCTTTGAGCGCGCGGGCGTGCAGGCGCTAGTGGATGCGGAAAACATGCCGCTTATCCTCATGGACGAGGTCGGGCGGATGGAGAGCGCGGCGGCGCGGTTTTCGGAGCTGATTCTCGCGCTGCTGGACGGAAGCGCTCCGGTTCTCGGTGTGGTCCAGAAAATTGCCGACACGCCGCTCACGAACGCGATCCGAACGCATCCGAACGTGCACGTGCTGACTGTGACGAAGGAAAACCGGGAGGAATTGGCCGGAGAGGTTCTGCGGCTTGTATCCAAAGAGCTTGACCGGACAACGGACTCCGCGGGAGCCATCGTCTTTCGGAATGATACGGTCCTGATGATCCGCGTCGGCAGCAGGTGGTCGTTTCCGAAGGGGCATCTGGAGCCCGGAGAGACGGCCAAACAGGCGGCTGTCCGCGAGACGAAGGAAGAGACCGGAATTTCGGCGGAGCTTTTGACGGATGCGCCGATCGCCGTGCCATCCGCAAGGCCGGAGGACCGGCGGCGCGTCTGGTTTTTCCCGGCGCGTTATTTCGAAGGGAAGGTCAAGCCGCAATTGGACGAGATCAGCGAGGCGGCTTGGGTGAAGGTGCAGGACGCAGCGGAGAGAATCACGTTTGCACCCGACCGCGAGGCATTTTTGAAAGCCTGCAAAGTACGCTGAACTTTCCCGGGAGGTTTGTAGGGGCGGACGACTCTGTCCGCCCGCAGAAAAATCCGTTTTTTACGTAAAACCTGAGGCGAATTCGATACTTCCCAAGGACGACAGAGGCGTCCGCCCCTACAGTTCTTTTGAAATCTTCCGTAAGGTTCGTAGGGGGCGATGCCCACATCGACCCAAGGGTACCGTCGAATTCGCCGGAGATTTCCGTAAAAACGGGTTTATTCGCCGGGGCGATGTGGGCATCGCCCCCTACGCGTTGATTAGAAATATGATGATAAATATAAGGGAGGAACGAAGCATGAACGAACCGTTTGCATTTTATGAAAAGACGGCCGAATACGTAAAATCCAGAGCGCCGTTTGCGCCTGAGCTGGGGCTGATTCTGGGGACTGGATTGGGGCCGCTTGCAAAGCAGATCGAAAACCCGGTCGAGATCGATTACAAGGACATCCCGAACTTTCTCGTCTCCACCGCGCCCGACCACGCGGGCAAGCTGATTTTCGGCACGCTGGAGGGAAAGAATCTCGTCTGTATGTCGGGCCGGTTCCACTCCTATGAAGGGTACGATTTTGAGCAGCTGGCGATTCCCGTGCGGCTTTTCAAGCTCTTGGGCGTCAAACAGCTGATTGTAACGAACGCGGCGGGCGGCGTGAACGAGAGATATCGGCCGGGCGATATCATGGTCATCTCCGACCACATAAAACTCAATGGTGCGAGCCCCATGCGTGGGAAGAACCTTCCCGCGTTCGGAGACCGTTTCTTTGATGTCAGCCGGATGTATACCCCGCGCCTGCGGGAGCTTGCTCTGCGGCTTGCAAAGGACGCGGCGCTTCGCGTCCACGAGGGCGTGTATTTCTTCATGCCGGGACCGCAGTTTGAAACTCCGGCAGAAATCCGCGCCATCCGGCTGCTTGGCGGCGACGCGGTCGGCATGTCGACGGTCACCGAGGCGCTCACAGCGGCGCACTGCGGAATAGAGCTGCTCGGCTTTTCCGTCATCACGAATATGGCGGCGGGTATGCTTGACCAGCCGCTTACGACCGAGGAGGTCAGCGAAACGGGCCGCATGATTGAAGAGCGGTTCAGCGCGTATTTGAAATCTGTCATCCGGGAGATGAGCGTTTATGAATGAAACAAGAGCAGATCAGGGCCTTGCCTTTATGCTGCAATATGAAAACGTTGCGTGGTACGACGCGGGTGCGGTTCGGATTTTAGACCGGCGCGTGTATCCTAGAAGGGTAGAGTTTGTGACGTGCCGGACGCACGTGGAGGTCATGCAGGCCATCCGCGACATGGTGACCCAAAGCGCGGGGCCGTATACCGCGGCCGGAATGGGCATGGCGCTCGCTGCGTGGGAGTGCCGGGAGAAGACGAAGCAAGCGCAGCTGGCCTTTCTCGAGCAGGCTGCCGTCTGCATTGCAAACGCCCGCCCGACGACGAGAAAGCGCATGGAGCAGGTCTGCGCCGGATGTTTGACCGCAGCGAAAGAGGCTCTGGAAAGCGGCACGCGTGTGGATGAGGCCATCCGGGCACATGTTGTCCGGGCGAACAATTCGCGGTATTTCAAGGTCAACGAAATTGCAAAATATTTGGTCGCGATGTTCCCGCAGAAGGGGACGGTCATGACGCAATGCTTCGGAGAAACGATTGTCGGCATGATGCTCAAGGAAGCCAAGCTCGCAGGAAAAGAAGTGCGCCTGTTCTGCCCGGAGACGAGACCGTATTTTCAGGGCGCGCGCCTGACCGCGACGGTCTGCCATGACATGGGCTTTGACGTGACAGTCATCACCGACAACATGCCGGCCTTTGTCATGGAGCGTGAGGGCGTGGACGTGTTCACGTGCGCGGCGGACGCGATCTGCCTTGACGGATACGTCGTCAACAAGGTCGGCACGTTCCAGATCGCCATCTGCGCGAGCCACTTCGGCATTCCGACGTTTGTCACCGGCGCGCCCGACGCGGGCCACCCGACGAAGGACACCGTGACGATCGAGATGCGGGACCCCGAGTTTACGCTTCAGGCCATGGGCGTTCGGACAGCGGCCGAGGGCGTGAAGGGCTACTATCCGGCGTTCGATCTCACGCCGCCGCACCTCATTTCCGGCATCGTCACCGACCGGGGCGTGTTCTCCCCCTTCGATTTGCAGCGGTACTTCTCGTCCGGCGGCATGGGTGAGTATGAGATGGTCGTGTAAGTCCTGCGTTTGTGGCGGAATTTCACAAATTTTTGACGGTAATTTAACAGACCGGCGGGAGCCTTCGACGGGCCCTCGCCGGTTTTTGCATGGGAAGGCTTCAAAAATGACGGAAGAAACCGAAAAAATGCAGGGAGAGATGCAGCTGTACGGATGCGGTTGGAGGAACGCGGCGGAAATCCTGCAAAATCCGCTGGGGTTTTGACGCAGATGTGGGTGTTCCTGCAAGAATGGTACGGGCGCGATGCAGGCGGGAAAATGCAGGATGAATTGCAGGAAACGCTTCTTGCAATTCATGAGCAGACACCGAAATTGTGCAGAATATATAAATACAGAAAATGTGAACTGTACAAAATCGTTGAAATTCCGAAGGAAATGCGTATAATGAAGACTGTAAGGAAACGATAATCGCTGCAAAAAATGCAGTGCTGGATTCAAAATGGAGGAAGAGAAAATGCTGAGTATTCTGGCTGTCTGCGGTGCCGCTTATTTTGCAGGTATGGTTGCAATGACCATGCACGGTATGAAGAACTAAAAAATACGTATACAGAACGCTCCCGTCAGACCTGTCTGGCGGGAGCGTTTTTGTGTCTCTTCGGGGCCTTGCAGGGTCGGTCGCAAAATTTTAACGCGCAGCAAACAAAAAACGGATGCAAAACGAGTGGCTCTGGTGTATAATATCAAAAAATTCAGGGCAAATCCCCAATCAAGGAGCAATGACTATGCGAATCGTCGTCAAGGTGGGTACATCGACGCTTGCCCATCCAACCGGAAGACTCAACATTCAGCGCATGGAGCGGCTGTGCAAGGTATTGAGCGACCTCAAAAACGCGGGACACGAGATCATTCTCGTCTCCTCCGGCGCGATCGGCATGGGCGTCGGTAAATTAAGCCTGCCGGCCAAGCCGTCCGACATGCCGACCAAGCAGGCGGCCGCCGCCGTCGGCCAGTGCGAGCTCATGTACATCTACGACAAGCTCTTCACCGAGTACAACCACATCGTCGCGCAGATCCTCATCACCGCGCCCGATTTGCAGGAGGCCGGGAGCCGGAAAAGCAATTTCCACAACACGCTCGCCCGGCTTTTGGAGCTCGGGGCGCTTCCAGTCATCAACGAAAACGACACCGTGTCCACCGACGAGATCGTCATCGGCGACAATGACACGCTATCTGCCAACGTCGCGTCCACCATTGGGGCAGACCTTCTTGTGCTGCTCTCCGATATTGATGGCCTCTATGACGCAGACCCACACAAAAATCCGGACGCAAAGCGAATCGATATCGTTGAGCAGCTGGATGAAAAAATTTACGCCTTAGCCGGCGGCGAAGGGTCCAGCCTCGGAACAGGCGGCATGGTGACAAAGCTGCGCGCGGCCAAAATTGCGACGGAAGCTGGCTGTGAGATGGTGATCGCCAACGGAAGCCGGCCCGAGGTGCTCTACGATATCATGGACGGCAAAGCCGTCGGGACGCGCTTTCTGACGCAGGAGGAAACAAGATGACCACACGCGAAATTTTAGAGAAAACAAAAGCCGCATGGCCCTCGGTCCGAAGCGCAGGCGCGGACGATAAGAACCGGCTGCTTTTGTCCATGGCAGAGCATCTCATGCACCACGCAGGCGAAATTCTTTTCGCGAACGCGCAGGACGTGGAGCAGGCAAGGGGCACAATTTCCGAGGTCATGCTCGACCGGCTCAGCCTCAGCGCCGGACGCATCGAATCCATGGCCGCCGGGATCCGGGACGCGGCCGCCCTTCCCGACCACACGGGCAGAATTCTGGATGAAATCACGCGCCCGAACGGGCTCAAAATCTATAAAAAGCAGGTGCCGCTGGGCCTCGTCGCCATCATCTACGAGAGCCGCCCGAATGTCACCTCGGACGCAGCAGCACTCTGCCTCAAAAGCGGCAACGTCTGCATGCTCCGCCCCGGAAAAGAGGCATACCGGTCAAGCAAGGCGATCGTAGATGCGCTCAAAGACGGCGTCCGCGCGGCAGGCTTTGACCCGGATATCGTGAACATCGTCGAGGATACCTCCCGCCATAGCGCGACGGAGATCATGGAAGCTTCCGGCCTTGTCGACCTTCTCATCCCGAGAGGCGGCGCGGGCCTCATTCGCGCGTGCGTCGAGCATGCAACCGTTCCCTGCATCGAAACGGGAACCGGCATCTGCCACGTGTATGTGGACAAGGACGCAGATCTGGAAAAAGCCCTTTCCATCATCGTCAACGCCAAGACGAGCCGCCCCTCGGTCTGCAACGCGGAGGAGGTCTGCCTCGTGCATGCGGGCATTGCAAAGACGTTCCTGCCGATGCTCAAAAACGCCCTTGTCGACGCGCGCGAGCAGGCAGGTCTTCCCCCCGTCGAGCTCCGGCTGGACGAGCAGGCGCTCTCCATCATCCCCGGAAAGCCGGCTGGCGCACGCGATTTTGACACGGAATTTCTCGATTACATTCTGGCCGTCGGCGTGGTTCCCTCGCTGGATGCGGCAATTGCGCACATTCAGGCGCACTCGACGCACCACTCGGACGCGATCGTGACCGAAAGCGAAGCCGCCGCCGAGCGCTTCCTCGATGATATCGACTCTGCCGCCGTCTACGTCAACGCTTCCACCCGCTTCACCGACGGCGGGGAGTTCGGCCTTGGCTGCGAGATGGGCATCTCCACGCAGAAGCTCCACGCCAGAGGCCCCATGGGTCTCGACGCGCTGTCCACGTACAAATACGTCATCCGCGGGAACGGGCAAATCCGCTGAATTTTTTGCACTTCCCTCTTGACAAGTAAAATCTTCAGCGCTATAATGCAGGAAACCGTTGAAGAAGAGTGAGTACATTTTAGACCGGTTTCTTCAGAGAGCCGCAGATGGTGGGATTGCGGCGAAAGCGCTAAGATGGAATGGACTTCTGAGGGCAATCAGAAACGGATGCAAATCCTTAGTATGTGCGACGGAGCAGGCGCTTCGTAATCAAACGCCAGCGTATAGTAGTACGCATGAGTGGACGCAAGCATATGCGTCAAGCCGGGTGGCACCGCAGGATTTATCTCCTGTCCCAGCAATGTGATTTGCCGGGACAGGAGTTTTTGTTTTTCCCAAGGAGGTTTTCGCATGAAGCTTTATACCAGACGATGGCGTTCGCGCCGCGAAATCAAGTTCTTTTCTCACAATCCAAATTGATTTTTACTTTGATAATTGAAAGGTTGGTATAATCCATGAAAAAGCTTCTCTCGATCGTTCTGGCCGCTCTGATGGCCGTTTCCCTCTTCACCGCCTGCGGCGCAAAATCTGAGACTGCCGCGCCCGCCGAATCCCAGGCCGCCGCTTCCGATTCCACATCCACCGAAACCGCTGCCCCCGCTTCTTCGGAAGCTTCTTCCGACGCAACATCCTACACCATCGGCATCTGCAATTATGTGGACGATGCGTCCCTCAACCAGATCGTTGAAAACATCCAGACCCGCCTCGCCGCCATCGGCGAAGAAAAAGGCGTGACATTCAACGTCGAATACGACAACTGCAACGCAGACTCGAACCTCATGTCCCAGATCATCTCGAACTTCCAGGCCGACAGCGCAGACCTTCTCGTCGCCGTCGCAACGCCCGTCGCCATGGCCATGCAGGCGGCCACCGAAGAGACCGGCACGCCCGTCGTCTTCGCCGCTGTTTCCGACCCCGTTTCTGTCGGACTCGTTGACTCTCTCGAAGCTCCGGGCAGCAACCTTACCGGCACCTCCGACTACCTCGACACCGCAGCCGTCATGAACCTCATGTTTGTCCAGAACCCCGAGCTCCAGAAGGTCGGCCTTCTGTATGACCTCGGTCAGGACTCCGCCGCGAGCGCCATCGAAAGCGCAAAGGCATACTTGGAGGACAAGGGCGTTGAAGTCATCGAACGCACCGGCACGAGCGTTGACGAAATCGCGCTGGCCGCGCAGGCGCTTGTCTCCGACGGCGTGGAGGCTGTCTTCACCCCGACCGACAACACCGTCATGAAGTCCGAGCTCACGATCTATGAAACCTTCGCCGAGGCCGGTATCCCCCACTACACCGGCGCAGACTCCTTCGCCCTGAACGGCGCGTTCCTCGGCTACGGCGTGGATTATGCAAACCTCGGCGTGGAAACCGCAAACATGATCGCCTCCATCCTCCTCGATGGCGCAGACCCCGCAGCGACCGCCGTCAAGACCTTTGACAACGGCACAGCCACTATCAACACCGAGATCTGCGAGCAGCTTGGCATCGACTTTAACGAGCTGTCCGAAACGTTCTCCCCCTATTGCACGAAGGTGCAGCCCATCGTCACCGCCGAATCGTTTGACGAGGTTCAGTAAGAAAATCCGTTCCTGCAAGCTGTGGTGTGCCCCATCACAGCTTGCGGCTTTCAAAAATCACAACCATTGGAGGATACTATGTCGCTGGATTCTGTTTTAGGCCTTGTACAGACCGCACTGGAGCTCGGGCTCATCAGCTCGCTGACGGTGCTGGCGCTGTTTCTGAGCTATTCGATGCTTGGCGTGTGCGATTTGTCGACCGACGGCTGCTTTACCTTGGGCGCGACGGTCGGCGCGGCGGTCGCAATTGCCGGGCACCCCTACCTTTCGATTCCGGCAGCCATGCTCTGCGGCATGCTCTCCGGCTTTGTGACGGCTGTTTTGCAGATGAAAATGGGTGTGAACAGCCTGCTTTCCGGCATCATCGTGAATACCGCGCTTTATTCCGTAAACATCGCCGTCATGGGCGGCTCGTCGGTGCTCAATATGAACAAAACGCAGAGTGTGTTTTCCGACATGAAGGACCTGCTCGCAGGCTCTGCCCTCTCCGGAGAATATAAGCTCGTCGTCTCCGCCATCGCGGTCCTGCTCGTGTGCGTTTTCCTCGGCTTCTTCCTCAAAACGCGCCTCGGTCTTGCCATCCGCGCCACGGGAAACAACCCCGACATGGTCCGCTCGTCGTCGATCAACCCCTCTTTTACGACGATCATCGGCCTGTGCGTGGCAAACGCGTTTACGGCGCTTTCGGGGTGCCTGCTTGCGCAGTCGCAGAAATCCGTCAACATCGACATCGGCTCCGGCATGGTGACGATTGCACTTGCTTCTCTTCTCATCGGCCACGTTTTCCTTGGCCGTAAAAAGCTTCCGCTGCGGATTTTCGGCATGGTGCTTGGTGCGTTTTTGTTCCGCCTCGTCTATACGATCGCACTGCGCTTTGACATGCCGGCGTTCATGCTGAAATTTGTCTCGGCCGTCGTTGTCGTCGCGGCCATCTCGATCCCGTATCTCAAAGACCAGCTGCCGATGCTCCGCCGCCGTGCGGCGCACAATCGCGGAAGGAGGGCGTAAGCATGTTAAAGCTCACAAACATCTCCAAAACCTTCAATCCTGGCACCGAGGACACAAAGCTCGCGCTCGACAATGTTTCTCTTCACGTCCGTCCAGGCGATTTCATTTCGATCATCGGCGCAAACGGCGCGGGCAAGTCGACGCTCTTCGGCGCCATTGCCGGAAGCTTCATCACCGACTCCGGAGAAATCACGCTGGACGGTGCAGACATCACCCTCACCCCCGAGTACAAGCGCTCCAAGCAGATCGGACGTCTCTTTCAGGACCCCATGCGAGGCAGCGCGCCCGGTATGACGATCGAAGAAAACCTCGCGCTGGCAGCCGGAAAGGGCGGCTGGCTCCATAGGCTTACAAAGCAGGAAAAAAAGCAGCTTCGCGAGCGCGTGGCGCTGCTCGGCATGGGGCTAGAGGACCGCATGAGCCAGCCCGTGGGGCTTCTTTCCGGCGGGCAGCGGCAGGCGCTGACACTCATGATGGCGACCTACAATCCCCCAAAGCTGCTGCTTCTCGATGAGCACACAGCGGCACTCGACCCCGGAACGGCAGAAAAAGTGCTTGCCCTCACGACAAAGATCGTCGAGGAAAACAAGCTCACCTGCCTCATGATCACCCACAACATGGCCTCGGCGCTGGACCTTGGCAACCGGACGATCATGATGAACGCCGGAAAAATCGTTCTGGACATAGAGGGCGCGGAGCGAGACGCGCTCACCGTCTCCGATCTTCTCGCCCGCTTCCGCGAAATCTCCGGCAAAGCGCTCGATAACGATCGGATGCTCCTCATTTAAGATTTCCCGCCATTTCTTCGTAAGGGCGGCCCACATCGACCCGGCAGCACAAACCGATTTTACGAAAATCCAATGCGAATCCGATGGTGTCCTTGGGACGATGTGGGCATCGCCCCCTACGCGTTTTTTAGAAATCTGTACAGCTTACCAGCAAAGGCCGCCGCACATGCGGCGGCCTTTTTCCAAGAAAGGACAACTCCCCATGAACCCCAAGAAGGAAGCCTTCCGAAGGGCCTTTATTGCGTCCGTCCCGATTCTTTGCAGCTACCTGTTTTTAGGCATGGCCTACGGTATTTTGATGCAGGAGGCTGGCTTCGGCTGGGCGGCGAGCCTGCTCACGAGCGCGGTTGTGTACACGGGCGCGTTTCAGTTCGTGCTCATTACATTTCTCTCCAGCGGCGCATCGATTCTTACCATCGCCGTCACGGCACTTTTCATGAACAGCCGCCAGAGCTTTTACGCGCTGACATTCCTGAACGATTTTAAAGCCATGGGGAAGCGCAGGCCCTACATGATTCACTCGCTCACAGATGAAACCTACGCCGTCAACTGTACGCTCGAGAGCCTCCCGCCAGCCGAGCGCCGCGAGACGATGTTCTATCTCGCCGTGCTCAGCCATTTCTACTGGACAGCTGCCTCCGCGCTTGGCGGCATGCTCGGACAGATCATCCCCTTTGACATGACGGGCATTGATTTCTGCATGACGGCGCTGTTTGTGACGATTTTCGTCGACCAGTGGGAGAAGACGCGAAAGCATATGCCGGCGCTCGCAGGGCTCTCGGTCGCAATTGTGGCGCTGGCTGTCTTCGGCGCGAACGGCTTCATGCTCCCGGCGCTTCTCATCACGTCGGCCATTCTCGTCTTCGCAGGACAGAAGGAGGGCGCACAATGAGTACCGGACGTTTTTTGCTGATCATTCTCGTTTCGTTTGCCTGCACGTTTTTCCTGCGGGCGCTGCCGTTTCTGGCCTTCTCGGGTGAAAAATCCATGCCGCCATGGCTTGAAAAGCTCAGCCATGCGCTGCCGCCCGCGATCATGGCGGTGCTGATGGTCTACTGCCTTAAGAGCGTGCCGGACGAATGGTATCCGAGCGGTCTTTGCCAGCTGCTGGCCGTTGCGGTCACGGCGCTCGTTCATAAGTGGAAGCACAACACGTTCCTGAGCATCATCCTCGGCACGGCCCTCTACATGCTCCTGATTCGCACTCTCTAAAATCTACACAAAAAAACGCACAGCCGACCGGTTGTGCGTTTTTTATGCAATTCAGTGCGTTTTTGCCGGTTCGTCCTTGCCGGAGCTGCGGCGCTTTCTCGCCTTTTCCATTGCCTCGCGCAGGCCGTCGAGCACTTCGTTGTTGCGCGTCAGCTTCCACTGCGGGAAGCTGTTGATCGTGCGGCGTTGCTGCGCGTTCAGGCGCATCTGCAGCTTGGCATAGAACCGTTCGCGCTCTTCCTCCGTCGTGCGGCGGATCTTCTCGCGCTCCTCCGCGCCGAGCTCTGCCGCCTCGTGAAGCTTCATACGCTCTTCGGCGCTCAATTCGCGGATACGCTCGCGGCCCTCCTCCGCTCCAAGGCGGAGCTTTTCGGAAAGCTCTCTACGCTTTTGCTGCAGGAGCACTGCGTACTCGGCAAAAACCGCGTGCGTGCCGAGAAGCCCCTTCACGGTCACGATGAGGTCGGATACAATACCGACAAATAGCATCGCGCAAATGATGTTCAGCGCCGGGTCCGTCAGCCTGTCGGTGAGGCTTTTGATAAACGGGTGCAAAACCAGAATCAGCACCACCGAGAACGCACCAAACACGACCGCACCGATGAGGCAGACTCGGCCCCCGATGTTGAATTTCCGCTTCGAGTAATCCCACCATCTGGCGTGGAACAGCTTTTCCATCAGCCATGACGTGAGGTATTCCAGACTGCACGTCAGAACTGCACCCGCGAAGAACAGCAGCACGGGATTTTGGATTCTGCCCAATACCAGCAGCACCAGCACCGCACCCGTGCCGTAGATCGGGCAGTAAGGGCCGTTCAAAAAGCCGCGATTGATGAGCTTTCGCTGGCCAATGGAGCAGATGGTACTCTCATAGATCCAGCCGATGACGCTGTAGATCATCAGCCAGAGGAACCATGTTTCGATTGTCTTCATGCCGCTTCCTCACTCGTCCTTCAGCTCTTCATATTCCTCGTCAATGCCGTCCGGCCTCTGGTTTCGGACAATCTTCACGCAGAACCACGCGACACAGATGTTTAAAATGCCGTCGAGAAGCAGAGAAATTCCCATCAGGACCATGAGCGCCCGCGCCGCATCCGACGGCCGGATGACAAGCAGGAGCCCAATTACGCACGTAAGCGCCGCCAGAAGAAGCACCAGCCACCATTGGCCGATACCAAAACGCTTCGCGTCGAGCGAAATCTGAATTTTAAATAGCCCGTCCGCCAGAACGGGGATGCCGAAGACGATGCAAAGAAAGCTCATTGCGCCGTTCGGCCTTGCCAGCGTCACAATGCCGAGCGCGATCAGCAAAATTCCAAACGCCAGATCATACTGAAACGCCAACCGGAAGAGGTCGCGCGAAAAATAGCCGACCAGTTTGATGGCTCCAAAGACGATCATGCCCACGCCGAGAAGCCTTCCCAGCCAGACGACCGATGTGCCCGGCGAGGTGATGAGCACGATCCCCAGCACGCAGAATAAGACAGATATAACAAAATATCCAATTTTCGCCGTTTTCATCGGCACGACAGAACGCATTGCAAGCTCCCCTTTCGCGCAAATCCTGCGCAGTTCCTGTTTTCAAACGAGAGTATACCAGAGCGCTCTGTTTCCTGCCATGGACAACAAAAACCGGGTGTCTGAAAGACAGACATCCGGCTTCATTTGTCTGAAAATTGGGCAGGCGTCAGGCCTTCTTGCCGGACGCGCGGCAGTTTTCCAGAATCAGCTCCGCTACGCCCCGGTAGAGTTCCAGCACGCGCGCCATCTGCTCGCCCACATCCTGCTTCATCCCGCCGAGCATCCAGTCGATGCATAGGCCGAAGAGCTGGCACTTGATGAACCGGTGCAGCACCTCGCGGTCCTCCGGGGAAATGCACACGTCGGGATAAGCCGATTTCAGATACTGCTCGGTCATATACGCGCAGAGCTTCATGACGCTCGCCTCAAACGTGTCGCGGCTGACGGAATTATAGACATGCATGATCGCGCGGCGGTTTTTCTGCGCATAATCCACGACTGTGCGGAACGCCTCTTCGATCTTGTCGACCGTCGGGTACTGCGCCATCAGATCGTTCGTCCGCTCGATGATGATCTCGCCCAAAAGCGACGGAATGTCCTGAAAATGATAATAGAACGAATTGCGGTTGATGCCGCAGCGCTCAACGATGTCACGCACGGAAATTTTGTTCAGCGGCTTTTCGTCCAGCAGCTCCAGAAACGCCGCCTTGATCGCCTGCTTCGTAAAGTTTGCCATGGCCTCTCCTTTGTCTCGTCATGACGGATTCTTTGCTGTTATCATACCAGACTTCCGATCGTTTTGCAAGCTGCTCCAATGGGCGTTACCTACCTGCCGCCTTCGCGGGAAACGATTCCGCGGCCTCCAGCCGGGTTCGTAGGGGGCGATGCCTACATCGCCCCGGCAATACGAACCGTTTTTTACGAAAATCCAATGCGAATTCATAACTTCCCTTGGGTCGATGTGCTCAATCGACCCCTACGCATAATTTCGGCAGTTTTGCCTTGACCGCGAAATCAGCCCCCGGCTTTCGCCGGGGGCTGAGCTTCTTAGGGGATGCTGGGGCACACGGGCTTATTCATCGACAGACTCGTCAAAGTCCTCTTCGAGGGAAGCGTCGTCCTCGTCCTCTGCCAGCACGAACTGCTCGATGATGGCAGCCTGACGGGATGCTTCCTCCTGCTGGAGCTCGAGCGCTTCAAGATCAATATCGCCGCCGTCGACCGAGATATCGAGCGCAGCGCAGCAGTCAAAGAGCTTCTGCTGATTCTTCGCGGTGACCAGCTTCTTCTGGTCTTCTGTCAGCATATTGAATGCATCCAGAGCCTCCTGCACCTTCTCGCGATGGTCTTCCTTCACGCGCTTGGCCGTCGGAAGCTTCTTGATGAGCTTTTCGACTGCCTCTGCTGCATCCTCGTCTTCGATTGCCTGCGTAAGTGCCGCTTCGCAGTCTGTAAGCTTGGCAATCACTTCTGCGCTGTCATCCGCGTACTTCTTTGCGTTCTCGTTCAGCTTGTCGTAAGCCTTTCTGGCTGCCGAGATAGCAGACTTGTTCTTCACGATCACGTCTTCTGCTGCCGGAAGCTTTTCGATCTTGGCGATGACCTTGGCCGCTGCCTTCTGGTCCTTCGTATCCTGCGAAACAAGCTTCTTGAGCGCCTTTTCCGCGTTCGTCAGGAGCTTGAGGTTGTCTTTGCCGACGATGTTCTTGCCGACCTTGCCGAGGTCATTATAGGCCGCTCTTGCCGCACCGATCTCATCCGCATCGGTCTTGTCGTCGTGGTTATAGACGACAGGATCGGGCAGATCCTGAATCATCTTGATGACGATTTCCGCCGCGGACTGGTCATCGGCAACCTCTTCGAGCGCCTTTTCAAGAGCAGCTTCCGCCGCAGTCAGGGTATCAAGGTTCGAGACGAGCTTCTTCTGGTCATCGGTCAGTTCGTTATACGCTGCGCGGGCTTTTTCGATCTCTGCCTTGTCGGTGTAATCGACCCTCTCAGCCTTCGGCAGCGCCTTGATCAGCTTTTCGACCGCAGAGGCCGCCTTTTCGTTGGCCTTCATTTCCGCTTCGTTTGCATCGAGATAGTCTCTGCGCGCGGTGAACGCGTCCAGCGTGGCCTTTTCTGCCTCGGAGATGAAGGTCTTCTGTGCATCCGTCAGCTTATTGTATGCCGTCTCGACGGACGTGATCGTTCTGCGGTCGCCAAGGCCCATGCTCTCGGGCTCGCCGGTGAGCTTGGAGGCGATCAGGTTGCTGACCTTTTTGGCCGCCCTCTCATTGGTCGCAAGGGACTTCCTGGCCACTGTGAGCTTTCTTCTTTCCTCTTTCGTGACAAGCTTTTTGAGTTCCGGCTCCATGCCTTCGTAGAGTTCTTCGGCCTTCTGCACGAACTGCTTCTCGCTCTCGGTCACGTTCTTTTCGTCCGTGATCTCCTGCAAGAGGCCGCGCAGGATGTAGACGTCCATGTTCTTCTCGTATTCTGCAAGCTTTGCCTCCGCGTCAAAGAGCTTTTGCGCCACCTGCGGATCGAGCATGGCCTCGCGGATGCCTGCATCCAGATCATTGTACGCACTGCGGGCAATGGTCACGGCCTTTTCAAACGCTTCTGCATTGTCGCTCGAGATCTCGTCGGGAATCGCCTGGATCTTGTTGGCCACGTCGTCTGCCAACGCCTTGTACTGTCTGTATTCGTCGCTGTTTTCGTCGAGCTCGAGATAGTAGTTGACGGTGTAGTAGAAGTAGATCTTGTCGCCGTCTTCCACGAACTCGGCGTTGATCGCGTCGGCATATTCCCCGTTGCGGGTGTACATCCAGCCGCTGTAGGGTCTTTCCTTCGTCGCTGCCTCGAGCTTCACGCCCTTCGGGTCAGTGATCGCGGCAATGTATCCGCCGTAGTAGCCGGCATAGGAATCGGAGGTGTAGTCGGTGTCTTTGAAGAAGGCCTGCATGACCTGCGCAACGGTGATGCCGTCGCCGGTATCCTTGCCCTCGAACGCATAGGGATTCTCCTTGTTCGAGACGAAGCCGTCTACGTCCCGGCCATCGACAATGACCGTCACGCCAATGTCCGTTCCGGTACCCGGCTTTTCCGGCTCGTCGATATCCTGCTTGCCGTCGACCTTGACGGTCGTCGAAACCTCGTGCTTATAGAACGTCGCAAACTGCTCATACGCCCCATCCGGAGTTTCGGCGTCTTTCACAAACTTCTCATAGTACTTGGCGTACTGCGTGTAGGTCAGCCAGCTCTTGATGGTGACGTTGGTGTTATATTCCGGCTGCGTCAGCAGCAGGTTTTCGTACTTGATGATGTTGCGTCTGCTGGAATAGAACGTGCGGTATGTTTCGCCGTAGGACGCCATCGGGTCATAGCCGGGATAATCGTCAGTGTAGATGCCCTCGACGTTCTTTGTCTGGCCGAGCGTCGGATAATCATAGCCGCCAATGTCGTTCTTGACGATCTTGTAGAACGGATGGAGGTCGGTCGTAATGTGCTTCTTGTCGGTGTTCTCGCCGCGGATGCTCTGCCAGTAGACTTCTTCCTGGGTGACCTCAGTCATGAGCGCCTTCGCGTCGTCGATCTCCTTCTGGGTCAGCGGCTCGATCGTAAACGTCAGGGTTGTCTCGCCGAGCACCTTGCCGGGCGTGCTCTTGCCGTTGACCTTCACACGCTCGCAGATCTGCACCTTGATCTTCGCTTCTGCCGCAGGTTCGCCGGGCAGCGGACGATAGACGGTGATATGATAGCCATTCACGTCTGCCACGTCGGGCGTCAGGCTCTCCAACTTCTGCATCTGACTGTAGTCGTAGTTGAAGATGCCCGCGTCAGACATCTTCTGGAGACTCGGGATCAGCAGATCGTCCTTGACAGGCTTCGTCAGGTCGACCTTCGCGCCGTAGTCATAGTAGTTGGTCACAAGACCGGGGAGTTTATCCTTGAGATTCTGCGACAGCACATTCTGCGCATCTTCTGTCTCGGGCTTTACCGTAATACGGAACGCGTTTTGGAGCTGGAGCGTACTGGTCTCGTCGCCCGCCTGGCTCTTTATCGCATCGAGCGTGTAGTCGTCCAGATTGTTGTCGAAGAGCGTGATCAGCTGCAGATCGAAGGTAGTTGCCGGCTGACCCATCGCGGGGCGGCGCGGCGTAATTTCGAGCCTGTTCGTGTTCTTCACGAACTCATACGTGACTGCGTTGTACGGCAGCGCCGTAAAGCCGATCTGGACGGTGACGCCGTCTACCGTGACCGTCTGCGGCGCAACGATCTTCTGAGAAACCTTGCCCTCGACGACCATGCCGGTAAAGCTCTTATCCGTGCTGGCCTTTGCCGTATTGGTATTTTCGCCGCGGATGGCTTCCCATGTGAGCTGCTCGTCGAGCGCCTTCTGCATGAGTTCCTGCGCTTTTTCCACATCCCAGCCGATGCGCACGTTCGCCGTAACCGTCTTCTCTGCGCCGAGTTTGGAAAGCTTGAACTGTACGCCGGTGTAGGTCACATACTTGGTGTCCGCGCCGCCCTCGCCCTGATAATAGGTGACGGTTCCGTCTTCTGCGAGGTACGAATGGTCGGTAACAGAGGTTGTCGTAAGCGTACCTGCACTGACAAATTCGACCTCGATGCTGTTGTCATAGCCGTTGTCATACAACCAGTAGGAAACAGCGTCCATTACCGTCTCGTGGCCGCGGATCTGCACGGGCTGGACAAACGCATCCTTTGCCGCCAGCGCTTTTTCGATGCTGCCGAGCACGTTTCCGGCCTCAGCTTTCACAGAGTAGAGAATAACGGTGATTTCGCGGCTCTTTTCTGCCGTACCCTTTGCCGCGGTCGCGGTGAGCTTGACGGTGATCGTGTCTGCCTCGGGGAGCGTGACCGCGCCGGTTTCCGCGTTCAGTGCATCGCTGTCCGAATGCCAGGAGATCCGGCTGCCGTTTTCACCCGTCGCTGCAAGCACCAGCTGCGCCTGCGTTTTGATATGGTATACGCCGTTGTTATCGGGCGTCAGAATGCCCTCGGTGTTGCTCAGGTCGATCTGCTCGCCGTGTACTTCCAGATACTCGGCTTCTTTTTCCTTGCAGAACTGCTGATAGACGTAGGGTTTTGCGTCCTCCGGCGAGGTCAATACACCGCAGTCATAGCCCCAGCCATCGCGGATGTACGTAAGGAGCATACTCAGGGAAGTCTCCGCGACAAACTCGTCTGTCTCCTCCCGCACCTGCGCGCAAAGCTCCTGTACAAGCGCCGCCTGGTTTGCATCTTTGAGGACAAGCGCGCGAACGTCGAGCGTGACTGCCTTTTCGTCCTCGGTCAGTTCCGCTTCTTTGCCGCCCTGCCATGCGTGGATCGGGTAGCCGCCGTTGATGCCGTCGGTGTCGACATGATAGCGTTCCAGACCGAGATGATCCTTGATGAAGCCATCGCTCTGCATGACAGCCTTCGTCATCGCCGTGAGGCCGTCTGCACTTCCGGTCGCGACCGCAGCTTCTGCCGCATCCTCGCGGTAGTAGCTGCCGGAGATCGAGCCGCTGTTCACGCCGACGAACGCGCCGAGCACACCGCCCGCAGAACCGGTAACTGTACCTGCCGCGTAGCTGTTCGTAATGGCCGCAGTGTTTTTGGTCTGGCCGATGAAGCCGCCGACCGCCGTATAGCCGCTGCCCGCTTCCACCTTGACGGTACCGGTCGCGTAGCTGTTTTCCACCGTGCCGTACAGGTTGCCAACCAGACCGCCCATGTTGAGCTCTGCGTTCAGGCTCTTCATGGAGCAGCTGACGTTTGCAGCAGAACCGCAGTTGCGGATTACCGTACCTGCGTCTGCGCGTCCGATGAGGCCGCCTGTTGTGCCGTAGGAGTTGATTCTGTGCAAAGAACCCGTGGTGAAGCAGTTTTCTACCGTACCTGCGCTGACGTCTGCAAGCAGACCCATGTTTGTGCCTTCTTTAATCGCACCGGAAACGGTAAGGTTTTTGATCACACAGGCTCCGACGAAGTCGAACAGACCCTTGCTGCCCGCAAGACCGGAAACCATGAAATATTTGCCGTCGAACGTACCGGTATATTGATTGCTGACCGTGCCGATGCCCGGCCATGTTTTGCCGTTGAGGTTGATGTTATCGGTCAGCGCCGCGTTCAGAGCTGTTCTGCCGCCGTTGACCACATCTGCGAACCATGCGAGCTCTGCGGCGCTGGAGATCTGATACGTTCCGTCCGCGCTCTTTTTTGGCTCGGTCTTCGTCGTGCCGTCCCAGCCGATACCGGCGTAGGTGAGCTTGACGGTGATGGTCTCGTCGCCGGAGACGGTGATCGCGCCGCTCTTGGAGACATAGTTTTCCTTTGAGACGGTGTAATCATACGTTTCGCCCTCAACGAGGGTATACGAGCCGTCCTCGTTTGCCATCTGCGCGCCCTGTGCTGCATGGGTCACGGAGACAGCCGCGCCTTCCGGTTCGACGTTGAAGGTGATCTTACCGGTAGGCAGTAGCTCGAGCGCAGCAACCGTGATGGCCTTGTTCTCGCCTTCCACCGGGAAGGAGACGTTTTCGACCGTCTTATAGCCAAACTTCGATGCCGTGTAGGTGTAATTGCCGTCCGGAAGCGTGTAGCTGCCGTCCTTGTCGGGGGTCACCACGTCGCCCTTTGCGTTCTTGACGGTGATGACCGTACCCTCCGTGCCAAGCGTGAAGGTAACCTTCGAGAGCGCCTCGGTGCGGAAGTCCTTGAGTTTGACAAAGATGTTGCTTGCATCGCCGTAGACGTACGGCTGTTCATAGGTCAGCGTCAGCTTATCGCCTGCGGCAAGATCCGTCGCGAAGGTCTTCCACGTTGTCTCGTCGTAAGCCTCCAGCAGCGTCTTTGTTCCGTTCTTGACAACAAACGGATAATCCTCATCGCTCGTTGTCGAGCCATAGTAGGAGAAGTACAGGCGCAGCGCCTTTTCTGCGGTCAGGGTAATGGTCGCCTTGCCGTAGTTTCTCACGCTGTCACTGATCAGATAGTCGCCCGCAGCGTCCTTGACCGCCTTGTAGGGATAGACGTTGCTGTTTGCGGCGATGATGCCGTCGCAATTTGCGAAGAAGTCTTCAAACACGGGCTTCCGCGCCAGCGTGACGCGGATCTCGCCGCCTGCTTCCGCCAGTTCAAGCTCGCCCGCCGCATCATCGCACTTCGCGTGCGAAACGGTGTAGGTATACGTGCCGACCGGAAGCTCACAGGATTCCGCTGTGTCCGCTTCGATCGTCAGGCTCTTAACAATCTCGTCTCCCTGACGGATGACAACGGTGTAAGGCTTTTCGCAGCCCTCCGGCAGCGTCACATGGAACGTGACCGTCGCATTCTTGAGTTCCGTAAGCGCCGGAACTGTGATGTTCTTCGTCTCGCCGCCCACAACGGTAAACTCGCCCGTCTCGTCCTTACAACCAAACTTCGAGGCGGTGTAGGTGTAGGTACCGGCAGGCAGCGCGACGGAGCTTGCGCCGCTCGCAGGCTCATAGGTCGCGCCGGTTTCCTTGTTCGTGAACACAAGGGACGCGCCCTCGGTTCCAAGCGTAAAGTTCACCGTCGCGAGCTTTTCCGTCTTGAAGTTTTTAAGGTAGACGTAGCGGCCGTTATAGTTATAGTTGGTCCTGTACTGGAGCCGCAGCACATCGTCCTTGTTCAGGTTCACCGTGTAGGTTTCCCACTGTGTGCTGGGCTGGAAGGTATGCACATTCTTTTCGTTGACATATACCTTCAGCAGATACTCGCCGGTATTGCCGTTCGGAACCGTGTCGAAGCTCAGCTGGACATTGTCCGTCGCGGTAAGGCGCAGATTCTGCGTCTTATTATAGCCGGTAACGCCTTCTAGATAGTTGCCCTCGTCGCTCTTGACCGGCTTCCACGGGTTGGACGTATCGTCCGTCGCCGTAACGTCAAGTCCCTCGAAGAAGTCAGAGAAAACGAGCTTGCGGGTCAGCGTCTTCGTTTCCGTGACCGCGCTGCCCGATACCGTGAAGCTGCCCGTCACATCGTCGCAGTTCGGGTGCGTGATGGTGTAGGTGTACTCACCCGCCGGAAGCGTCGTGGTGTTTTCGCCCTCGAGCGTGCGCACGGTGGCAGCACCCTGCTTGATGGTGATCGTGTAGCTGTTTTTGTCTTCTGCGGGAATCGTCTCGGGGATTTCCAGATCGAATGTCACTGTCTGGCCGGGAAGCTGCTGGAGCGTAATGGTCTTGGAAACGTCCTTGTCCGTGACCTTGATCGTGTCCGTCGCAGTCTCGTAGCCGAAGGCCGAAGCTTCGTAGGTATACGTGCCCGGAGTAACGGTATATTTGCCGTTCGTACCGGTAACCGTCGTGCCCGCCTCGTCCTTGAGCGTCAGGCTCGCGTCCGAAGGAACGGTCGTAAGCTCGATGGTGTAGAGCCGCTCAAATGTGAAGTCCTTGAGCCAGACGCAGTCCTTGCCTCTGTTGCCGCCGGAATCCTTCCGGAAGGTCAGCAGCTGTTCTTCGCCCGGCTGAAGCGAGAAGCTCACCTGCGTCCATTTGGTTTGATTGTACTTTGTGGCATTGTAGGCGTATCTGCCAAGCACCAGATAGTCGTAGTTCGATTCGGAGTCGGTCTTGTACGAGAAGCTGATATTTCCGGCAGGCGCGTCATCCTTCAGCTTGATGGAGACCCAGACCTGGGAGTTGCCCATGCCCTGGCTCTTGGACTGGAGCGCGCCTTCTTCTTCGTCGTAGGCAAACTCCTCTTCATCGTTGCCGGTATAGCTCGAGTTGTGGCCGTAGGTGATCGTCGCGTACGGACGAAGCTGCTGGAACACGTCGGGCCGTCCCTGAATCTCGACCTGATAGGAAACACTCTTGCCCTTGTAGGAAAGCAATACATCGGCCGTTCCCTCTTTTGACGAGTCAAACGCCGCCGTCACACCCTTGGCCGCAAAGTCCGCCGCAGAAATCTCCTTGTCGTCTGCGTTCGTATAGTGAACCGTCAGAACGAGTCCGTCCGTCTTGAGCTTCTCGTTCTGGAAGTAGGTCGTCTTCGCATTGGTGGTATCCACCGTGAGGGAGTCCACCTTCGGAAGGTCGATCGTCAGCGTGCCGGCAGTGGGGTCGACGCTGCCCGCCGCATCCTCATAGCCCTCTTCCGTGGTCGTGGCCGTGTAGGTATACGCGCCGTCCTTGAGGAGCTTATAGCTGCCGTTCGTTTCCGCAACTGTATTACCAGCTGCGTCCTTGATCGTTACAGTCGCAGCTGCGGGGCTCTTCGTGACCGTGAGGCTGGCCCACGCGGAAGCGTCCTCATTCAAAGAGACGGTAACCGCCGAAAGCGTCGCGCCGTCGTTCGCCTCCTTCTCGGAAACTGTGAACGCATCGCCGTTCTTTGTCTCGTAGCCCGCGCAGGAGACCGTGTAGGTATACGCGCCCGCAGGCAGTGCGAGCGTCTGCTTTGCGCCCGTTCCGGAATAGAACGCCTTGCCGTCTTTCAAAACGGTAAGCGTTGCAGAGGCAGGCGTGATGTGGAAGACCTTGCTTGCCGTCGGCGTTTCCCAGCTCAGCGCGGGATAGTCGCCGCTCTTTGCAATAAAGCCGCTTCCGAGCGTCGTCGCAAAGTCCGCAGACTTCATTTCGCTTTCGGTCTTGAAGGCGCTCTTTGCATCTACCGTAAAGCCGCTCTCCGCAATGTCAGTCGCTGTGCCTGTCAAAGCATAGCAATTATTGACTGTGCCGCTGGTTCCTGCGGCAATCGCCGCAACATCTTCGTCAGCAGAAATTGTGCCGACGGAGAAGCAGTTCTGGACGGTCGGCGCAGTATCGCTTGACGAATTCATTTTTCCATAGCCAAGGATGCCCGCTGCGTAAGCGGCTGCCTGTACTGTGCCGCTGTTGCTGCACGAATCGATCGTCTGACCGGCAGCAAGATTGCCGACAATGCCGCCCGCATAATAGCCGGACGCCGTGATCGTCCCTGTGTTGCCGCAGCCGATGACCGACACTTCATTCGCATCGCTCTGGCACGAGCCAAGAATACCGCCGACTTTTTCCTTTGCAATAATAGTAGCTGTATTCTTGCAGTTTTCAATTTTGATAGGACCGCTATACGGATTTGCAAAACCTGCAATACCGCCAACGTTTCCTCTGCTGGCTGCGTCGATTTTGCCTGCCAAAATCACATTTTTAACCGTGACGGTTTTTCCTGCCGCGCCGGTCAGGTTTTTGAACATACCAACGTAGTTCGCCGTACCTTTAATATCCAGCGTCACGGTATGTCCGTCGCCATCAAACGTGCCGCTGAAATTATTTCCATACGGTGCGGTGATGATAATATCCGCTTTAAGGATATAGTCCCCGCTTGCTGGCATCGTGGCAAACTCTTCCGCCGATGTGATTTCAGTCGGGGCGTCTGCCGCCGCTGCCATGGTCGGGAACATGCCCAGCACCATGACGAGCACCAGCAGAATACTTACCAGTCTCTTCTTCATAAATACCTCCTGTTTTTTAGAGCCGCCCTCCAAGGCCGCCCTCTTTCACAAAGCGCGATCTGCGCAATTTGACAAAAAACCCGTGCAGAAACCGACTGCACGGGCGATAAGATACAGAAAAAGCCCGTGCTCGGTTTGGGCAAGCACGAAACCAGCTAACGTATCTGACTTATCCGCATATTGCAGCATCACAGTGACCGACTCGCGGGGCTTCTCACCCCATTCCGCCTCCGGCGCTTTGCCGGAACGCTGTTGCTATTCACTTTCAGCTTCATTATAACGACGGCAGGAAGCTTTTTCAAGTCCTTCCCCCGTTTTTCCGTGTAAAAAATCGTATGATGATAAACCATATTATAAAAGCGGCAGACAGTCGCCTGTCCGCCGCTTACGTATTATGGGTGCTTTCGTGTCCATCGGGCGCAGAGCGCCGCAATGCGCGGAACCGCCCGCTCGAGAAGCTTGTCGTCCAGCCAGAAAATGACGTTCCCGCCCAAGATGAGCGCGAGTGACAGCCACAAGCCCATCGAGAAGAGCTCCTCTCGCAGCGCGTCCAGCCGGAAGATAAAAAGAAGCGCGCCGTATACCGCGAAAATCGCCGCGTTGAAAAGAAGAAGCTTGGAGGCAATGCGCCGGGGCTTCGGCTTCCGGTCGAGCTTCGGCTTTACGATCGGGTAATATCCCAGCGCGAGGAAGATGGCCGCCGCCTCCTTGTCAGGCGCAAGCAGCAGACTCAAAATCGCGCTCGCAGCGAACATCGCCCAGCTCAGCCTTTCTCCGCAAAGGATCAAAACCGGCACGAGCGTCATGCTCGCGAGCACCGGGCAGCAATACGTCGCGGCCGGGATGATCGTCCCCATCGCCATAATCGCCACCGCCAGCGCGCACAGAACCCCGCAGAGCGCCAAATCGCGGCTCGCCTTCCGCATCAGAACGTTTTTTCGCGCAGCAGGTCATACTTGATCTGCCAGAGCTTCTGCGAGAGGTCAACATAGTAGGTGTGCGGGTTATCAAAGCGCTTGACCTCGTCCCAGAGCGTGTCGATCTGCTGCTGGCAGTAAGCCTTGATCTCGGGGAGGGTCGGAAGCTTGTAAACAAGCTCGCCGTTTTTGAAAATCGGGACCATAAGCTCTTTTGCCTTGAAGTTGTAGACAGTTTTGCGTTTCCACGTCGCCTCGGGGTCGAAGATCTCGATGTCCTTCGTATCGTCGACCGTCTCGTCAAACACGCACAGATAGTCTGCGATCGCCTTGCCGGTGTCGTTTCCGAAGAAGCGATAGAGCTTTTTGAAGTGCGGGTTCGTGATCTTGCCGACGTTCTCGCTGACCTTGATCTTGGGGATGACGTTCCCGTTTTCATCTTCAATGGCCGCAAGCTTGTAAACGCCGCCGAAGACCGGCTCGGAGCGCGCGGTGATGAGCCGCTCGCCGACGCCGAACTGATCAATTCTCGCGCCCTGCAAAAGAAGGTCTCGGATGAGATATTCGTCGAGCGCGTTGGAGCACGAGATCGTACAGCTCTCCCAGCCCGCGTCATCTAACATCTGCCGCGCCTTTTTTGTCAGATATGTCATATCGCCCGAGTCTAACCGAATGCCGCACTTGGTAAGCCCCTTGGGCTTTAAGACCTCATTGAACGCGCGGATGGCGTCTGGAATGCCGCTTTGCAGCGTGTTATACGTGTCGACCAGAAGCGTCGGGTTATCGGGGTAAATTTCGCAGTAGGTCTTGAACGCCTCATACTGGCTCGGGAACATCTGGACCCACGAGTGCGCCATCGTGCCGCCCGCCGGAACGCCGTAGAGCTGGTCGGTGAGCGTGCAGGCCGTGCCCGCGCAGCCTCCAATGTAGGCCGCTCTCGCGCCTAAGATTGCAGCGTCGCTGCCCTGCGCGCGCCTGGAGCCAAATTCGAGCACCACGCGGCCCTTTGCTGCCCGGCAGACGCGGTTCGCTTTTGTGGCAATGAGGCTCTGGTGGTTGAGCGTCAGAAGCAAAAACGTTTCGACCAGCTGCGCCTCGATCGCGGGCGCGCGCACGGTCAGAATTGGCTCCTTCGGGAAAATCGGCGTCCCCTCCGGCACCGCCCAGATGTCGCCCGTGAAGCGGAAGCTTTTCAGGTAGTCTAAGAAATCCTCGCCGAAGATGCCGCGCGTACGCAGATACGCGATGTCGTCCTCTCCGAAGTGCAGGTTCTGGATATACTCAATGGCCTGCTCCAGACCCGCCGCAATGGCAAAGCCGCCTTCATCGGGCACCTTCCGGAAGAACAGATCAAAGTATGTGATCTTGTCCTGCATGCCGCTTTTGAAGTAGCCGTTCGCCATGGTCAGCTCATAGAAATCGCAGAGCATGGTCAGGTTGATATTCGGATTCGTCTGCATGATGTTCGTTTCCTTTCTTTCATTCCGGATAAAAATTCATCCGGAATTCTGTACGGTTTACCATACGGGCTTACTATATCATATTATTTTCCATCCGCCAACCGTCTGGCGCGGACAAATTTGCTTTTTTGCTCTTCTATAAGGCCATATTTCCGCGAAAGCTCGCCCGCGAAGGCAAGAAGCGCCTTGCCGTCTCCCCGCGTGAGCTCGAGCTCCAGCTCGCAGAAGGGCTCCTTGCGGCAGCCTCCCAGCAGTTCTCCCCCATCCGCGCAAATTTCGCACGTCGTGCCGTCCGGCAAGCGAAGCGGCTGCGTCAGCCGCACAAATTCCGCGCCGCAGACCATCTCGAGCCCGGGCTTTGTCAGTTCCACGAGTTCTTCCGGCGCGCCCTTTTGAACGAGCGTCCCGATGGCCTCCTCCGGCGTTTTCCCTTCGCATTCCCACTCGCCGCGCGCGTAGCCCTCGCCGGGCGTTTTCATCGTCACGACGCTCTTTTCGTTCTCCTGCCGCACGCGGAGCATCCATCTGCGGCTCGAGAGCGCTCCGTCTGCCGTATCAAAATACGTCGTGCGCATGTGAATCTCGCGCAGCTTCTCCTGCGCAAACTTCACAACCTGCGCGTCGCGCAGAATCTCTCCCAGCTGCTCGACGCTCTTCGCGCGCAGCTTGATTTCAAACTCGGTCGCCATAAAAGCCCTCCCGTTTGCTTTGTTGGCTTTATTCTACGACGTTTTTGCCGCATACGCAAGCGAATTCTCGGGAAGCTCTGATTGAATCAGAGCTTCCCCTATTTCCCGCTCCATTTCCCGACAGGCTTTTTCTGTCATTTCTGCTAGACTGACAGACATCACAAAAGCGGAGATGGAAGCCATGAAAAAACGCGCAGTCACACGTTCGCCCGCAGCGCGCCGGTTCGCTTCGGCGTTTTCGTCGTCCTTCCTGCGTCTGGGGCTATACGCACTGGGCGCGGCAGCCGCGGGCTTTTTGCTCAGCGCGGCGCAGATCGGGGGCGTGTGTCTTCCGGCGGCCATTGCGCTGACGGCAGCGCTGCCGTTTTCTCTGGCGGCGGTCTTCGCC
>OFMP01000163.1_pt1 | contig 50991 bp, 62 predicted proteins | sample 1541841 | NCBI WGS metagenome assembly OFMP01 (sample SAMN04209226, study PRJEB22552) | human gut metagenome | biome: gut; material: feces | host: Homo sapiens | place: USA: Oklahoma
CCATCACTGCTTTTAAAGTTTACTGGACTTCGTTGTTCACAAGACCTCCCGGGGTAATTCACTAATCCTATTTCCTTTACAACGTCTTGATTTACTGTCTTGGTTTTACGTTTACCTTTTGGACTTCGACTTGATTCGCAATCTCATCCACCATTTAGCCTAATCAAGTTTCTGTACGTACGCTCAAAAGAATTGTTGCACCACTTCCTTCACCCATGACATCACTGTCAACGGCTTGTGGTCCACTACACTTGGCGGTAACTACCTGTGGTTGGTTTATCTCCAACTGAACTTATGCCATGCCCGGCACACGAATAAGAAGATGGCAGTACTGCCACCTTCTTTCGTTAAGGCACACATCTTAACTTTCAAGAATATCTAGCGTTCTAAATCTGGATCAGATTTTTTTGGCTTATGTTCTACATTTTTGTTGATTTCTTTTGATAATTCTTTTTGGGTAGTCTTTTTCACATCTTTTTCGACTGTTACTATTTTTTTCTTTTCACGTATAAGCTTCGTATCAAAGATTTCCGCCATTTGTTTTCTGTTTAACTTAACAGGAACCGGCTTATCAAACTGATTCTTACCGTCAGGCGTGAAAATTGGATGTCCATCCGCATCTCTTAGACGCTGGCTTTCAAAATAGACTGTCCATGTAGATGTTTCACAATCCATATACATTACCTTTTTCTGGGCAATTTTTGTATCATGAACGGCATCTCTTGGAACCTGAATATAGGCTTTTCTAGAGTTAATATCAATTCCATTCACATCTTTTTCAAACTGGAAATTTCTGTGATTTGCAGAGGGCAGTAAAATACGATACATCAATAAAGGTTTACCATCTTTACCAGTTGCTCTGCTGTGTTCATAATCACGATACTCATTTGTTTTTGGATCTTTATACTTAGCTTTTAACATTTGTCTTGAAAAATATACATGTGGTGCTGCCATAACCTACCTCCCGATTTTTGTTCTAACTGCTATGAAGTTTCTCCGATGTGTGTGCAAGAAACTATATTAACGTGTATGACAAACCGTTAATACCAAAATTAATTAACCTGAAGCAATGATTTACTCCATCCTCCAGTTTGGAAGACTGCAATAAGCAATAAAATCGAGTATCCCATCATTGTGAACATTGCTCCAGTTGGATTACTCGAAACATTTTTCAACGCATCTCCAACCGATGCATTGACAATCTGTACATAAAAAATACAAACAATACAGATAAAGACTCCTTGTAATGCCAGAGCCAATAATCTTTTAATAAATGCAATACCAATATGTTTAAATTCATTGTTACAGAATGTACAGAACGGTAATGGTGCAACAGCCGTAAAAACGTATATCTCAATAAAACGTATCTGGCACACCAGTTTGACAATAACAATAGAAGCATTGTTTATAACACCTACAAGTTGAGCAACAATATATCCACCAAGGATAGTTCCTGCTTCTTTCTCCTTATAATAAGTGACCAGCTCCTGCGATATATCTTTTGTATTAAGTTTAAGCAATTTAAAATACGAAGTATGTTGCATTCCTTGTATGACTTCACTTGAAATCTGGAAACACATTCCAATGATTACACTCATGTTTTTTGCAATTGTAATTGCAACGGCCACTTTCAAAAATGCCATCAAGATCCAATAGATTCCATCCAAACCTTTTGTATCCGTTCGGTTGAATATAGCTGCCAGTTCAAAGAAAAGAAACAAAGATATAACTACTGAAGCAACCCCTGTCCCAATTGAACTGGATAATCCTTCAGATGCCTTCCATAATGCCAAAGATGGAAACCCATCAATTTTGTCAGATGGTGCAGATTGTGCTAATGTCATGACATCATTCAGACTCACAAAATAATTTGCAAAAATATCACCAATCGTAGCTGCAAGACCTTTAAAAAAACTGTCGAGCACTCTAATCACCCTCCTTTCGAGACAGCATCAATTGCATATCAATTATGTATTTATTTAAAATAGCCTTTTGACGGCCAATTGAATTTTCTATAATCATGTTATTTTCTTTAAAAGAAGCTTCATACCCCTTTAAAGATGCATCATCAACAAGTTTGTTTATAGAACGCAGAGATATCTGTATATCTTCTAAAACATTCAATAAATCTTTAGAAGCAATATAAAGTTTTTCATTTAGAAAGAGTGTGTTCAACAAACTAGCGTTTAACGGTTCATAATTTTTATCAATCATAAGATTTAATCTTTCTTTTTTAGCGTTTTCTATACATGAATCTAAATCATGTAATCTACTTTGAAATTCCGTCATTTTCATCCTCCAAAGAAACAAAGGAGGCAGTTTTGCCTCCTTTGTTGTTCTAGCCAAAGTTTACATCAATTGTTGTTAACCATGCAGCCGCAGCAATAATCAAAGCTCCACCTACAGCACGCAATACGCCTTGCTTGATGTCTTGCCCGTTATGGTCATTCAATCCACCAGCCATAACAACAATACCCCAAACAGTCCAAACGCCTCCAAAAGCAATTAAACCCTTTGAAATAATACTAAAACCTTGTTGCAAATAATTCATTTTTTTACCTCTTCTTTCTAATATATAAAAAGATGGCAGTACTGCCATCTAATTACCAAAGTATTCAATATTAAAAATTACTTATATCCGATTTTGGTAGAAACCCATCTACATCGTATCTTTCTTCATCCTGTATAGTTTCTTCAACAAATTCCAAATCATTCTGAGTCTGATATACAGCATCATTGCTTATCAGTAAATCAGTCTTCCCTGAGTATTCACCACGTCTGTATCCATCCATTTTACTTTCCGACTCTGTTTGATTTTCCTCAATATATTTATTTCGTGATTCTTCACGTAATTTCTCTAATTGACGTACTTTTTCTAGGAAAACATCAATATCAAAGAAGTTCTGTTTAGCAATTTCTTTATCATGTGCATCACATGTTTCATCCACTCTTGGATGGTCCTTAACATCATATTTCCAGTCTTCATAGATATGCTGACCTTGAATATGAATCAAGCATTTACGATTATCCAGCATTGCAATATCACCGATAGAGTACACATCACTGGCAATCAACTGTTCACCAACTGTGTAGGATGAACTGGTTCCTTTGCTAGTGGAATGTGTAACGTGAGTCACTGTTTCTTTTCCTGCCAGTTCAGAAATAACCTTTTGCGTTGTTGGACCTTTAGATCCCAAGAATAAAGTTATAGAGCAGTTTTCAAAGATTGCCTCCCAGTCATCTCCATACAACGACTTGGATTTAATCTGTGAAATACCTTGTACAATAACAGCCGTACTGATTTCACGTGAACGCATTGTACTGATTTTACGGTTAAAATCAGGCTGCTTACCACAGTTGGCAAACTCATCATTAATGATTCTTACGTGAATTGGCAATTTATGGTCCGCACGAGCGTCCGCAATATAATAAAGTTGAGTATACAACTGCTGAAGGATGATAGATGCCATGAAATTAAAAACATCATCTGAATCATTAATAACAATAAACAAAATAGATTTTCTTAATCTATTCTTTGGCAAATCCTCATACGAAGGTTTATCTGTTCTTCCCTTTGTAAATCTTTCGTAAACATCTCGATCAATATCAAGTGATAAATCTTTACATTCATTTTTCTTAGCAGAAGTAATCATTGGCTGTCCTAATCTTTCCAGATGTAGTTCATCTTTTTGGAGAATTCTTTTTAATTCAGGGGAAGCAAAGATAGACAATCGAACACCGATTGAAATTAAAATAGATTTTGCTGTCTTACCAGCTCCAAGCTTATAAATCTGATAATTCAAAATAGCCAGATCTCTATACGTGTAGGTAATAGCCCCATGCGTTTCGGCTCTATGTTCCCTCTGCAATTGTTTAAACAGCCTATCCACATCCGATTCATATGTTTCATTTCCATCTTCTTTAGCATCAGAATGCTGAAGAAGCATAAGAACCGTATTGAAACTAAATAGATTCTCATCCCCTCTGCATTCAGACATAATCAAATAAATCATGGACATCAACCAAGTCATTTCGGCTTTAACAAAGAACTCATCCCCTCCAGATTTATTTTTATCTGACGTATTAGATATTAGATTCTGTACGAAACTTTGGACATCTTCAGGCTTTCTAAAATATTCAAATGGGTTGTATCCCATAGATTTATCCATCTTTACAAGATTCAAGTAGCTTACATTATAACCATTCTTTTCAAAAGCTTTACCACACTCTTCTGCAACAGAGCCTTTAGGATCAATTACAACGTAATTGCAATACATCTGAAGAATATTTGGCTTTACAAAATATCGTGTCTTACCAGTACCAGAACCACCGACAACAAAGATGTTGTCGTTGATTCCAGTATGCCAAGTATCCATATCTACTTTTACGTTCTTGCTTAGAATTATATTTGCATCCTCATCACGTTTTGCTTCAACTTTGTTCTCCAAGGCGTCATTTTTGGATGCTTCTTTAAAAATGTCTCCTTTTCTTGAAGACCCATACTCACGACCTTCTTTTGTATTTTTCTTAGATGCATCATGATAAAGAATACCGATTACAATCAAGCCATCCAACGCAACACCTAAGAAGAACCCTTCGACAGAAGGCCAACGGTACGTCCACAACTTATAACTGACATGGATAGCTTTGAAAACATTGTCAAAGGTGTCACCACCCTGAGCTTGGAAGATGGTGAACGCATTGTATCCAGCACACGAAAAAAGAATAATAGCAACCCCAACAACACCCCCCAAAAAAATTTTTATCCAGAATATATTTTTTCTAAGAGTGACTTTCAGGCTCTGTCTGCTTTTCTTTTTTGGCATTTCAGATGAGTTCGTATCTTTATCACTCATTCTGCTTGCTCTCCTTTAAATTCATTGCATTAATGAATTCTTTGGCATCTTTTTCAATCTGATCGAAGGATTCACCTGAAGCAGTTGATCGTTCTAAAAGATAATTCGAATATTCATTAATTATTTCTAACATGTCACATTTCATAGAATTAATAACGTTGTTCAGCCTTAAAATAGCTTGTCCTGCTTCTTCGATTACTTCTTCTGGCGTATATCTTCCATTCTTTTTATCCATAAAGCGAAACAGCGCCTCATTGCATCGCTGAATTTCTAAATTATATTTATTGTCAATGGCTTTAAGTTGTTCTATAGACTTCATACTGTTCTATCCTCCCTGACTCTTGTCGGTTTTCTATTTTCTATTGATGTTGTTTTCTGTTTAGAGATATTCATTTTCTTCAATCTCTTTTTTGCATATTTTAATGATTTATCATCCTGTGCAAAATGATTGATGTAATGATTCAATTGGTCTGTATTTAAACTGTTGATAAACTCCATGTCTGGAACATCTTTATTTTCTTCTACAGGAATGTCATCCTTTACGTGAGCCATAGCTAGGACCCTATCTACCATCACATCAATTTCATCCAGTGAACGACAATCCAATAAATCTTTCACTACTGAAACACTTTCACTACGGCTGTTATCCTCAATACGATCTAAAATTGACTGCAAAGAATAATCCAATCCATCAAACCCCTTTAGATTGGATGTACTCTTCCAACTATCCATATTGATAACTTTAAACTGCATATTTTTCGTATTGTTCATGAAATCATCAACAGATGTATTAGCGTTGAACATACTGTCACGTATACTGAAGCCTATCAACTCCAAACACTCCTTTAGATCTTCGTATGACTTTACCTTTGGAACTAAAAAATCCAGACATCTCTTCATTGAAATATCTGGAGGAATTGTTTCCAATATTGGCTTTTCAGAAATCATCTCATCAGTTTGCTGTTCAAGATGAATATTTGCTTTTTTAAATACTTTGTCTTGCAGTTCACCAAGATTTTCAGCATCTGTATTTAAAATAGTATATACAATTTCTGCATTATCTGTTCTTTCATTATCTTTGATAAAAGACTCGATACTTTCTAAAGTATAAGGATTTCCATTCATATCATCAATTGATGAAAAATCAATTTCCAAATCCGAATCAGGAAGTGAAATTGTAAATACATCTTGTTTTGTTTTATCTTCCCAACATTCTCTAAATTCATCTATAGTTTGCATTTTCTCATTTCTGTCATAAACAGAATTCACATTACGCAATTGACTTTTGGTAAGTACAACAAATTTTTCGTTAATAGGAAGTTCAATCGTGGCAGTACTGCCATCTTCTTTTGCTTTTTCATTCCATGAAATATACTTGTTAGGAATCTCTATAAATTGATCTCCATTTGTATTCGGCATACGAAACCATGAAACATCATAATTTGCTAAAGCAGGTATATCGTCACTTCGCTCAACCTTTAGGCTTTCATCCGCTGTGAACTTGAATACATTATTTAGTTCATACTTATCATGGATATTAAAGCCAAGTTGCTTCAAGACCTCTTTTAAATCATTATAGGACGCAACTTTTGGAAGAAAATAATATAATATTTTCCTTACAGCATCTCTTGGCTCGTCAAATACAACTTCAGGTGTCCCTTCATCCACAAACGGATTCACTGTTACCCTGTCTTTATAATCGTTCGTATTTGTTTGTTCCTGCACTTGGTTTTGCACATAGCTAAATTCAGTCTCACGCTCCTGAGTATGTTCTTTGGTTTTATTAAAGATACGACTAACTATGTTCATTAACTTCGCATCTTTCAACCTGTTCATAAGTGACGGTCGATGTGACAACACCTCCAGTTCTCTGGTAATGACCTCCCATTTTGCAAGGTCTATTGAACATATCGTCAACATATATTCAGCATCATTGATAACTGGCATATCTGGGCTTTCTGGATTCATGACAATCTGATTATTTTCATCTCGTATAGTAAATGCAGTTACTATCTTCTTTTCAAAATCAGTTAATGAATTGCCATCTGTAACAGCTTTCTTAACAAGTTCTTCAAGATCATCAGGTCGCCTCATTAAGCAGTAGTCAATGTTCATGTTGTGTGTCATGGATTCAATAATTTCCTTATCACGGGCACTAACAGGAATTCTTTCGACATCTGATTTTTTTACATCATACGCAACATGAGCAAAAGCGGATTCAGATTTAAATTTATGACCTTTGTTGCCCTTTAAATAATTTCTATAATGTGCTTCGCCATATTTCACATTTGCATATTTCACAGAAGTTAAGAAACGTCTTAATGCTCTGGCAATATTTTCACCTGTATTGATGGCAATATGAAATACAGCAACACTTGCATTTTTTGAAGAAGACTCAGTGGACATTGTTCTTATCCTCCTTCTTTAACATTTCCTTAAAGCGTTTTATATCTACAATATGAAGAGCCATTAACAGCCCTGCAATAACAAAAAGACTGATTCCATTTGAAACTACCAAAGCAGTTAATAAATTCACCCAGTAGTAATGAATCAGTGGAGTCAAACGTACAAGTATACAAATTGCTAAAACTACAAGTATAGCAATTGATGCTTTTAGCTTTCCTGACTTCAGTTCAATCGTATAATAATCTTTTTTTACAGGCATAATCATTCACCATAAGGATTAAACGTCTCATTTACATTGTTAAATTGAACATTGGCTTCTGTATCTGTGGTGGCAGTACTGCCATCAACAAAATCATCTTTTTTCTTTCGCTTCTTCTTTGTTCCTGTATTTAACTGTGCACTTAAACTTTCCCATTCAGATACTTCTTTACCAAGCTTTTCAAACGAAGCCGTTAATTTCTTTTCGGCCGATAAAATTTTAGTCAAGTTAGAATCTACAAGTCCAAGTTCCTTTTGCAGTTCCTCCTTTCTTTTTGACAATGCATCCTTTTCTTTATAAAGATTTTTCAAAATCTCATTCTGCATTCTATCAAAATCCATTTATATTTCCTCCTTGTAATAACACATAAAAAAAGTCCTGTCAGGGTACAGGACTAATAAGGTGAAATATACATAAATATAAATTTCACCTGAACTATCTGGACTTACATCATGTGAAAAAAGTCATAAGGGCATGATTGCCAGAATAGTTGGATAACTAATCAAATAAATATCTACTTATTAACTAAGTCTTTTAAAGATTTAGATGATGTAAATTTCACATACTTAGAAGCAGGAATACGAATTCTTTCCATTGTCACAGGATTGATTCCCATGCGTTCTTTACGTTCATTGACTACGAACTTACCAAATCCTGCAATTTCTAAAGTATCACCTACTGATAGTGTTTCTATCATTTTTTCAAAAACGCAAGATACGATTTTATCCATATCTTTTTTTGAAATGGTATCAAACTGTTCACTTACCTCTTGAATTAAAACTGCCTTATTCATCTTTGCACACCCCCTTTTCTTTTATTAACATCTATAATGTAAAATATTTATCTAAAAAATACAAATTCTATGTAAATGCTAACTATACACCTTCACTGCCATGTAAAAGCGTGCTGATGTTCAACTATACAATAAATGGTACTGTTGATTTATCCCCTTCACTACCATGCGAATGCGTGCTGATATTCAACAAAGAAAGTGACATACCCATGGTAAAATAACCTTCACTACCATGTGATAGCGTGCTGTACTGCAACTAGATCTTGGAGTTGAAAACTGTAATTTCGCCTTCACTACGCATGGCATTACAGACTACTGAAGAATTTTAACCTCTTCACGAATGAAGAAAGTATGATCCTAGTTCATCTGTACTTTCGATATTGCTATCAAGGTCCGTGAATCGACCTTATGTATTAAGTTTATCATTCAAACCAACTAATAATTGTCTTGTTAAAACACTTCATGATTCATTACTATAACACTCACTACAATGTGAAAATGTGCTGTACTGAAACAATAGAGGAAGCCCCTCACTATTTAACAATCCTTCACTACCATATAAAAATGTGCTGTACCGCACCAATGCAGGTGAAGGTGCAACTGACAAGACTCCTTCACTACCATGTCAAATCGAGCTGTACTGCAACCGCTGGAATTGTTAGACCTGCCTGAGCACCTTTCACTACACATGGCATTACAGACTACTATAAAATGTTAACCTTGCCACGAATGACAAAGGTGTGGCTTTTGTTCATCTGTACTTTCGATATTGCTATCAAGGTCCGTGAAACGACCTTATGTATTAAGTTTATCATTCAAACCAATTAATAAATTCATTTTTATTTAATATAATCATCAAAGCTATTTGCCACCACTAAATACTCTTCACTGCCACGTGAAAGCATGCTGATGTTCAACAATCAATTTTACTAAATTCTTTTCTATCATCCTTCACTACCATATGAAAGCACGCTGATGTACAACGTATTATTGTCTTGATCGTTTGCGACTCACCCTTCACTACCATGTGAAAATGTGCGTATTGCACCGATTACCCGAAAGCAAAGGAATCCTATTAGCCTTCACTACGCATGGCATTACAGACTACTATAAAATGTTAACCTTGTCACGAATGACATAGATGTGATTTTAATTCATCTGTACTTTCGGCATTACTGCCAAGGTCCGTGAATCGACCTTATATATTAAATTTATCATTCAAACCAATTAATAAATACTTGACAGTAAATCCTTACCTTCACTACCATATGAAAATGTATTATACTTACCCATTTGCATATAATACTCCTGTTCCCGAAGCATTCACAACCATACAAAAATGTGCTGTACTGCAACAGGTAGAATGGATTTACTTGTAAATGCGATTCTTCACTACCATCTGGATTTATGCTGTACTACAACACAGCATGAGCCGGTTTCATAATTATTCCCCTTCACTACGCATGGCATTACAGACTACTGAAGAATTTTAACCTCTTCACGAATGAAGAAAGTATGATCCTAGTTCATCTGTACTTTCGATATTGCTATCAAGGTCCGTGAATCGACCTTATGTATTAAGTTTATCATTCAAACCAACTAATAATTGTCTTGTTAAAACACTTCATGATTCATTACTATAACACTCACTACAATGTGAAAATGTGCTGTACTGAAACAATAGAGGAAGCCCCTCACTATTTAACAATCCTTCACTACCATATAAAAATGTGCTGTACCGCACCAATGCAGGTGAAGGTGCAACTGACAAGACTCCTTCACTACCATGTCAAATCGAGCTGTACTGCAACCGCTGGAATTGTTAGACCTGCCTGAGCACCTTTCACTACACATGGCATTACAGACTACTATAAAATGTTAACCTTGCCACGAATGACAAAGGTGTGGCTTTTGTTCATCTGTACTTTCGATATTGCTATCAAGGTCCGTGAAACGACCTTATGTATTAAGTTTATCATTCAAACCAATTATTAAATTCATTTTTAATTAATATAATCATCAAAGCTATTCGCCACCACACAAACGCTAGAGGACCTTTCACTACCATGTGGAAATGTGCTGTACCGCAACACTAAGAGAACTTCAAATGCTTACTTCACTCCTTCACTACCATGTGGAAATGTGCTGTACCGCAACTTGAGTGAAAATACCTTCATCTCAATGATTCCTTCACTACCATGTGGAAATGTGCTGTACCGCAACATCAAATAACGGCATTACAGACTACTATAGAATTTTAACCACTCCACGAATGAAGAAAGTATGATTCTAGTTCATCTGTACTTTCGGCATTACTGCCAAGGTCCGTGAATCGACCTTATATAAAAGTTAAGGCAATCTGCCTTGATTTATATATTTAACTGAAATTGGCTAATGAGTGTAGCCATATCTTCTAAATTCTTTTTGCTGATGTTTTTTTCTTCGAGCACAGGATTTAAATTAGAATAACTAATCTCATTGATGGATACACCATGATATGAAAGTTTTCTTTCAATCACAGACTTTAACATGGATGGCCTTGCAGCCTGAATCTTTTTACCTAAGTTTCTTTGAAGAAATTTAAAATCCATTTTATTACAGTTAAATACATCACCAGATGCGATGACTTCATTTGCAAGGATTTCCTGCAATAATTTCTTTTCCTCACATTCCTTTCGGAAAATTTCGTAAAGTTCAGCACGATATTTTTTATAAGCTTTTGAAAAATGCCATCCATTGATTTCACTTTTTTCTTTGCTGGTTCCATCTTCATTGTAGTTATCTGGATTTGTTGCACGTCTGGATGTATCCATCTTCTGCAATAATTCAGTTTTCTTATCCTCATGATTTTTGATTTCTAAAGGATATGTTTTAACACCATCTTCTGTCGAAACCGTAAGACTTGTACTTGTAAAGTACAAACCAACATTACCTTTTCCAAGCTGCCTTTTCAATTCACCTGTCTGTTTATTAAATTTATCAGGCACATGTCCTTTCAACGTGAGCTGGATATAATATTTCCATTTTCCTTTGATCTTTTCACGTTTTACAGCACAGTAGCAGATTTCCGATTGCAACGCCTTCCATTCATACAACGTGCATTTGGCAAGATCAATTGAAAATTCAAGGCCTTGCCATTTGACCAATCCAGCTTTCATTTTATCATCTAAGATGAATCGAATCCCTGTTGTGTTCTGACTTCCGCAAAGACTTTTCAAAGAATCTTTTCTTTTATAATGCACACATGGATTCACTTTGTCTTCATCGCTTCTGTACTGGTCTTTGATAAGTTCTTCTTCCATCTTCTCAAAAGCTCTGAAACAACGTACTGCCAGATTATTACAAATCTGAGAATTCAGGTTTTTCTTATAATATCCTCGATATTTCTTCATATCCATTCCAAATCCGAACTCAGACCAATTAAACATCTTCTTGATGTTGTAAATAATATCATATTGTTCTTTTCTTTGCTTTTTAAAATCCTTAATCATCTTTTTTGTTTCTTTTGAAATATCAGACGCATTATTTAGAGACTTAATCTGGTACGTAAAATCCTTTATCAAGCTCTGGGCGTTTCGATAATCCTTGCGTTTTGTCATTTCAAAATATTTCTTTTTTTCAAAATTCAAAAATTTATTATACAATTGTTCACCCAGTCTAAAGCGTTTTTCTAAAACATGTTCTTGATACAACTCTGTTTTCAGGGGCAATGTAAGTATATATCGCCCAGATGTATTTTCTGCATTGCTCATAATATAAATCCTCCTTTTTTTAAGCACAAAAAACAGACAATCCTAAGAATTATCTGCCTTTAAAACGGTTGCTGAAATTTTATCTTTGATTTTACAAATTTGAAATTTATAATTGTTAAAACTATTGATGATTTCAATTGGTGCATTGGGTAAAGGCTCGTACATGTCATCTAAATATATCCTGTTCTGCGGTTCTCTCCAAAAAGTATCGAGTTTCAATTTACTGTAATCAATCATAGATACTACAACATTCCTTTTTTAGCTATTTAAGAAAAATCACACAGTCATTGACTGGCTGACTGTCTTCATCAAGTCCTGCTATGATTTCTGAAGATACCGATACCCGTGTGCTTTTTATTTTGCTATTTTTTATTGAAAAGTCTGATAATTTATATAAACCGTCCGGTAATACCACTGGAAGAACACACTCTCCTTTTTTTAATGTAAATGTATTTATCCAACGAACGCCATCATACATACTGATATAACCTTTTTTATCCGTTTTTAGATAATCTTTTTTATAGTTCTTTAGAGCTTTTTCATCATCCTTCAACATTTTAATTTTAAATGTTGCATTCTCGTTTGACACTTTGTCATTTTTAGATTTTAAAACGACTCTTGTAGCAGACTGTATAGATTGATCGCATTCAATCATCTTAACTGTACCTTTAGAATCAGATGAAATCTCCTTACCATCCTTCATACGAATGTATGTATATGGAGTATCTTTATCTCTTGAAACCACAAGTTCAAAAGGATCTAAATTTATTTTGTCATCGATCTTTTTAATAATATAAGTTCCTCTTAAAAAATCATTCGATTGAAGCACTCCATTATCATCGGACTCCAAAATTTGATAATCACCTTCTGAATCATTCTCTTTTGCAATTTCAATTGCTTTTTCTATATCTTCATTAGCCTCTTCATAATATTCTTTTTTTACACACTCGAATCTTGAATGTAAAGGTATTACATCACCATTATCATCGGTTTTGATAGATGTAATTTTAAAGCGTGAATGTATTTCTGTCAGATTTACAGATAAATTTGAATCTGTATCCTTTGTTTTATACGTAAATGTATAATCCTTCTTTTTGATGTTTTCCATTTTTTTATTTTTTTGTTTTAAAACCGAGTTGTTTTCTTTGATAGAATCAATACCATATTTAGAATGGATTGTAATTTTTAACTCAGTATCCGGTGTGAAATCAAATAAATCATCCCCTCCCTCAACAGGATAAGATATACCGTTATCTGTCACAACTTCAGCAGTTCCTAAACCGCCTGTAATCTCAAAATGTAGTGATTTTGAATTCTCATCCGCAAGAGTATTGAATACAGTTCCAGTCATTATTACAGACGCCGACACACACGTATACAAAATGTTTCTTATCATCGACATAAAGCTTTCCTCCTTATACACCATGTCAGTACATCAAGCATTCTTTATACATCTTCTTTAACTTGATTTTTAGTAAAAGAATGCCTATGATTTGTAGTACAGAGCATATATCATGTCGTCTGGCAATTGCGACCAGTGGGACGTGATATATGCTCTGCTTTTACATTTCCCTAGTATTTATAAATTATATTTATATTGCATATGAAACTAACATTTAGATTTAGTTCCATATGCAATAAAAGGAAGGTACACCCCTTCCTTTTATTTAACTATGCCTCGTTATTTTTGCGAATCTTGCGAACAGTTGCAATGGAAGCACCTAATGCAATGACTACTACGCCTAACATCATATACATCATGTCTTTGTTTTTAGCAGCACCTGTGTTTACACTAGGCAACATGACATTCTGGTATACGATTGAATAACGATGATTATCATCTACGTGAACTTCCTTGTCATTTACAAACAAACCTTCGTCCGTAAATTTAACCTTTACAACTTCATCCGATAACTTATATCCTTGAGGAGCACTAGATTCTTTAATGTAAGTTGTTCCGTAACGAATCAAGAATTCAGCAGTACCAGTTTCCTGATCGCCTGCGATAGTTTCAAGTTTTGAACTTTCAGCACAGTTTTCCTGTGAATATGAAGTGAATTCAAATTTGTTTGACTTGATATTCTGTCCAGTTACACTGTCAACCTTGTTTACCAAGATACGTGGTAAAGCAGTATGTTTTGGATATACCGTTACATCATACTGGAACAATTCATCTTCATCATCCCATGTTGGAATTCCAACAATAAATGGAGTAATTGTTTCATAATCAGATAAATCTTCAACGTAGACTAAATAAACACCAACAGGAAGATCTTTGCAAGTTGCTTTTCCTTCTTCGTCCGTTGTCATTTCATAGTCAGGAGTCTCAACTTTTTTGGCCAGATCCTTAGCTACTTTGTCGATCTCATCTGCTGTTTTAATCTCATTCAAGTCCAAATCCTCGTCTGCAAAAGGCTTATATTTAATGATATATTCACCTTTTACGATGTCAGCAATCTGAACCACACCGAATTTAACATTTTCTTTGGAAAGATATTTATCATAAGCATCTGTCAATTCTACTGAGATTGAACCTAACCCATTATCAGGAACCTTAGTCAAATCCTCTTCAGGAAGAATTGTAATGTCCCCTACATCTGGATTATCTGTAATATCTTTAGCCTGCACATTTAAGCATGGTACTAAAACTAGCATCAGGCTTAATGCTAAACCAATTTTTTTCAGAATCTTCATGATTTTAACTTTCTCTCCTTTCTCTTATTTAAAATAAATCTAACAATCAACATAAATACAATCAAAAATGGAAGTGCTGTAAATAGAAGTTCTCTCCAACTCATCATTTCTGGTTCAATGGCTTCTTTTTTCTTCTCACTGTATGGTACACGCTTACCAGTCAGAATCAATCTGTGTGTATTTATTCCATATGGAGTACACGTAATCAAAGTTGCAAGGTCCTTGCCTTCTTCAATTCCAAGAACATCAGGTGCTTCTTCTTTTTTTACAATTTCTATTTTATAGATTTGATAAGCTAGTGTTTTATTTCCTACACGAATGTAGAATAAATCATCTTTTTTCAACTCATCAAGTCTTGTAAATAATTTTGCGTTTGGAAGACCCCTATGACCCGTCAGAACAGTACGTGTATTTTCTCCACCGACTGGAAATGAAGAATTTTGTAAATGGCCAACACCATTTGATAGTACATCATCACTTGTTCCGTGATAAATTGGAAGGTCAACGCCTATCTTGGGAATCTCAATTGAACCCATAATTCCATTATCCGAAAGGTTCAAAATATTTTCATAGCTTTCATCCGATAAAATAGCTGTATCGATATCTCCTACAGAAGCTCCCATTGTTTGGAAAAGCATATCATTATAATTGTGAGCCTTTTGAATCTGTTCAATGATTTTTGCTTTATCCGTATGTTTTACTTTGCTCTCATAGGTTGAAATCATACTATTCTGCTGTATGCTAGAATGAATACTCGATACCAGTGGAATCGAACATAAAGATATTCCGATTACAATCAGTAAACGAACTGTCCAACTGGTTTCCTTGATAGCTTTAATAATCGACTTCAATATCAGCACCTCCAAAAATGAAAAGGTGGCAGTACTGCCATCCTATTCATTTATTCAAAAATTAGTCTTTATTTGCTTTTTTTCTTTTTTTATCTAATGCCAATGCACCAACTACAGTGATTGTACCTGCGCCTAGACAAATCATTGTTAAGTTAGAACCAGTGATTGGCAATTTAGTACCTACGTAGTTGACTACAGTGATGTTAGCAGAACCGTCTGTTACATCTGTTTTTAAGTTAGTGTCGCTTTCTTTGTAAGCACCATTTAAGAATTCCTTAACATGAGCAGTTGCTTCTAATGTTTTCAAAGTCTTGTCAGTTGCACCTTCACCTGCGTTGTAGTTATTACGTTCATCAGTAAATGTTGGTTTGATTGTGATAACGATTGGGTCTTGCAATTCACGATATCCAGCTGGAGAATCCGTTTCTTTCAAGTAATAAGTTCCCTGATCCAAGCCTAAGATAGTGAATACACCTTTTGCATCGGAAGCCATTTCTACTGCACTGCTAGGGCGTGCTCCACCAGTGTGGTCAGTTCCACCTAAAGAATCACGGTTCATAACAACATATCCGTTTGGAGATTCCTTAACATACACTTCATTTGTACAGTTTTCATCACTGTATAGGCGGAATTTAGCATTCTTCAATAATTTGTTGTGGTTGTTGACCTTTAAACCATTGATCTTATAAGTGAAGCAAACTACTGTATCCCAAGGAGTTGTTCCTGTAGAACCATTTCCATCACTGTCTGGGTTGTTGCTATATTCAAGGCGAACAGCATTTTCAAATCCTGCACGACCAGTACGAGTCGATGCATTGTCATTCAATGTTGCATTATAGTTTAAACGAACAGATTGGCCATAAGTATTTTCGTTGTTGTTGTTCATTCCTTCTGGGAATTGTTTGTCAACGATAGCTTTTAAATCTGGAATCTCTGCATAGAATGTGTCTTCAGCACTATTTTCAACAACCTTAAATTCATCACTCTTTAATGTATATGATTTCTTGTTGCTAGAAATTGTGATAGAAACAGAGTCTTTATTGAATGTCAATGCATTGTCCATCTTGTCATGGAAAATCATTTTATATGTTTGGTATCCATTCATGTCTGGCACATATGTATCGTGGTAATAAGGAACTGTCTGTCCAATTTCATAGTCCCCAATATCATTCCATCCTACATTGTTGTCATCTTCATTGATTTTCTTAATCAAAGTAGGATAATCGGATTTGATATTAACCTGAGCATTAGGATTCGCTGTATTTGTTAAAATCAATGAAGCTGCTGAATGTGTATCCTGTACAGCAGTAACTTCATCTGTTAAATAATAACCATATCCCAATCCACTGAACTTAACAGAACCATCGACTGCATTTACAGCTGTAACATTAACTGTATTTGGAGAAAGACCTTCCTTAACGAGTTCATCTCTTAAAGCTTCTACAAAGTAACGATAATTGCTGTAACGGCCTTCTAATTTTTGATCTGCCTGAGCACCTTCCACTTTGTTAGTATTCAAAGTTTGAATATAGTCAATTACATCATATTCAGTAACTGAAGAGGCAGATTTGTTGATTTTCTTACCAACAACAGTCTGTAAAGCTGTTTTGTAATCATTGTTCCATGTATAGTTGATTGATTCATTATCCACTGCGTTTTCAGCGTCAAACAATTTATAGACTTGGAATTTTTTACCAACCAAAGATTGTCCTGCATTTGGTGTAATGGTAATAGAAGCATTACCTTTACCAAAGTCAGCTACACCGTTAGGAGTAGCATAAGTTTGTGTTGCTTCAGCAGCATAGACTGGAGTAACCAATTGAGCAACACAAGTTGCTACAGGACTTAAAGTCATAGACAATGCAGTTAATCCTGCAAAAACCACATTTTTTGTTTTCATTTTAATATCCCTCTTTCTTCATTATTTAGAAATCATTTTATCTTTTTTAGATTTATATAAAGCAAAAGCTATTACGGCAACACCTAATCCAATTAATAGGATTGTTCCATTTGAACCTGTTTCAGGTAATAACTGTGTTGTTTTGTTTGTGATATCTACCGCAACAACACGGTCCTTTTTAGTTCCTTCAAGGCGAATATTGCCTGATGTTTTAGATGTGTTGTACTGCACATTATCAATCGTAAAATCGAATGCATTGTTTTGAGGTGTAGCTTTTACATATACGGAATGAACATAAGCCTTTCCGTTTTCATCTACTGGAATTCTGTAGCCTTGAGGGGCTTTTGTTTCCTTGAAGTAGTATGTTTTTTCTACATCCAGATTTTTGAAAGTCAATAACCCTTTTTCATCTGAAGTCTGTGTATCTACAACCTTTTCACATTTTTCATCACTGTATACAGTGAATTCAGCACCTTTTAAGACTTTTCCATGCTCATTTGTTTTTGTAATCTTCAAATTGAAAGGATTTACCTTATCGCCAAATGTAGCATAGCCGTCCCCTGAATCCTTTGTACCTTGTGTAATCAGACTGTTTGTTCCAGATGTAAATGTGATCTTCCCTGTACCAGAAGCTACGTTGAATACAACTTCGTTCGGATTCAACTGATATCCATCAGGAGATTTGATTTCCTTGATTTTGTGTGTACCAGAAGCCAAACCTGTAATCGTAATTTCACCACTGCCATTTGTTGTTAATTCTTTCGTTGAACCATTTGGCATAGTGTGAAGGAATACAGCGCCCGCAACAGGTGTAGAAGTTCCTGCCTGTACCTTTTTGATGTCGAACTTAATTACCTTTTCTAGAACCTCTGGCTGATTGAAAGTTTCAACTCTTTCAGCATTTCCAGATTCCGTAATCTTACTAACAAATACCTCATTATTGATGAAGTAACCAGACGGTGCTTTTGTTTCCTGAATGGTAACTGTACCTACAGGTACTGTTGGCGTGTTATTGCTGTTATAATAAAAATCGTCTCCTGAAACCTTATAGTTATTATCAAGGAAACAATATCCATCTGAATTAGTTTTCAAAACCCAAGTTCGAGCCGGTGTCTGACCGGATTTAGCAGGATCGGAATCATACAATCCTTTATAGTACTTGACTGTAAATTCGGCATTTGCTAAGGAAGCCGATCCCTGTGGCTTATTCTTATTCGTTTCTTTATCGATTTTACCAAGAACTACTGAAACGGGATCGGACTGAGGATAATCCTTGAATTCCCATTTGAGCCAATCCAAGAACTTTCATTCGCTTTAACTACAACTGAAACAACAGAATTATTCAATGCATATCCTTTTGGATTCTTGGTTTCCTTTAGATAATATGTTCCTGCATCCAATTCAATTTCATTTGACCAGTCCTTGTATTTTTCAGAACTGTCATACTTCCCAATCGTTAAAGTATTCACTTTATTCTTGTTAGCTTTTGCATCAGCTTCTGTTTTATACACTCCGTATTCAGCTCCCTGCAATGAGTAGCAAGGGTTGTTATCTGTAATAGCTGGGTTTGCAGAAGTCTTTTTAATGCAAAGTTTACCTTTAGACTGTACCTTGAAAGCAAGTTCAAAAACAGTTCCAACGGTTTGAGGTGTTGAACCAGCAAACTGATGTAGGTTTGTTTCAAATCCAAATACAACATGTCTGTATCCATTAATTGTACTCGCATCTAGCACACGTAATGTGCAGGTTGGATAACGCAAATCATAACGGCTGTTTTCATTAATTGTGCCTACAGCTTGTTTGATATGGTGACAGAAAGCCTGAATTGCACCATTGAATGCAACTGGATCTGAAATATCAGTTAAATGATATCCTCCATTCACCCATTGTCCATAACTGTTTCCATTGATATCACGCATCGTAAAATCAATAGTTTGTCCATTCATAGTAATAGACTGAGGAACCGCTAGAGCAGACTCCGACATAGCACACTCTCCACCATCACCATCATTCCAGTCCACAGTATTAAAGTATCCACCTGCTGTTGTTCTAGATTTGTTAAATAGTTCCAATGGACCGTCAATCGTCTGTACGTAGCTGTTATTACCAAATTTACCTACTACATCAATAGAGGAACCAACGTTAAACACATCCTTTGTGCCTTCTGCTAAATAAGCCAGTACATTGATACTTCCAACTTTGGCTGTACCTAAACCAACGCCCACTGCTCTTCCCTTTGACTTGGAAATCACAATTTCAAGTGATTTTAAATTAGCACCCAAATAAGATAATGCCATCTCTCCTGTTTCAGGGTCATACGCACCATATTCAGACTCCAAAGGAACATCTGAACCATTCACATATACTTTTACATTTTTTGGAATAATATTACTTGCGGTCTTTTCAGAAGCAAGCTGAAAACGTGTTGTCATGAAAGGACGTAAACTGATTGAATCCCCTACAACACTGTCAATAGAACCTGTCTTATCAACAACTGTAGTTTTAACTTTAACATCATTTTCTACATCAGCAGGAACTAAAAACTGTACCTGTAAATCTGAAAAATCCTCTTTTGGATTGTTATCTGTTTTTGCTTCTTTAGCCACAGTTTTGAAAACATCTTTATCAATTTTTAAGATGTGAGTTTTCTTATCATAACAAAAGCCTTCTGTTAACTGTTGACCATAATCATTTCCACGAGCCACATCATAATCGTATGGATAATTCTTCTTGGCTAAACCATTCACAAAAGGTGTGTCTGCCTGAATATAGTAAGCATCTCCATCTGTATATACTGTGCTTGGCTCCATTGTCTGCGTATAGATCGTATCCTTTGGATCTTTATCAATCAATGCAGAAGTGATTGTATCGTTTTCAGATACAGCACTTGGAATTGCATACAAGTATTTTGTATATACGGTTTTAGATGTATCTATATCCATCTTTGAAAGATCCACGTCAAATGTGCCATATTTATCTGCATCTTCAGATTCAGTTACTGCATCATTTGAAGTAGAAACAGATTCATTGGAACTTTTGTCCTGAGAAGAATCATCACTTTCAGTTTTGCTTGAATTGCTGTTTTCTTCTTTTTGCGTTTCATTTTGTTTGAACACTACGTTAAAAGAAGCATCAGCAGTCTTTGTTGTATATGCAAAGCTGAAAGATTTCTTACCACTACTAAATCCAGAGATCGTACTGTCATTTAAAGTAATATCATCAATAACTGCATTCTCATTGGATTTAGAAACAATTTTAATCTCTGTACCTTCGTTATAATCAGAATTATAACTTTCTCCATCAGACAGCGTTTTTGTGAAATCGCCTGATGAAAGTGTAACTGTACCATCCCCTACAACATTCACTGAAAAACCTGCCGTATTCACTGTTTGAGCCGTCGTTTCTTCTGCATAAGTAGGAAGCACCAGATTCAGTGAAGTTAACACAGTTACAAAAAAGGCGAGAAATGTATTCTTAATCTTTTTCATACTTTCATTCCTTCCTATTAAGGTAAATGACCTTAATTTAAATCGTTCCCCTTTATTTATTTCTATCCCTAAAAAATCTCTAACGTTAGAAATCTTGTTTTTTTAGTTTTTAATAACATCAATATTCTGAAAGGAAAAAATATTGATATTCTTTCAACTCAATTTAAGGAAAATCCAATAAACTGTATTTGTTCATATTTCATCCCACCCTTTCATTAATTTACTTTCTATGGTGCAATAGTACGGGTATTCCCCGCTTTATTGCGTGTAAACAAAAAAGGAACTCGCCTGAGTTCCTTTTTTTAAAATTAATGTATCTCTTCTTTTCTCTGATTGCGGACTGTTTAGAAATGCTGACCAGTGAATAATAAAACACACATAGGAGAAAAAATCCAGCAAATAAAATCAATACTAAACTATACTTCATTTTCAATCATCCCTTTATTTTCTTAGCAATATTCCTTCAATTCATGCTGTACTGCAACAGCACTGGAAAGAAGATCACTGTATTCGAACCTTCGCTACCATGTGAATTTATGCTATATTGCATCAGAACCTATTCATCATAGGCAGCCTGATCTCCTTCACTACGCATGGCATTACAGACTACTATAGAATTTTAACCTCTTCACGAATGAAGAAAGTATGATTCCAATTCATCTGTACTTTCGGCATTCCTGCCAAGGTCCGTGAACCGACCTTATTTAATCATTAAGGCAAATTGTCTTAATTCATATCAACAAAAAAAGACAGAATTTTCATTCTGCCTTTTAATCTATATTTAGTTAGCTTTCATTTTGCCACAGCTACTGCACTTGTAGCCTGTCAATTCCTGTTTGGTAGTTGCAGGTGTATCCACAACATATCTTGTTTCGTACACCGCATCGTGATGAACCGTATTATATCCTGTTACTACTTCTCTCCATTCAGAGTGGTAACCACCACAGTTTCCACCATTCAAATAGCTGTTTTTCATATGAGCAGTAGGATTTGCAGTTACATCAGCACCGCATTAGTTACAAATTGCGAATTCCTTCATCTCAGTAATTGGAACCTGTTCATCATAGGCAGCCTGTACCAAAACTTGCTCATTGTGTCCTTGTTCAGGTACATTTATCGTCTTGTACTGTGCAACCCAGTTATGTGTATGTTCGGCTGGTTTTGAGTTGTTAGAATTTGAACCATTGTTATTGGATGGCTTTGACGAACCAGAGTTACTGTTGCTGCTGTTTGAAGGTTTAGAAGAAGGTTTTGAACTGCTAGAACTTGAGTTGTTCTTGTTTGAACTTGTATTCGTAGTCGAAGCGGTGTTATCCTTCTTTGATTCGGAAGTGTTTGATTTATTTGAAGAATCAGCTTTTGCTGTTTCTTCTTTCTTTTCTTCCTGCTTTACTTCAGTTTCGTCTTTTTTCTCATCTTCCGTCTTCATAGAATCTTCAGACGGTGTCAAAGTGGCAGTACTGCCATCTTTTTTCGTTACATCCAGATTAACTTTATCTTCTTTTAAAGAAACATCCACCTTTTTGGCATCTGTTGTATCTACATCTTTGAATACAAATGTTTTATCTTCATCCTGTAACCCAATCTTTACATCCAACTTATCGTTTTCTTTGGTTGTATAATACAAAGTACGTTCTTCTTTGTTTTTCACAGCATCCCCATTTTCCAACAAGTTATCACTGAAATTTTCTTCTGAACTAGACTTCGTTTCGAATACAGTGATCTTCTTTCCAGTACTGTTTGTGAACTTCAAGAATTTAGAATCCTTGGTTTTTTGACCAATGGTTTTTACTTCTTTTTTCTTGGTAACTTCTGTTGTCTTTGTATCTTTTGTTTCTGTCGATGAAGCAGAACAACCAGTCAAAATCATACTTAATGCAATTGCACCTGCTGTTAAAATTTTGTTTGTTTTCATACAAGACATCCTTTCTATTTCGTTGCTCCACAGATAGAGCATTTATATCCATTGCTTACTGTTTCATCCCATGCATCCTGAACAAGTACCTGTTCGTAATGACCAACTTCGTCATGATGGATTGGATTTTGTGCTCCCGGCGGTATTCTTACAAGACCAGCGTGATAAGATTTACAGTTACCGCTTCCCATTGCAGCGGATACCTGTACATGCATTTGAGCCTCTTCTAACGTGAACATTTCCTGATGGCAGTTGTCACAGATATAGCCATCAACATTTTTCCAGTCTGGCTGTTCGTCATAAGCTGCTTGATCTACGACATATTTTGTCTCATAAACAGCGTCATGATGGATCGTTTTAGTCTGAGCAACCCAGTTATGTGTATGCTGCTGTGAATTCTGTGTCTGAACCTCTACCTTCTTGATTTCTGAATTTGAGGCTTCTTTAGTTTCAACGGCTTCAGCCGTATTTTTGTTTGTTTCTGTTTTTGGTGATTCTTTCTTATCCTTTGTAGATGTTTTAGCATCTTCCTTTTTTGATTTTTTAGAATCTGTTTTTGTTGCGGTTTCTGTTGTTTTGTCATCCTTTACATCTTCAGATGTAGACGATGCCGAACATCCTGAAAGAATCATGCTTAATGCAATTGCACCTGCCATTAAAATTTGATTTGATTTCATCTGATTACCCCTCTTGGAACTAATGAATGTTCCAATAAATTTATTTGTAAATATTTCCAGTTAAAGTTCATCATTAAAAAACTAAATCTGGATTTGTTTCTTTTGTAGCTCTGTATGCTTCTAATTTTTCTTTTAGCTCTTCTTCTGTATACTTATGCGTGGCAGTACTGCCATCTTCAGTATTCTTCTGTTCCGCTTTAGAAACAACTTCAACATCTTCTACAAGAATCTCTGTTTTATAGATTTTTTTCTCCCTTTTCTTAGGAAAACAATCTTCCTCATAATATTCCCAGAAAGTCTGTGCATAAGACTGCATACGGCCTTTGATTTCGATGCGATCACCTTTTTGAGCATACTTTGCCAAGTATTCCGCATTCTGTCCCATCGCAACGAAACCGATATAGTCCTTCAAATAATATCCGTCTTCCCCTTTATAGTTTCTAGATACTGAAACAGAACTACGGATATAAGATTTACCATTTTTATCTTTTTTCAATTCAAGGGGATATCCTAGCACCCCTGAAATTGCTACTGTATTTAACATATTGACCTCCTAGATGGCAGTGCTGCCACCATTAAAACAAGAGGGGGTGGACTTACATGAATGCTTGGCTGTATTCAATGCCACATCCCATCTTTATAACAGACCTATAATGTCTGCAACAATTCATTTGTTAATTTGAAAAAATCATTCAGTTTCTCTCGTACATATTCATCATCCTTCAAAGATGAATACTTCGAGTTCACTCTTTCTTCCAAGTGGATCAGAATATCCTGCACATTCAAGTTGCTGTTAAAACACAGCGTTTCTGTAAAATCATCGCTCATCATAGGATACGATACATCCACAACAACAGCTCCATTTGACAATGGATGAATGCCATTTACATCAACAACATTCAAATCCAATGGAAGCTTTTTATATAATTCATCTAAAACCTTTTCAATCATTTCAACATCCCCACCTTTTTTTAAAATAATTCAATCACCATATAGAACAGGCCTCCAACAAGTATAGTTGCCAGTGTCTTTTGAAAGAACTCACGATAATTTGTTTCGCCCGATACAATTTCAATTGTCATTTTTCCACCATGGAATATAGCCAAACCGAACGAAAATAGCAATCCACAACATAGAGTTAGAACAATCACTCCAGACAATACATTAACCCATTCAATAATCATAATGCATCTTTCTCCTTTTTGCCTTTTTTAACTATCCAACCTCTTTCACTACCATCCGAAAATATGCTAATGTACAACACGAGCATTGAAATGGACGGATATTGAGTACCTTCACTACGCATGGCATTACAGACTACTATAAAACGTTAACCTTGCCACGAATGACATAGGTGTAATTCAAGTTCATCTGTACTTTCGGCATTGCTGCCAAGGTCCGTGAATCGACCTTTAAATAGCTGAATATAAAAGGCACTTCATATCAATTTCGAAGTGCCTTGCTATTCATGTATTCCTTTACAGTCTACATTTTAGCACACTTCAAAAAAGTACACAAGATATTTTTTCAATTTTGCATACGCTTTCTATCTCAAGCTTATTATACAACCTTCTTAACACAAAGTTATAAATAATTGAATAAAATATGCTGTTCCATTCTTTATTTTAAAACATCATGGCTGATTCAGATATGTAATAACACATGCCTACCAACCATCCAATAATCGTCTGTGCAAACAATACAATTACCGTGATTACGATGTAGGCAACCAGTGTGAATGTATCTGAGAACATGTTGATTGTACCACTGTCCAACCCACATGCATGAAAACAGACGGTCGCAAAGAGTAACAGCATCCATACTCTAGAAACAAGTGTACTGATTCCTAATAAAAAGCTCAAGAACAATCCAATCATTTGAAATAAGAATGAAATCATTATTCTAAAAAACATTCCAATCAATTCTAATACTACCATCTTTGCACACCTCCTGTTATTTTCATTTCAATCAAACCTTATAACTTTTTGTTTGCTCCATCAATCAATCATTGCCAATTTTTTTTATAACATTTCTGATATTTACAAATGCTAAAAGAATCACAACAAGATCAGACCCGACCATAAGTCTATTACAAGTTAATCCATGCCAATCATAAATAGGAACACTATAAGGCAAAATTATAAAATTAAGAATTGCCAATATACAATAGCCAATTAATGAGATAATAACCCAAAATTCACATCTTTTTATAAGTTTCTCATCTTCGCTTTGTATACCATCATCATCCAAACCAATCACCACCAAATATGCCACCAAAGCTATTACAAGGCACACACAGCTTCCATACACAAATGTATCAGTAACATAAAAGTTTTTTAACATAAATATCGTATGTTCTAACATTGGCATCACATTCCCTTCCTATGTGGCAGTACTGCCATCACTTTAGTTTTCAAGTAAATCTGTCCTTTCCACTTCATATTCAAGCCCATGCTGATTTCCTAATTTATATGCTTCTATATTAGTTTCGCATCTACTTTTTAATTTTTTGAATGTGATTTTCTTATTTGCCCATTCTTTAACAACAGCAGGCACTCCTACTACTGCAAGTTCATATTTAGGTTGCAGATTCATTTCGATTAAAGACTGTTCAAGTTGATTTTTTAAGCCATTCGCAAAACCTTTACAATAGTCTTTTTTGAAAATTCTGAAATCGACATCTCCTACATAACATTTTTGAACGTCTTTTAACATAGAATTCAAATAATAAACCATTCCCTCAGCAACTGGCACACAAACATCTACATCCGATTGTAATCCAACGATATAGAATTTGGCATCATTCTTATTTATTTTTCCTGCATAACTTGTTTCACATTGAAAATATTTTGCTAATACATTTAATACCCAATGGATATATCCAATACCTGTATGTTCTAATTGCATCCTAACGACATCTTCAAGTGAACCCTTTTTATCAAATAAATCAATCTCTTCAATCTTATATTTGATGCGAAGTTTGTTTGCACGATATATGGCAAGCTGGATCTCTTGGTCACTTGCAGAAGTATCTTCAGCAAGTGCCATAAGTTTTTTTATTTTTCTAATTACATCATTCTTTTCAGGCATCATTTCATCTCCTTCTATTTTATATTCAATGGAGGCCTTTTATCCAATAATCCTGAACAATATATTTATTGTTTAATACATCTTCGCATACATTTTGTCCATATTCCTTGTAACATTCTGAATATGTTTTAATTTTTCCATCGCTTACACCTTCATACTTGCCATCCACAAAAAACGTTATTATCAAAGCCATAATCATTGTAACTGCTCCTACAAGTTCAAATAAAACCCCAAGACAAAACAACCAATCTAAATCAAATATTCCTCCAAGGCAAGTTAGCATTCCTACAGCCAACAACAAACAAAGACCAATGTGTAATAAAGACATTATTTCATTTCCTTTAATCTTTCATCTAATTCAAATCTGTAATTGAATTCTTCAATATCCTGCAATCCAATGTAGTACAGAATCCTGCAATCCAATGTAGTACAGACAATCAATGTCTTCATGATTAAACACATAACAATGGTCTTTATCCTTATATCCTTCAGGCCATTGACATCCTGCATAGTCATAGAGTTTTTTAGTCTTCTCATTCTCCTGAATGCGACCAATAATCATTAATTTCTTTTTTCCTTCTTTTAAAGTGACAACACTTCCAATTGGCAACAAGTCTTTCATCCTTTTATCCTCCTCATATACAAATCTTAAATCGTGACTGAATCCATATGTTTTAGAACTTCTGTCATCTGTTGGGCAATCCAATGTACGAAGAAGACTATCAGAAGTCTTCTTCCTACAATCAGACTAGCTAAGGCTAAATACTTCATCCACAAAGTTCTGGTAGTCCTCAGCAACACCAAACTTTGGAGTTTCAAGAAGAATCTTTCGATTCATGGATGCATCGGCTACAGGCTTTCCTTGATAACGAATCACTGTATCAAACATATATTCACCAAATGTCTCGTGAAGGATATCTGTCCATTTATTGTCTACACCATTACGGTTCTTCATTGTAATCAGCAGCTTGAAATCATAGCGTAATGATTCTACTTCCTGCATCCATTGAAGGATCGTATGCAAGGTAGAGTCGATTCCCTGTATTCCACCTAAACTGATTTTTGTTGGAGCAATAATCAAATCCCCTTCTTTATAGCATGCAGTAATTGAGTTGAAAGACAGCGAATTTTCAAATGGCTGATTATCCAAAAGGATAAAATCATATTCATCTTCCACTTTCTGAATGGCACGTCTTAAACGATTGTAAGGATTGATGGATCCTTTTAATTTGATATCTGTTGTAGATAACGCAACCGAACTCGGAATCAGATCCAAGTTTTCAAATCGTGTTTTCTGAATTGCTTGATGGATATCCAGTTTCTGGTCTTCCAACACATCATGGATATCATACTTGTATGGAGTCTGTTTCAAATATTCATGCATTGCCTCATAACACGCAAGGATTCTTGGCTGTCCTTCGCTGATGTACTTGTCAAACAGTTCCTTATATTGACTTGCACCCTGTTCTGACAGATTGTTATCCAGCCCAAGGATAACGGATGTTGCATTCGATGAAGGATCCATATCAATCAGCAGAACCTTTTTTCCTTTCACAGATAATCCATATGCTAGATTTAAACTCGTTTCTGTTTTTGAAACGCCACCTTTGTTCATTAGAATTGAAATTACTTTTGCCATTTTAAATACCCCTCTTATTTCTATTATTCCCAGTATCCTTGGTCCGTGAAACCAAAGTCATGCAAAATCGTATATAAATCTTCCATCGCATCAACGTCCTTGTTTGGATAGAATGTTACAGAACAGTCTTTTTGATTGATTTTAACTTTACGACCTGTAGATGCTTTTAAATGTTCCTGAAGACTGTTCAATGTATCCTTGTCTGCTGACGACAGTTCAAGACCTTTTTTCTTTTCAGATTTTTCAGAAGTGGCAGTACTGCCATCTTCCTGTGGCTCCGTGTCGATTTCCTGATCTGAAAATTCACCTGTCAGATATTCCTGAACCTGTCTTGGTGACATTCCAATCTTTCCTGCAATCCAGTCACGTTTCTTTCCTTGAGGTTTCTCACCCTGAGCACCCATTTCTTCCCAACACATGCATAATGCATCAACTTCTGCTTTACGCACATCCTTTGATTTGTTTCGAATTCCATTGTACATGATGATACGAATCAACTCTTCCGTTACATCTTTAGGCTTGGCCACTACTTTGACTTGAAACAATCCATCTCCGATACCTTTTTCATAATTCAGCTTGATAGCCTTGAAACGTCTTTCGCCTGCAAGAAGCGTATATTTCTTTCCATCTCCTACGGATTCATCCATATAGACAACACCATTTTCATCCTGTCCATATTCCTGAATCAATTCAGCCATGTCTTCTACCATTTGATCTTCATTATCACTGATACTTGCATAAAAGTTTTCACGATTTGGACGAATCTCATCCACACTTACTTTTCTGAAGGAATTTCCTCCACTCATTACATCAATTAAAGCCATTTTAATACCCCTCAACTTTCTTTTAGTTCATTTGACTCATATTCACATCGTCTACGTCTATAGCAACATTCGTATTTTCCAAAACGATACCTGCATATTGAAATACAGTATCCATATTCAACTCATTTTTGAATGCATAATCCAATATGGTTGCCACCATTGCACCAAGCTGTGCTTCATCCACATCGGCTTCAATCATACAGTGCATTTCATTTTCATTAACAGAACTTTTAAACAATCCCATCAACAATCTCTGATTTTCATTCATATCCTGCAACCTCCTCATCTTCATTCTTACGGTTTGGATTTTCTAAGGCATCAAGATACAGGAACAAGAAACTTAAATCATCCGTTAAAAGACTCATCGTTTCTTCTTCGTCCTTGTCTGTACACTTCAGCTGAGCAGTGTACTTAGACAGAAAATCCACCTGTTTCTTGGTAAGCTTCCAGCTTACATGGACCTCATTCCATCCAAACAGTTTCTTCAGCTCTTCCGCCATGCTCTCAGCAAGCTTTTTATCCTCTTCGTTTTCTGTTTTGAACTGGGAAACATGTTTCAACAACAGACTTACCTGATATTTATCCAATTCCCAGTAAACACAATTTTCATTGTTTTCCATCTATATCCCTCTTTTCTATTTTTTAAATTACAATTTATTCAATTAACTCCAATTCCTTCATTTGTGTATAAATCGCTTTTATTAATTCATAATCTAAATGTTCGTATCCCAACTCATGTTGACTTGAAATTGCAACTCCTGTGTCAGAAAAGTTTATCCACGCATATGGGTCATCCTTCTTGAAGTACGAAGGATTTGTGCATTCATTACTTTTTGTGAAGCCACGCTCTTTAAACAGCTGTTCTGCCGTCTCGCTTAAAAGCATTGGTGTACCTTTCACAAATTTCAAGAGCTTAATTTCATCTTTGTTCTGAACCAGTTTGCTGTGCATAGATTTTGCCTTTCGTTCTATGTAGTTGATGCAGTCCAAGATGTTTTTGTCATCACCTATCATAATTTCTAAGAATTCACAGCATTCACAGATCGTCATGGTATCTTCACTCATATTCTTCTTCATTTCTGCTGTACTGATTTTATTTAACCGCTTTTCCATCTTATCCATTGCTCCATTCTCTATATTTCTGTTTGTTCTTGATTTCATTTGGGCAATCCTATAAAACCCCCATTTATTCAAATTCAACAAATCTTGTATCTTTCACTTTCCCACATTTCAAACACACAAGATACTGAGTTTCACCTCTGAGAGAATGAAACATCTCATTCTTTACACACCAAGTAAATTCATGCTTACAGAATAATCTTTTAAAAAACCATTTAATTTTGTTTATCATCTGAACTCCTTCCAATTTATTTTTTCATCAGATACATCCTAATTCCATCATCTGCCTGTAGATGGCTTTCAGCATCTTTCCATCCGTCACCATTGCACGATTCATATTCTCTGTATAAACAAACGTTCCATTATAGAAATGCACCGTTAGGATGTCACATCCATTGCTGGATTCCTTTTCGTACTTTATGTTTTTGTCATCGTAGCAAACAGACTGATTTTTTCTGAAGCCAAGCTCTTCAAATAACTGTTCTGCCGATTTGCTTGGAAACATTGGTACACCTTTTACAAATTTCAATCGACTGATTTCATCCTTGTTCTGGACCAGTTTGTCATACATAGACTTTGCCTTTCGTTCTATGTAGTTGATGCAGTCCAAGATGTTTTTATCATCACCTGCCATAGTTTCCAAAAATTCACAGCATTCACAGATCGTCATAGTATCTTCACTCATATTCTTTTTCATTTCTGCTGTACTGATTTTATTTAACTGCTTTTCCATCTTATCCATTGCTCCGTACCGTTTTCTTTCTTTTTAGAAGTCTTTGATTAACCTGCTTCAAATGCTCAATATCCTTTTCAAGCAGACGAATCCTTTCTAAAAGCTTCATATTCTCTTTTCGAAGATTCTTCAATTCAACATCATTACGTTCCATTTAAATCATTCCTTTTCTAAGCTTTTCGTGTTTCCAACGGTAACAAGCCAAAGCCTTTTTATAAGATGTGTAGCCATATCCTTTCGCACTGTCTACCACACGCCCTGTCATCGCATCCACGACCACATAACGTGTTTCGGATTCAGTTGATAATCTATAGCTTACTTCTACACGTACATCATTCATTATTTATCCTCCTGTCTATGAATGGCATCCATAAAATAAATGTTTAATTTCATACCTGAATGGAATGGCTCAAATCTAGAGCCATCCATGTTCAAGCAAAACCTGATGAATTGCTTTGTGCAGATCCATGTCTACTATCGGATCCATTTTTTTCCACTCTCTATCCGTTTCAAACCAGTGAGTATGAGAAACCAAATAGTTCACAATACCATACGATTTGAAGAAACGAACTACCCAATGGTCATTTTCGGTAAGGCAGTAATACATCATTTTATCCTCACCCGTATTTTTATCCCATTTTTTAAATCCTAATTCATACATCATTTCATCTGCATTCATACTTGTTTCCTCCATTGCGATTGCCAACCTTGAAACTTTATCAAGTATCAGCTCATTGCCTTTACAATTTCTTCGTATCGAGGATTTTAGAAAAATACAAGGAGCAAGCGATAGCGAGACGCCGTAGGGCAGTCCTTGTATTTTGATAAAATACTCGATAGTACAAATAAAAACAAATAAAAATAAATAAGAAAAAAATAAAAGAAAAATAAAAAGCGTCCGTATAAGCGGACGCAAAATTTGCCCGAGCATTCTGGATGCGAGGGCCAAAATCGCCTTGTCCTAAAAAAGATTCCTTCGTATCGAATGTCCAATCTTTTTCAGGATTCCAAATCTTGGACGTGATCCAACGCCCTTTGAATCATCCGTCTCCTGTAAAAAATAGACACCATCATCCTGCCCGAGAACTACAAATGTCCTGTCCGCTGTAGATACCATCTCCACTGGGCTAGAATTTTGCAAGATAGAATCATCATCTCCAGATGGAACATAGCTGTTCAATACGGCGTATCCATCAGGCGTATCCTTCAACACCACTTCATTCCTGCATTCCACATCGCTGTATAATATAAAGCTTGGTTTTTGTGCAGCCTTGTTGACGGCATACTGCTTGCCAATGCCAAAGCCAAGTCCAAAACTAACTACCAGTCCAATAAAAGTCCACATCGCATTTCCTCCTGTTTATGCTGTATATAAAAAGATGGCAGTACTGCCACCTTTATGGTTTAACGTCTGGATCAATATAATCCAGAAGAATATGGAAATGACAGTATTCTCTTGGCTGGTCATTATGAATGATGATGAGAATCGGATAATAATGCCTGTTCTGCATATCACAAAGAATTTTCTGCATTTCCTGATGCATTTCCTTATTCCACTCAAAAATGTCGTCATTGGGACAATCCACTCTGGCAAAAAACAGATGGTCTACATCATGATTCCATTGACCACAAAAGTTGTTTTTAATCAATCTGCGTGTTTTAAAATCAAACTGAAAGATCCCAGTATCATCAGGATTCCCCATTGTATAACATTCATTTTCAGCCGTATGTTCATTTGTCCATTTCTGTGCACTGTCTGTACGAAACAGATTGTTCAAATGATTATTGAAATGGGAACCGTTTTTAAATTTATTGATCTTGATATCATCATCAAAATACATTACTCATCATCTCCATCCTGTAATAATTCGATATTTTATAATCAGACATCTTCTTTTTTTAGGATATCCGAAATCTTGCTGAAATCATCATATCTTCTGATGATTTTATCGTTCAGATCGAGCAGATAGTGTATACCGTCATCCATAGTGAGCAGATACAAATCATCTTCGTTTGATTTCACACCAGACAATCCCTGAATATGTTTATTCTCAATCACAACATCAATTCCCTTCGCAAATTTGATATGCATAATTTTCCTTTCTGTAGCCGTTAAACATGGCTGACTGCATAAGGATAAGAGTCCTTTGAAATGCTCCTGCATTTCCTTTTTTCAAGGTTGCAAGAACACTTGTTATTCGGTTGCCGTAGCTTCTTGCATCAATGATATTCTCTTCATATAAATAGATGGCAAGCTTCACTTTCTTTTTTGCTCTATCCTTTGCATCTTTCTTCCGCTTTTTTAACACACGTCCAGTCTTTAAAAGATAATAGTTCCATCCAAGAAAACCAATTCCATTCTTTAATGGATGGATACTCGTCTTATCGTTGAAGCATAGATTCAATGCATTCCTTAGGATAAAATCTATATCTCTGTATGCATCGATCAAAGTCTGTTTATCCTCTGCAATCAGTGCCAGATCATCCATGTATCTTGAAAACAAGGCACCGTAATCAAACATTACACCATACTTGTTCTGAATCAGTATATCCACTGGATGAAGATAATACAGGGCCAGTAACTGGCTTGTCTGATTGCCTAAAGGAAGACCGCCCTTGTCAAAGCTGTCAATAATGTAAAACAGAAAGTCCTTGACTTCTCCATCTGGAAGGATTGGATGGAGCATACGCTTCAATATATCATGGTCAATACTTTGAAAATAATGATGAATGTCTGCCTTTAAAACATATCCTGAATTTGAATCAGCGTTCTCTCGATAATAATACTTCAGGTCTGCTTTCAGACAGTTGGCAGCGTAATCTGTGCCTTTTTCCTTTCTGCATGCACAGTTTCTAGGTACATATATCTGTTCAAAGAAAGGGGTCAGAAAAGCATCACAGAAACAGTGCTGAATCACACGTATCTCAAATGATGTCGCCCATACGACCCTCAGTTTTGGCTGCTTGACCACAAAGCTGTGATACGTGATTTCTGGATATTCTCCTTTTTTAAATGTCTTTTCGATTCTCCGAATATTCAGGTACAGATGATTCAAAAACTCCTGCACATCCTCTTTATGCCTGTGATTCGATGCTGAGCTTCGAAATGCTTTAAGCAGATTTTCAAACGTAAATATTTCAGTTAAATGTTCAGGTACGTACATTCATTCACTCCAATTCAATCAATAAAAAAATCACGCACGTGGTCAAGAGTATCTGTAGACTACTCAAAATCCGTGCATGACTGATTTGCGTCAATTACGCAGGATACAGAATCCTTTATGTTATGCTCTGGTCTTTTCGACATATCGTCTTATTCTGACTGCTGGCACATCCTTTTCGGATGCTTACTAAAGCGGGACGCACGCCAATCCAAGTATTCGTTACATTGTTGTTGTTCATTGAACGATTGTTGTAATTCAAATTCATTGCGTTGCGAGGCGAGCTGGATACTAGACCCATAAAAAAGCCAAGTGTACAACAAACACTCAAGAAACCCAAAACGAACCGGCGTTTCTATCCTGTATCCCGACCTAGAGATTCTTTTTTTCTAAGTTCTTCTTGTCTAAGTTCTTCACTTAGTTTTTTATTTGAATCTGACCAGCCCACAAAATATTCCTCTACAGTTGCGAGCTTGCCACCTAAGTCCAATTCCTCTACAGGCGTAATACACTGCATCCGTCTGGCTCTTTCAAGCCTTCTCGTCATCCAGCGGATGTTGATTTCTGCCTGTTTTGTATATTTTAGACATTTCTGAATATCGGACTGTCGATATTCATTGGCCCAGAATATACTTTTCACTATATTTTCCGATGTCATCTGCAAGTCATGCACGATATTGTTGCGAAACTTCTTTGGTGCATGAGCACTTACTGTCACAAGTTTGTCATCAAACAACTCTGCATATCTCAACAGATGCAACTCTTTCTTCTTTTCTGCCATAATTCAAAATCATCATGAGGGGATGTTTCCCCTCATACTCCCCTCTTCATTCAGACATTTGTTTCTCATAAGATGGCAGTACTGCCACCTTCAAATGTCGGTTTGCCTTCATTTCTTGAGGAAATGAAGGCGTGGTTTTGAGCACTTGCTCCTGATCCATCCTATTTGTAGTTTACAGAATCCACCACGCTCACAGAGACGGTCGATAAATCGACCGTGAAAGCGGGACGCACGCCAACCCAAGTATTCGTCACACCGCCGTCGCTGTGGCTCGATGAACGATGGAGGCAATTCAAATACATGGCGTCGCGAGGCGAGCTGGAGTTGCTGTCTCTGAACCACATGTGGTATAAGGAGTTATTTGTGCCTTTCAAGAAATTGTAAACCTTGTTGGCATTGTTTAGATCCACTAGATTAGATACTTCTTCAACGCTTGGCAGGAATACATGCCTTGAAATTGTGTTATAAGTTGTATTGTTATAGCCTTTTTCACTGTACTTCCAACAGTTCATAGGATAGGCACCTTGTGCATCGTCTGGGAAGTTTGCCTTATAATAGATGACCCATTTTGGATTTTCTGTAGTGCCTTCATTATAATACCAATCGTAGCTTGAACCTCCATTTGGATCAAAGTATCTCCATTTTGGATTTGACGAAGTATTATTATATGCAGCCTGCTTGATATCCGTTGCCTGAATGGCTTTCTGTAGCTTCTCAGGAAGCTGTTTATACCATGTATTTTCTAGATAGTTATCAATGTAGCTTCCTTCATAAGTATTGGAATACTGGCCATCAGGACGCTTCTCATTCGGTGTTTCATATGTTCCAACTTTGTAGTTTCCATCAGAATCCACATTTGGCTGGTACTGAATATTTCCAAGGCTTTCTCCATCAATCAGCATGTATGTATCATCATCTGTCTGAGACATAACGATGAACTTCATTCCTTCGATTTCCAGTACAGTTCCTGTTGCATATCCGTTCTGTGCTTTGAATGTCAATGTGTCATTATAAGTTCCTGAAGTCATAAAGTTGGCTGGATTTGCAGTAAATTTCAGGTCTGTTGTCGTAGTGCCTGATGATGTAGTCTCAAGAACAATGGAATTGTTTACGATTTGGTTTCCGTCTTTTGTGATCTTATAAGCACCCATACGTCCTGAGCTGGATTTCATATTGAATCCATTTTCAGATTTAACACTGATTTTCAGACTGGCATTGGCTTCCTCATTGATTTTTGTAGCTGATACAGTTAAAGTATCCTGCTTATTCAAATCGATTTCTGATGGAATCGTCCATGTGTAGCTGCCATTGCTTGTATAGCTGACTCCTAAAGATTTTGAATCATGACTCGCCTGTACAGTTGAATTTGTCTGTACGGATGCAGGAGCAACCGCATTTTCGTCTTGCTGTACTTCTTCATTTTCTGCTTCAACAATATCAAGTATCTTGAATCGGACCTGCTGAGTGTCGATTACAGTTCCTTTATCATCTTTAACATTCACATCAAAACAGTAGACACCATTTGAATTTGCCGTAAAATCCAGAACATTCTTAGAAGAATCATTCTGTACCAAAAGCTTCTTATCAAACACATCCTTATAGAATTCATTCGAATCTTCCGTTAATTCTAATGTTTTACCAGAATCTGTATATTCCATGTGAAGTGTAGCTGATGTGTTGTCTGAAGAATACGTTGTCTCAGACTTTAATTCACCACTTGTCTGTTGTTCGGTTGTTTCCGATGCAGAGGAATCCACAGTAGTCTGTGAAGAAGATACACTCTCATTTGAGGCAGGTTCACTTTCCTGAACTGTATTGTCGGTGGCAGTACTGCCATCTTCCTCCGTTTCCATTTCAGTATTCATTTTAATGTTTGATGTAAATTTTAAATCATTGACTGGCTTGTATGTATCTGGCTCATTGGCCATGACAGGCATGGATAAAATTCCTGCCATCATCGACATACTCAGAATGCCAGATAAAATCCTTGTTCCAGTTTTTAAACATACGTGTTTCATATCTTATTTCTCCTTTCTCGTTGGCTGTGTTCCATCCACATAATTCTTTAAATAGATAACAAGCCCCATCTCAATCAAGGCAAGTAATCCAATCAGGATCCAACGTCCTGAATCGGCATTTACAGATGTATTTACATTGCCTGACTGACTCGTTGAAGGTGCATGTGAACCAGATGCTGTTTCTAGTTTTCTGTACACGGCTTTCAATGTCATGTTTGTGTTCACGACATCATTGAAATTCCACATCTTTCCTGTTTCCACATTCATCCATCCGACAAATTCATAACCATCCATCTGGTAATGTGCTGGTTCACTGATTCGGCCACATTCATCCAGTTCTACAACGGATGAAATGTCACCATCTATCAGTGTGATTTTTGCGGAAACTGCATAGGTTAAGGGTACAGTGGCCTCATCCGCATAAACAGGCATGCTGATACCGCTTAACACAGGTATCAGCATCATCCCCAGTAATACAAAATGTTTTTTCATGTTCTCTCCTCCATTCCATTAACTTAAGAAACTGAAAAATCATTGATCTAAACCAGAAATATTCTAAAGGTGGCAGTTCTGCCATCTTGATTTCTGACTTGGATCAGCAATTTTAACAGAATCAAAAGAAGAACAGACCTGTCATAGAAGCCTGTTCCTCATATATTCAATTGTACGTACTGCTTTGAATTACTGATTGATGATACTTGCTGTATAAGTCAAAGTACCATTGTAGTGACCTGCTACTTCAGCAGCCTTTGTAGTTGTATCCAAAGTGAATTTCATTGTAGTTGCACCAGTATTTGTTCCTGAGTTTACATTCAATACATCTCCGTTTACAGCGATGTCTTCAGCACCACCATTGTTAGCATGGTATGCCAATACTTCAGTACCGCCGTTTGTGATTGTGAATGCACCTGCATCTCCAGATCCAGCGACCTTGATATTCAATTTCTTTCCTTCTGGAATGATATTTTCTGTAACTTGGACATTATTGCCTTCTTTAGCTACATGCTGATTAATACCTGCATTTTTACCGAAGTCGATTTCTGGGTGGATTGACCATTTATATGAGTCTTCAACCAAATATTTTACATCTGTAGTTGCACTAGTTGGATCCGTTGTTCCAGTCACTTCTTGTGCAAACACGTTCATTGGAGCTACCACTGTAGCTAAAGCTGTTGCACCAGCTAATAATAAATTTTTAAAGTTTTTCATAATCGTCTTACCTCCTAAATTAAAATTAAATTGCGATTATTTGTTCTGTACTGTGTCTATGACCCACAGGCAGAATAAGGATCTATATCATATAAACCCTTATGACTGGATGCACTGGAAAGGAGGAAGGAGTACATCCAATCATAAAAGCTCATATAACACAAAAGGATGGCAGTACTGCCATCCTTGAATAGATGTATATTTGATTATTTTACATTCAGTGTTAGATTCACAACACCCTGATTTGTCTTTGTCTTCTTGTCAGAGCGATAAGGCTGAATAATGATGTAGGCATCATAAGAACCTTTTTTCAATGGTCTTGAGATTTCCATCTTCTGAATGTAGTTGTTTGGTGATACCAGTCCCGATTGATACAGAAGCTCATCATTTTCTTTAAGATATAACGCAAACGTCATGTAGAAACAGTCAGACTTAGATTCAACGCCAATCTTATGACTTTTACCGTCTTTTGTTTTGATCTTGATAGTCTGTGGCTTGTCTGAATATCCAATCGCCTCGATCTGGTATTTTCCTTTCTTGGTCTTTGTGATTTCAAACAAGTCTTTGTCATACTTTCCGACTGACTTTACTTCAGAATCAATTCCATTCAGTTTTAAATAGTGATTCAATTCCACTTTATTTCCACTGTCTACAACAAGATCTTCCACTTCCTTGCCGTCTACAGACATTTTATCAACGTACCAGAAGTTCTCTTCTGGATTATGAAATTCAAATCCCTGTGTAATTTCTTTTGTGTTGGCAGGAATATTGAATGCACCCCAACCTGGCAAAGTTACATTTTTACTGCGATCCACAGGTTTTTCCGGCTTAACATAACTGCTCTGTTCCGTATCTACATCCAGAGGTTTATCATCATCCTTTCTGTTGAAAAGAAAGAAACCGCCTAACGCAATAATCAGTACAAGTATCAGTATAATAATGTTCTTTCTTTTATCCTTTTTGTTCTCATCCATAAATATCATCCTCCATATTTCAGATGGCAGTACTGCCATCTTGTTAAAGCTCTAAAAAAAACATCCAAGACTTCGTTGTTTTAAGACGGAGAGGGATGCTTTTTTGAATATCTACATAAGCAGTACACTTATGTCAATTCCATTAATAAAATACCCAGCTACTCTATTCAGGCATATATTCTTCAAGATCATGCAGACATTTTGTAAGTGCATATCTAGATTCCTTAGAATTTCTCCATCCTTTCTGCATTGCAGCGAGATCACGAAGTGCTCTAAAAGTATGTGTTGAATCTTTTAAATCATCCCAGTAATCCTTGAAAAAATGATAAATCAGTCCAAATGGAATTTTTTCATCTCCATATTTGCCGTTCAACACATCTATGAAATAACTTAATGTTTCCAATGCTCCTGAAAACTTTAATGATGATTCAATATCAAAATTATCTTTCTTCATTTTTTCTAAGATTCTTTTAATTGAATCCAAGCAATCTAGAAAATGTTCCATCGGTTCTTTATCTGCCTTGTATTTGTTTATATATTTTTGTTCGTTGATTGCGAATTCAATAAACGGCAGTACAGGAAGTCCTTTAGATATCCAATTGATTCCTGATGAATTGTATGCAAAAACCGAGGAAAGAATTTCACCTGAAGTATCTCCATTATATAAATTAAGTATCCAGAATCTGATTTGATCATTTTCAGTTAGAAAACTATCTACAAGTCTTGATTCTAGGATTGCTGATGATTTTATTTTCGTACATGTTGATTCATCATCAGCCATAGTTTCAATCAGTTTTTTACTCTTCACAGAGCTAAATAATAATATTTTCTTTAAACTATTAAGTACCATAATCTACCTCCTTATCAAAAGATGGCAGTATTGCCATCCTGCGTAAAGTGAGAACATCACTCACCTTTAATTATTCTGAATTTTGCTCTTTTACTTTGTTGTATGCCATCTCCAAAGCATCATTATCCATACTTTGAAGTTTTAAGCAAAAATCTACAGTATTTTCTGAGTTGTTGAAATCTATTTCAGGATGATTTTGTTTCACCTCAGCTTTATATCTATCAAGCAGATATTGACGTGCCTTTTCAGGCGTTAATTGTTCTTCCTCGGAAGATTCTCTTTCTCCAAAGAATTCACAGACTATAGATACCGCAAGCATGACTATATCAGCGATAATTATCGGCATTATCGGTAAAAATGGATTATCGCACATCTTTGCACACCTCCTCCTTATATAAAGATGGCAGTACTGCCATCTTTATTAATATTCAACATTAATATTCAACGAAAGCAATTAAGCGGTCATAATAATATGTAAAGTATCTGCCTTTTAATGTTCTACAGGGTTCATCAACAGTTGGATCGTTGCAATCATATGGATAGATATTAAATTTTCCCTGTAAACAAGGTCCACGATGAGAATCCATCATATCCGACATAATTCTAGAGGCAACACCATAATCAGAAGTTCCTTTATTAAAAACTGCAACACGTGTAATCCCATCACCATATCCGTTTGGAATAAGCACTTGAAATTTTTCATTGGCGACAAGAAGACTACCTGCATCCGATGCTGTCTTGAAGCAACGATCCCCAAATAATTCACGAATTCTGTACCAATGATTTTTTCTATCTTTTCCATACATTGAAATGGCACTGTAGATACCATTCAAAGGACATTCTTTGTTCAAGACCTTTTTTTCAAATTCATCATAGTTTCTACAACTTTCATAAAGCTTTGAGTAATCATCACAAAGAAGAATGCGTGCTGCTAACAAGCGTACACAACAGTCCTTTGAAACATTCTGCTTTAGTACATCATCAATATCTTCTAATTTCATTTTTACCCTCCTGACAGCAATCAAATAGCTGTCCTATTAAATCACCATTCATCTTCCGTTAAGAAATTTCATCAAAGCCTTGATATCCTTATCCGCTTCACTTTTCTTTTTCAGATACAGCATGTTGATTGTATCCATATCCATATTTGTGAAAAAGGCATCTTCTTCATCTAAGCCATATAACTCCTGTTCTTTTTTTGAGAAAGGCAGATTGTTTTGATTATGTCCGTCTTCATCAAGAACAAAAGAATAATCATCAGGAGTCCCGCCTCCACTCTGTAGATTCAAATATTGGATATTGCCGTTGGCGTCCAGATACAATCTGTCATGTGCATCCGTTCCTACCATATGTATAACATCTGACGAAATGTCTTTAACATATAATGCCGGTAAACAAAAATATTCAAAGTTGATCAATATGTACCACCACCTTTATATAAATCTGTATATATATACATTTGATTAGTCTAAGAAAGATGAGCAGGCTCATGTTTTCTGCTCTGTCCAGACGATTCTGGCTTATGGATCATTGTCCCATGTCTAATAATTTGATGAATTAGATTTTGACATTCTCTTTAAAAATCTCAATCCATCACATGTTAAGATAGCCTTTCACAGCTAACGTTTGCAGCAACATGAAAAGGATACGTTGGAAAGCAGGAGTTTCACCTCCTACTGAGAGAATCACATTGCTACATCTTGAAATTAAAAAGTTGAAGGTTTCAGGAGTTGCACCTGATATTACTTGTACCTTCATAAACACCTCATGAAGAAAACATAGAATTGAATGTATAGAATATTTACCTATGAAAAGAGAAGAGCAATTAATAGTTTTCTTCATGAGCAGAGCCACTTGACTTACAGATAGATTAGTCTTTAAAAGGATATGCCTCCTTCGTATTTAGATGGAAGTCAAGTTAAGCATGCTGATATACAAATGCAAGTGTTATATTCGTAGAAGGAACTTGCTCCTTTTCATTGTGTGGCATTCATATATCATAAAATTGTGTTTGAGGATTATGGGAGTTGCACCCACAGAACTCGTATCCTCATGTAGTGGCAGGCTCATGTTTTCTGCCGTGGTCATTTTTGACATCTGTTTAACTGTTAAAACTGTAGGCGAAAAAGTATTACTTTCTATATTATCTCTGTTTCCAAAGGGAGATTCATAGAACAGGTTCTAACAGATATCTGGATCGACTTCATGTTTAATGCTTATTCAATAGTTTCGGTGAGCAACTAATGAGAACGTTAAACAACCACATGTCTATCTCGTTTGGGTCGTGCATCGCAGGCGGTCGAACTACTCAGCACGGTGTGAAATGCGATGACCATATGGATAACATCACATTTATATTGGACTTACAGGCAAGCGGGAAAGCCACGTCATGCCATGCCAATTTGAAGCTTTATCAAGTATCAGCTCATCGCCTTTACAATTTCTTCGTATCATGCCTCGAAGATAAGAACAAGGGACAAGCGTTAGCGAGACGCCGTAGGGCAACCCTTGTTTGAATCAAGAGGCATGAAATTCAAATAACAAAAATAAAATCAATAAGAAAAATACAAATTTAGCGAACGTGTTCACTTCGTTCACGCTCAGATTTATACTGATTCTGATTATCAACTGTATTGATGCGTTCAGAATATAATCCAATCATTTTTTTAAGTTTCTCTTTTTTCTCAATCAGTGGATTCCTGTTTTCGGAGATAAATGTTTCAATTTCCTCATCAGAAATATCCATCACATTTTCAATTTTTTGTTCAGTCATCATTTCCACAGTATTGTCTACGCTTTCCAGAAGATGATTTACCTCATCAATTTGTTTCTGTAATTCATAACGTCTTGATTTTAATTTATCTATGTTCTCTCGATCGTGTTGAAGCAGATTTCTGTAGTTCATACGATCCATGACTTTCTGTACTTCTGTTGCTTTCCATCTAAAGTATGATTCCTGACGAACAGACTTGAACAAGGTTGTAGTTGGATCAAACTTCACATTTGCACTTTCATAAAGATTTCTTCGTGCCTGCATTACTTTGTCAAAATCTCCCTGCGAATCCAAAGCACTTTGTATATCCCGTGTGTTGATGATACGTCCATTGTTGTTAATCCGCTGCATAACATCTTCCAGTGTATAGCCCAATCCATCTTCATTGGGTTCCAGATGATTTGTACGAACTATATATTTGCTTTCTGGCATACGGATACGTAGTCCTTTACGTTTACCTTTTGTCTTGTCTTCAAATAATCTTTTCAGCTCTTCAGCATCCTTTAATCCTTTGTATGCCATACCGGAATCAAACACACTAACATCTTTGTCAATCGGAATCGTAATTCGAGCTGTCTTGTCTTCTGTAAGCCATTCAAATTCTTCAGGCTCAACACGTACATATTGCGTATCATATGGAATACGCACCATGTAACTTCCGTCTTCCTCTTCGTGAATCAGTTTTACATTGACAGTGAACTGGAAAACATTGGCATCTGTTGACTTCATATCATCATAAATTTTAAAACCCATGCATTCCATATAATTTTTGAAGTCGTTGTACGATGCAACCTTTGGAATGACAGTATCCATGATTTTTTTTATAACGTCACGATTGTTGTCAGAATGTTCACCAAGCCATTCAAAATAAGTTTGACTTCTGTTTCGAGTTTCCTCTAAAACCGAGAAACCATGTTTAACACAGATGCGGTCTGAAATTTCACGAAAACGTTTCTGATCTCGTTTCCAATAAATATCCCAAACCTTTCCATCTTTAAGATATTTATCAACTGCTATATGAGCATGAATGTTATTTGTATTTGTGTGAACAGCAATAATGTATTTGGCTTTTCCATTAGAAATTGTTTCAATCCATTCACGGGCTAGTTCCATGCAATCCTCGGCTGAGCCTTCACCAGAAGGTAATGATAATTGAAAATGAAAACCGACAGATTCAGATTGATTGTTTGATTGATTACATTTCCACTCAAACGCTTCTGCCATTGGGCGGTTGCTAGATGACGTTAAAACATATTTTCCATTATCTGTTTTCTCACGATCATTACCAACATCTAAAATATAATTCACTAGATTAACAATGTTTCCTTTCATTGCCCAGCCTCTGGTCGTTGCCATAACCTATCACCTCCATTCAACAAAAAAAGCACACTCTAACGAATGTGCTAAGATGGCAGTACTGCCACTTTAAAAAATTCATATTTGATGTTCTCTATTGCGAAGTGTCTTTAAATAATCTCTATCATTATTAACTAAGACATCTTCAATATATTTATAAAGATTTCTTTTCTTCACATATGTGTAATACATTTCTTTTTCTATATCACCTGTATAATCATCAAATGAATTCCAAGATTCTAAAAATTCATTCATAATTAAAACTAATGGTCCAAAAGCAGGAAACATTGATTCAATCTTAAATCCACCACTACATTCGATGTTTCGCCTATCCAATTTAATTAGTGAGTAATGTATCTGCCTGATATTGTTGGATAGCGAATGTGATAAAGAATTGAAGTCCTTATTTCTCATTACACTTGATAATGCTATATAAGATGGATTCATACAACTTTCTAAAACCAATTGACTAACAGAAGAATTGATTGAAGAAGCAGCACTAACCAATAGATTATAGAAAGAATCCGAAACACGAATAGACCATCTTTTGCATTTTTTTGATGAAGGATTATATTCATCAAAAATATCATGGAATGCCTCCAGTGTTTTCTCTTCAGCTGAATAATCAAGAACATGATTTGCTGAGAAATATTCAAAAAGTTTTCTCCATTCATCATACACTGATTTAATTCTACTTAAGTACTGTTCAAATAATTTATCATTGAAAATTAAATCAAGCCTGTTTGTAGATAATGTACTTTTATACAATTTATTAAAGTCAAATGCTATTGAATTCAAGCCGTCACAAATATTTTGAAATTGACTATATGACTCAGGATCAAGTTCCTTATCACAAATATATGGAAATGAATATGACAAACATCTTTCTTTTATAAGATACGAATTTGATACATCAAAAAATCTCGAAGAGGCATTCACATATTCATACAACTCATTAGTTGTACGAAAAAACAAATGCTTGATTTTTCTTTCACGTTTAACATTTTGAATTCTCATTGAGTCCACCAACAAAAAAAGACACAAGATATTTCCTGTGTCTTTATTTGCATTCCTTTACAGTTTACATTTTAGCACACCTCAAAAAAGTACACAAGACTAAAATCAAAAATAATTTGCCTAACAAAATTGTTTCTTTAAAATGAACTATAAAAAAATAATTCATCGCATAAAGTAAATCAAGTTCAAAAATAATTTAGAAATTACGAAGGGGTTTGGGGGCGAAGCCATCAAAAAGTAAGGCGATGTCACACATCGCCCGCAGGGTGACTGTACACACAAATCCCTTATGGGATTCCAGTGTACACACAAACCCCTTGCTTGCTATTTTTAAAACCCTAAAAATGGCTAAAAATCACCGATTTTGAAGAAAATCGGTTTTCCGTTGATTTGGTGCCATTTTCAAAGTATAAAGTCAATAAAAAAAATACAATAAAAAAATAAAATGATGATCTAAAAAAATCAAAAAAGTTCATTTATTAAGTGCACAAAATTCAAATTAATGCACATATAAAAATTAAAAAGTGGTTTTTAAAATGAAAAATAAATTGAATTAAAATGTCATAAAAAAAATAAAAAATGCATTTTTAAATTACAAAAAAGCTGATTAAATGTGTCACGAATTAATAAAAAATGTGCACATAAAATTTATATTTGTTATTTATAAATGCATAAATCGTCAGAAAAAAAGTTCCAAATAAAATTAATTTTGCAAATTAAAAAGCAACTTTCGTTGCTTTTTAATGACTTAAATAATTTAAAGAAGTGCGTCTTTTTTTATAAAAAGTGAAATAATTATTGCTACATGAATTCCCTTTTACATCTACAAAATCACCAATGTAGTAGATTTCACCATCACTATTTAAGAAACATAATTTAGATTTACATAACAGTTTAAGCATTCTGCAAATGTCTTTGTCTTTATAAAATTCATGATTTAATTCATAAAACTTATCCAAAACATGAATACCAAAACATTGTGTATCATTGATTAATTTACTTTTTGGAGTGTAATCTCTGATGATACCGTTATGACAAAATGCAACATCTTTGCATTTTAAATATGTACTTCTCATCACTCGAATATCATTACAAATTGGATAAGGATGACAATTCCCTTCATCAATTAAGCCACTTGTTGAGATTCTAAAATGAAATACAACCGCACGCTTTTTTAATCCAATTTGTTCATCAAGTTCCTTTAGTCTTGCATAAAATGATTCAAATGTCATGAATCCTTTTTCAATATAAACCTCATTTTCATAATTATACATAAACCCACATCCATCAGGATTCGCAAGGAAACATTGTTTTAATGTTTCCTTGCTTGGCATTTTTTTATTGATTTCTTTTGTTACAATTACACACATAATTCATTCTCCATATCTATTTATTCATCATTTAAAATGTCATTTGCTAAATCTAATTTGTTAAATCGGAAGATATTTGAAAGGCTTTCTGAGTTTGTTTTTTCTAAGAATAACGGTTTCTTCCAATCACTTTCTTCATCTGTAATCTTTCTTTTTTTGCAGTAATCAATTGCATATTTTTTAAAATCATCATCCAATCCATTAAAAATTAAATATTCTAAAGTAATTACATGACTAGACTTTCTACTATTTTCAACAATATTTTTAAGAAGATTTAAACTAATAAAGAATGTTTCCCATTTTAATGTTCCTCTTAAAAATCTAAATTCAATTGTTTTTTCATTGCAAAGATTCAAACTATAATAACGGTCTGTAATATCATTTGAAGCTTCACCGATTCTTTCTTTATCAATAAATTTATGTCCATTTAAATCAATTAAATCTGTTCGTGAACTGCACCACTGTCTATAAGAATCTAAAGTTCTTCTTGAAAATTTATACAATTCATTTTGATATCTTTCCATGATATAGTTTATATTTGTAATTACAAAATCCTGATTCAAAGAGCGATTATTATTATCAAAGCCACATAAAGCTTCTCTTCCAATATGTACATGTAATCCACAAAGGTCACCAGTATGAGAATCAAAACCTGATTCAACACATAGATTTAACAACTCTTTAAATGTATCTAAATGATTAATAAACCACTTCCAAGTCATTGGCTGTGAAATAATTTCTACACCATTTCCAATAGAGCCATCACGTTCACAAACAAATAATTTTCCAAATTTAGATTTGATTTTGTTTGATAACATTGTTGGTGTTACGCTATTTGAATCGTCATTTAATGTAACTTCAAGTTCAAAACCAAATGTAAAACTACGTTTTAAATCCTCATTTTCATCCTTACGAACTGCCCAATCTCTGAATCCATGATAATTAAGAATAGTCATTTTTTATCTCCTTTAGGACTTATTTATCGCCTTTACAATTTCTTCGTATCGTACTTTTAGAGGAATACAACTGGCAAACAAAGTGAGACGCCGTAGGGCAACAGTTGTTTGAATCTAAAAGTACGATATCCAAATAAGAAAAATAAAAACAATAAAGGCAATATAATCCGCTGCCATCAGGACAAAAAAAGGATGGCAGTACTGCCATCTTGGATTAAGAATTCAATTATAAAATAATCTGTATCACACTATATTTTAATTGTTTAAAGTATTCATCACCTGTATTTATATTACCAATAATACGAATAACTCGGCTTTTACTAATCCATTTTGAATCATTCAATAATGCAATTGAATCATTTTTTAAACAGGAAGTTGACTCCTTTGGAAGTCTAAATTGTGTATATAATAAATCATTGTGTTTTTCACTTATAATAGGTACTACGAATAATTTTTGTTTGACAATTGAAATTACAACGCCTAAATGTTGGTATCCTATTTCATATTGATATGCATCTCCAAAATCACAATAGCAGATATCACCAACACTAATTTTTGTTTTTATTTGTTTTAAAGAACATTTGCGAAACATATAATTATAAAGCGATACTAAATATGAATCACGTTCATCACGGTGCATTGCATCAATAAATGAATCCTGTTTGTCTAAAATCCATTTTTTATTTATGTTATAAACAATCATTTTTGACATAAACAAATCCCTCTAAGAACAATATACATAAGATTGAAAAGTTAAAATAATCTGGTATAAAGTCTCTAAATCTAGCATGGAATTCAATTCATTATCTCCATTTTTTAAAATAAATCCATGCTTGTCTTCATCAATAATTAAATTGATTTTACCATTAGATTCATCCTTTATACATTCACAAATAGATTCACATTCACCTAATTGCATTTCATTGAATCTGTTTCTCATAATGTAACCTCCTTGGCATATCGCCTTTACAATTTCTTCGTATCGTACTTTTAGAGGAATACAACTGGCAAACAAAGTGAGACGCCGTAGGGCAACAGTTGTATGGATCAAAAAGTACGATATCCAAATAAAGAAAATAAAAACAATAAAGACAATAGAGCCAACTGCCATCAGGGCGAAAAAAAGATGGCAGTACTGCCATCTTTAAATCACTCTATTTCAAACGAATCTATAATATCCTCTGCTGGATACACAACAAATACTATTCCATGTTTATAATATTTATCAACAAATGAGCCTCTTCTTTTATAGATTCTTTCTGTTAATTTGTTGCGTATATTTACTGTGATTGGAAGATTTTCCTTCCCTATCTTTCTAGCATAAGAACATAAATCATCTAAATCTTTGAATATCATATATACTGAGTCCTTTCATTATTTTGTAAGTAAGTTAAATAAATTATGGTTCACAATCGTCCAGTCACGAGGAATTAAAGAATCATTTTTTTGCATAAATGCCAGTCTTTTTAAATGGCATTTCAAATTATTTCCTGAGCAAAAGAATCCATTATTGCATCCAAGTTTTTTCGAAATGTAATAAATCACATTGCGTTCTTCATCATAATAATAATCCCAATTTGAATTACCTATTGCCAATAATTCCATATAAATTCTCCATTCTAGTTATAATATTTTTTAACACACAACTCATAAACGTTTAAAAACTGTTCGCAAACATCACTGTCAAATCGTGTAAACGATTCTGCAAAGCCGTCTCTGACAACATACTTAACTGCACCAAAATCCATGAATCCCATTTTATCTTGTGCAATTTTCATAAAGCGTTGTCTGTAGATTTCATCTGCATTCAAGTCATTTAAAATAGATTGTAGGTCGTCCGAATCATACATTTTTTTAATAATTCTCATCATAGGTTTAATCTCCTTTAGGACTTATTTACCGCCTTTACAATTTCTTCGTATCGTACTTTTAGAGGAATACAACTGGCAAGCAAAGCGAGACGCCGTAGGGCAACAGTTGTTTGGATCTGAAAGTACGATATCCAAATAAAGAAAATAAAAACAATAAAGACAATAGAATTTGCAGTCTTTGCAGTATAGAAAGGAATGGCTATTTTGCCATTCCTTTGTTAAGAATCAATCATTTTATACCATGTAATCATCAATTTTAAATTCATGTTTATGATATAAGTCAATTATCTCATCAATAATTCTTGAATCTTCAAACTGGATGCCTTTAAATAAGTTATAAAGACATCCGTTCACTTTCACTTGAACACCTGTTCTTTCTAAATTTGCATTTCTTAGTTCAAAAACATTGAATAAACAGAATGAATAACCTACTTTGACCGCTACCATTTTCATACTCTCCTACATTTGTTTTTAACAAATTCGCTTGTGCCACGAACATGTGATTCCTTAACCATTTTATAAAAATCATCCAATAAATCAGAAGCTTTCCATTTTAGCGTTTGTTCGACAGATTCTACATAAGATGCAACATTTGTCTTTTTGATTTGACTTGGTGAACGCATATATTCTTCATCAGACACATCATTTCTCACTAACCACTTTTCTACATTGTAAATAAAATCATCTTTTTTCATAAGTTTTAATCTCCTTAAGGACTTACCCATCGCCTTTACAATTTCTTCGTATCGTACTTTTAGAGAAACACAACTGGCAAGTGAAACGAGACGCCGTAGGGCAACGGTTGTGTGGATCTGAAAGTACGATATCCAAATAAAGAAAATAAAAACAATAAAGACAATAGAACCCGCAGCCATTTGCGTAAAAAAAGGATGGCTGTACTGCCATCATAAATTTATAATTGGTACTTTACATCAATCCAATCATACATAAAATCTTCATAAAGTTTATTCGCCTGTAGCCTTGATAAAACATTTTCGATAATTCCACCATCAGGCAAAGTCAACGAACAATTTAAAGCATCATAAGCCAAAGGTGTTTTTACACGTAAATCATCCAATAAGTTCTGACGCAAATCATATCTCTCTTTTTCATCCTTGCAACCGTCATCAAATTCATAACCATTATTAATCCTGCCATACCCAAGCATCAAATCATAATATTCTTCACCGTCATCTTCATCCCAGTTTGCATCAAGAAGATAAAAATCTCGACAAATCAAATCAAAAATTTCAGATTTATCCTTTTCATTTAACTCATAATGAAATCTCTCCATAGATTCATTCTGAACTTCCGATAAATAGGTATAGTAGTTTCCGCTAAATGTTTTATTAAATGAATTTTGTAGAATTTCATCCGCCAAGCACTTTAACACATCCTCCTTATCTAAAATGCGGTACTCTTTAATGCAATAACCATAAGCATCAAATAGTTTATCTACCATATCCTCATCTTCATCATCTAAATATAAAACTGGCGGTAAACAATCCAATTCACACAAATTATCAATGTCCCATTTAATCATAATAAAGTTCATTCCAGTATCCTCCACGGCTCTATCGCCTTTACAATTTCTTCGTATCGTACTTTTAGAGGAATACAACTGGCAAACAAAGTGAGACGCCGTAGGGCAACAGTTGT